>Ga0255342_1000755_pt1 | contig 51390 bp, 49 predicted proteins | sample wastewater_treat_3_FD_192416 | JGI IMG/M metagenome (GOLD analysis project Ga0255342, IMG submission 192416) | Wastewater microbial communities from Lulu Island WWTP, Vancouver, Canada - plant14 | ecosystem: Engineered > WWTP > Wastewater > Unclassified | place: Canada: Vancouver, British...
AATTGGTTTCAAAATACGAATCTGTTTCTTAATAACTCTTTCTGGTACTTTGAGGATTTCACTTGCTTTTTTCATATCCCATCCGGTTTTTTCAAGGACCTGGAGAATGTGTTTCAGTCTTATTTCATCGAGGCTTTGCATGTTGTAATAACAGATATATGTGCAAGTGGAATACCATTACAGACTCTTAATAGTTTAAAATAGTTCACGATACATGGTGAAAACCTGTTAAGGCTTACAGTGTATGGGGAATGGATTATTCGGAATCAGGAGTTGAGGCAACTATGCCATATTCTTTCATTTTTTGCCTTAATGTAGGACGAGAAATACATAAAAAATCGCACGTCTTTCCAAGATGCCAATGTGTATGCTCCAGGACCCTTTTAATATGCTCTTTTTCCACTTCCTGCAAACTAGGCATGATAAAAATATCTTCTTTTTCTTTAAAATCCGCTTTGTCAACAAGAAGCGACAAGGACTCGTCCAGAATCAGCTCACCATGGGTATTAATGGCTGCACGGGTAAGAACATTCTCCAGCTCTCTCACATTACCTGGCCAGTCATATGCCATAATGCGGTCTGCAGCTTTTTCTTCAATGCCTTTGATATTCTGATGTAATTCTGTGTTGATTTTTTTCAGAAGATATTCAATCAGCAGGGGTATATCCGTCCTCCTCTCTCTCAATGGGGGAACTTTGATCGATGCCACGCTCAAGCGATAATAGAGATCTTCGCGAAAAACTCCATCTTTAACCATTTGCCATAGATCTCTATTTGTTGCCGCTATAACCCGTGCATTCGATTTTAGGCTTTTCTCCCCGCCTACTCGTTCAAATTCTTTTTCCTGTAGGAATCGCAAAATTTTTGCCTGAAGTTCAAAAGGAATCTCGCTCACTTCATCGAGAAATATGGTACCTTCACCTGCTAACTCGAACTTGCCTCTCTTTGTTGTTATGGCACCGGTAAATGAGCCTTTCTCATGTCCAAATAACTCACTTTCGAGAAGCGTTCCAACTATAGCTGAACAATTTATGGCGAGAATTGGCTGATACTTATCAGAACTGTGATAATGGATTGCCCTTGCAATTAATTCTTTTCCTGTACCAGTCTCGCCTTCAATCAACACAGTGACTCTGTTTTCAGATAAAATACCGATAGATTTGAATATTTCCTTCATGATCCTGCTTTTGCCGATTATTTTTCCTTTTTCGTAAGTCAGCGATGGATCGAGGGAAATTGCATCTCCGCTTTCCCTCGCTGTCCGTCCTACGGTAAAAACCCTTTCCACTGCCTGCTCAAGTTCTTCAATATCGATCGGTTTTGGAATGTATTCAAAAGCACCTCGTTTCATTGCTTTTATTGTGGTATCCATATCATGAAAGGCAGTAATAATTATGATATTCTTTCCGCGATGATTTTGTTGTAGTTCTTCAAGGATATCAAGACCATTTTTGTCCGGCAGCCTAACATCAAGTATAATAACATCTGGCTGCACCGACTGGTTCATTTCAAGGCCTTCTGTAGCGGTAAGTGCACTGTAAACATGGTACCCTTTTTCACTGAAAAACATATCAAGTGATTCAAGAAGAGACTGTTCATCGTCAATAATCAGAATTTTTTCTTTTCTCATTTTGTCTGCCTAACCGGGATAACGAGCAAACATTGGGTACCCTTTTGTTCTCTTGCTACTATGCTAACTGTGCCACCATGAGCTTCAAATACTTTTTTTGCATTTGAAAGTCCGAGACCGGTTCCCTTCTTCTTGTTGCTGAAGAAAGGATCAAAAACATAAGGCAGATCTTCTTCGCATATTCCCGGACCATTATCAGTTATCTCCACATATATCAGTCCGTTATTTGATTTTTCCATCTTCGATCGAATTTGTATTTCTCCTTCCAAAGACAAAGCTTCTACAGAATTAAGAAGCACATTGATAATTGCCTGTTCAAGCTTATCCCGATCAAGCATGGTCCATGGGATTCTCTTTGAGTACTTTTTTTTGACTGATATACCTTTTTCTTTTATTTTGACATCGACAATATCAAGGCACTTGTCGATTACGCTGTTGATCGATGTTGGTTCAAGGTATAAACGAAGTGGTTTTGCAAAATCGAGCATCTCAGCAAGTATTTTTTCAAGCCTTGAAATCTCTGAGGACATGATTTCCATGCGTCTTTTGTCGTTTCCATCAAATTCCACGTTTTTTAATAATATTTGAATATTCATTTTAACAGAGGATAACGGATTTCTGATTTCATGGGCGAGAGAGGTGGTAAGTTGTCCAATATGAGCAAGATTTTCAGACTCACGAATCTGTTTCTCCATCTCCATGCGTTTTGTAATATCTCTGCATATTCCCGCAATAGCTAATTTATCCTGGTACATGATGGTTTTTACTTTGTTCTCTGTGGGAAGGCTTGTTCCATCTTTGTTTAAACGGTAATAAGTATAGAGGTTTTGTGAATGACCTTTACTAATCATTCTATCATTATACAATCTCTTGACTAATCTCTTGACCTCCTCTGCAGATTCCTGGGAAATAAAATCTAAAAAAGACCTGCCAACGACTTCTCCTGGTTTATAACCGTGGATGTTGCAAAATGCCTTGTTTGCGAAGACGATGTTTCCGTCTTGAGTGACAAAATATCCATCATTTATTTCTTCAACCAATACACGGTATTTTGCCTCAGATTCAGTAAGCTCTCGTGTTCTATTTGCTACCTGATGCTCAAGCTTTAACGCATGGTCCTTAATCTCTCTTTCATGTAAAGATTGAAAATAATTGCTGTATCGCCTAATGGTATAAAAGAGACATGTGTTTAATTGTTCTATGGCTTTCGATAGACTGGGACCTTTTAATTCCTTTGTTAAGGCTGGAAGTAGAAGTACTCTATAAAGTTCATACGCATTTTGAACCTCTGAGAGTGAAAATCCACCTTCAAGCCTTGCTTTCGTAATCCATTCTATATGGCAGCCAATTTTTGAAAAGTCATTGTGTATCAGGACAGCATGGCTTGCATCATATGCACCTGCAACTGTGATGCGAAGTTCATCAAGGGGTCGTTCTCTGTATCTCTCGCTGGAACCAGAATGAAGACGCTCAATCCACTCTTCGATAATCTGGTCACGATATTTCCTTAAAATGTTTTCAAGATTCACGCATAGATTGTATCCCTATAGCTAAATTTGGTCAACTAATATCAAATTGTAAATTGCCTCCCACATCGTCAAGCCAGAGCCAAACACATTTTTTTAAGACTGATTATTCCGTCACTGTGCAGTGATGCTTACCCACCGAAGGCGTACTGTATGGAGAGGAAAAACTGCCGCTCAGGGGAAGGATACAAACCCACTTTGTTGGCAAAGGAGCTGTAAACACCGTACTCACTGTATCTTTTTCCAGTCAAATTTTTTATTGCAAAAAGAGTCATGAATTTTTCGGTACGCCAAACCACAGAAGCGTCATAAGTCGTGTAACCGGGTAATTTTGATTGCTGATTCTTCTGGTCGCTTATGGCGAAACAGTTGCTTCTCGTGACAGCCATGAGGTTAAATGTGAGCTTATCTAATGCTGTATAGGATAACTTGACGCCAAGTTTGTTGTTTGGCACAAGGGGAACATCATTTCTTCCAAATACTCCGCCATCGAAGATAGCTTTGACGTATGAATAGGTTACTGTAACAAGAAAAGGATCAAATGGCCGATAGAACACAGCTGTCTCTATTCCGGTCCGCTTCGTCCTGTCATAATTCATGTTAGCAAACAATATGGGATCATAATAGATTTCATTCTTATTTTTTGCCTGAAAAACCGTGACACTACCACCTGCAGTATTGAGAAGGTTATAACGCAAACCTATGTCTATTTCGTCTGTAATCTGGGGTTTAAGTGCACTGTTGACCTGTGTAGGTTGGCAGTATCCAAAAAAACAATACCCTGGGATAACAAATTCATCCGTTACCGGAAAGCGAAATCCCCGTCCGTAGCTACCAAAGATAGCCCCGTTTTTTCCGATTAGATAATTAATTGAAAACCGATAGGCTTCCTTGTCCTGGTGTGTTAACGCTGAAGATGTTAGGACAGGGTTAATCATATCACGGTGATCGATATCATATCGAGTTTTATGTCTTCTGTACCCTCCCTCAATCATTAGGTTGCTGAACGGATAGAATCGTTCATTTATGTAAAATGCATTGTCAGTTCTTTCAACATCAGTATCGGTATTTGATGGCCCGAGAAAGCTGTTTCCCGCGGCTTTCACAGTTGTAGAGTAATTGTAATAATCCCATCCAATTACAAAGCTACTCTTTCTTCCAAAGATCGGTTTATCTATTATAATCTTGGGCGTCAAGGCTATGGTGGAAAGATTACTCCTGCTTTCAGTAAAGCTTCCCGAACCGTAAAAGAAATAGGACGGTTGAAGTCTATTTCTAAACGATCCACCAATGGAAGCCTGTCCCACATTTCCAATTTTTGCATTAACCTCTGTATCAATAAAATTATCCTCTGTTCGAGCATGGTCAAATGGATGGGTTGAATCTTTTTGGTCGACGGAACCACTTCTAAGTTCATTAATATACAATGCCCCCGGCAAACCATACTTGTCTTTATGATGGCCAGCCTTAACGGCTATGTTCAGGTTCTGCAGAATGTCAAAAGAAAAATTACCAAATATATCTCTCGCATCAGAATAATTGTTATGTCTATACCCATCCGAATTGAGGGCAGACATGAGAGCAAAATAAGAGAACCCGCCCTCCCTGCCTGATATTGAGAGCTGTGAATTCAAATATTTGTCACTTCCGCCTGACACACCTGCAGTCGTCTTCAGTTTCCCTTCTCCTTTTTTCAGGATAATGTTCACGGCCCCCGCAGCTGCATTATCTCCAAAAAGTACGCTGGCAGGTCCCCGATAAATTTCAACACGCTCTATTGCATCGATCGGAATTTGTGACAAATCTGTTCCGGAGAGGTCGATACTGTTGACACGCCTGCCATCAACAAGAAAAAGCACATTCTGAGGCGCGGTTTCACCATAACCGCGAATATCAACCTGGGCACGCTTTGGATTGTTCAAAAGATTTGATGTGGTGACACCCGGCTCCATGTCAAAAATATCAATAAGCGTTCGTGCGCCTGCGGCTTTAAAATCTTCTTCGCTGATGATCGTGACATTTGTCGACGTTTCGATCAGCGGCATTTGAATCCGTGAAGCAGTTACAACAATATCTTGAAGTCGAAATGGGCCTTCCTGGGCCATAGACAAACCAAGACCTGCAAAAAAAATAACAATAAAAAATATAAAGGAAACTTTTTTCATGGGAGACCTCCTTATGCCTCGTAAGGACAATCGTTTGAAGTCTAACCCAAGGTTTCCTGGCTCAGGGTTACCGGCCCTCGCGCCTTCCCGTTCCAAATTCATCGGAACAGTGGCTTTAAAAACATGCGAGTCATTAACCCATTACAGTTGCGGGACAGCGGCAGGATTTCACTGCACTTCCCTTGTAGGTTAAACCCTTACTATCAAATCGTTGAAAACTATCACATTCTAAAAACGTTTGCAATGATTTTGAGAAGTTTTTGTAAACCCGACCCCGGGATGATATGTTATTGTATGTAGAGGGAAGAAAGTACAATGCATGAGGAATATATTAAAAATCTGTTTAATAATTGCAATGTTGGCAAGCTTCTGGGTATCGAAGTGTATGACCTCAAAGAAGGTCATGCGAAAGGCAAGCTGACAATTCGTAACGAGCATATTAATGTTTTTGGGACAGTTCACGGTGGTATACTATTCACTCTGGCCGACCATATAGGTGGTGCATGTGGAAACACGTTAGGAAAAAAATCTCTACTCATTGAATCAACAATGCAGTTCATGAAAGGCGTCTTAGCGGGAGAAACTCTGTTTGCAGAGGCAAAGCTGTGCTATGCAGGCAAAAGAATTGGCAGGATTGAGATAAAGGTATACAGAGAAAATGAAGAGATTGTGGCCATGATGCATATGGTCTTTTACATGAAAAGCGATGATCACAAAACAAAAACTCCTTAATATTTTTCAAACCCTTCTTGCATCATTTGGTCAACGAAACTGGTGGCCCGGTGAAACAGAGCTCGAAATAATAGTCGGAGCAATTCTCACTCAGAATACATCGTGGAAAAATGTCGAGAGGGCAATCAGCAACATGAAAGCCCATGGCGTGTTGAATGCAGATACCATTCAATCCATTCCTATTGAAAAATTAGAAGAAATCATCAAACCTTCTGGTTTTTATAAGCAAAAATCTGAAAGATTAAAAAGGGTTATCAGCATATTATTTAATGACAATCATAAATCCATAGAAAATTTGAGACTTTTTGATACTGAGTATTTGAGAACCCTGTTGCTTAATATTAATGGCATTGGCCCTGAAACTGCAGACAGCATATTACTTTATGCATTTAACAGACCGATATTCGTAGTAGATGCATACACAAAACGTTTTGTAAAAAATCACCAATTATACAATGGTAATAACAGATATGATAACGTACAGCAGTTTTTTATGGAGAACCTCCCACGCAATGAATACCTCTTTAATGAATTCCATGCGTTAATTGTATATTTATGTCAAAATTACTGCAAGAAGGTGCCAGAATGTTCTCACTGTCCTCTGAAATCAGAACTTAATATCTGAAAATTGTGCCTTGGGAGAATTTTTTTGACTTAAATCTCAATCAAACCATTATCGTATAAACGATTGGAGGCTTTTCGTTCTTAGGAAATTCGCGATATCGTGATAACTTCCTTTCCTGATACCTTCCGTATATTGCCTAGAAGAAATACAGTTTCTCCATATTTCTCCAGTAGGTTCATTATAGCCTCGCTTTCGTTCTGATTTACAACGAGGACAAATCCGATACCCATATTAAACGTTGAACACATTTCGTCAAATTGAACGTTGCCCATCTCTTGAATAAGTGGAAATATAGAGGGAATTCTGGCAGACGGTACATTCAGTTGTGCCCCAAGGCCTCTCGGGAGGATTCGTGATATATTCCCTGGAAGACCACCACCTGTAATGTGTGCCATTCCTTTTACTGTGTAACGTTCTAGAATTTGTTCAACCGATCTCACATAAATTCTTGTGGGCTTTAATAATTCTTCATAGAGAGGAATTTCCAGCCCTGTAACTATATCATGCAGTTTCAGTGAATGAACATCAAAAAGTACTTTTCTTACAAGTGAATATCCATTGCTATGCAGTCCATTTGAAGCAAGTCCTATAATTACATCCCCTTCACATATTGTCGTCCCATTTACAATTTTGTCTCTTTCAACAAAGCCTATCGCAAATCCAGCAAGATCGTATTCGCCATCTCGATAAAATGACGGCATTTCAGCAGTCTCTCCACCAATAAGTGCACAATCAGCCTGAGTACATCCATCACAGATCCCCATAATCACATCTTCATAAACTTTTTCTTCAATGTGACCAGTAGCAAAATAATCGAGGAAAAAGAATGGTTTTGCACCCATGGTAAGTATGTCATTGACAGACATTGCAACAAGATCAATGCCTACTGTATCATGTTTATTCGCATTAAAAGCTATTTTCAACTTTGTCCCTACACCATCGGTTGAGCTTACCATTAAAGGATTGTTGTAACCTTTTGGTATTTCTGTAACTGCTGCAAAACCGCCTATCGTGTTCAGGACAAAAGGATTAAAGGTGCTACATATGTTGTGTTTGATTCTGTTCAGGACGTCATCGGCTTTTTTAATATCTACCCCAGCATCCTTATAGGTGGTAATTGCCATGCGTTTAATCTAAAATGTTGGCTCACGAAAGTCAAGAATACAATAAAATATTACAATTAACACTACTTCACTATTTACATTTTCGGCTAAAAATGTTAATAAAAACCTCACGTGAATGCTTTAAGTAATACACCTTATATACCTTATAATTTGTGTGTTATTTCACGTTTTGAGGCTTTATCTTTCCAATCAATATTTGTTTGTGGTTTTATCTGCAAACGTTAATCATCTATAGGGAGACTCTTTATGGCGAAACCAATGGATCAATACAAATGGCACGAGCTTAACTTAGGCTGTGTCATAGAAGATGTTGGCAATGCACAAGAGTACAAAACGGGGGACTGGCGATCGCAAAAACCCGTTCATGATAACACAAAGTGCACTCGATGTGCCCTTTGCTGGCTCTTTTGCCCTGACTCAGCTGTCTTTGAAATTGAGGATGAATACTTCGATACCAACCTGGATTACTGCAAAGGTTGTGGCATCTGTGCAAAAGAGTGCCCGGCTGATGCCATCACCATGGTAGAGGAGGAAAGATGACGATGAAGAAAGGTATTGAAGTATCTATCGCTATAGCAGACGCAGCCAAGCTTGCACGTGTTGAAGTTATTGCAGCCTATCCCATCACTCCTCAAACCCATATTGTTGAGCACCTCTCTGAAATAGTTGCAAATGGAGAACTGGAAGCAAAATATATAAACGTTGAATCAGAACATTCCGCCATGTCCGCCTGTTGTGGTGCTTCTGCTACAGGGGCACGCACTTTTACATCGACAAGCGCACAAGGTTTGGAGCTGATGCACGAGATTCTCTTCATTGCCTCGGGAATGCGATTTCCAATTGTCATGGCCACTGTCAACCGTGCCCTTTCATCCCCCCTCTCAATCTGGGGTGATCAGTCCGATGTGATGGCAGCGAGAGATTCAGGCTGGATTATGCTATTTTGCGAAAATGGTCAAGAAGCTGTGGACTCGACCATAATGGCTTTTAAGATAGCAGAAGATAGAAGGGTCCTTCTCCCTGTAATGATCAACCTTGATGGTTTTTCACTTTCCCACGTCATAGAACCAATTTTGCTGCCTCCCCAGGAAGATGTTGATGCCTTTTTACCTTCCTATAATCCTGTCTACACCCTCCATCCAGATAAACCTGTTACTATGGGTGCTTATGGTATGCCGGAAATTTACACAGAAGCCAAGTTTGCTCAGGAAACGGCTTTAAGGAATTCCAAGGTTGTCATTGATGAAGTTTTGGAAGACTTTGGAAAAAAATTTGGCAGGTCTTATAAGGCAGTTGAGAAATATAATAATGATAAAACTGAATTCGCATTCATTGGTTTAGGCTCAATATGTGAGAATATTAAAACCTCTATTGACTATCTAAAGGACGAAGGAAAGGAAGCAGGCCTTGTGCAGCTTCGTCTATTCCGACCATTTCCAAAAGACGATTTCCTGAAGGCTATTGAAGGGAAAAAGCGCCTTGCAATTATTGAAAGGGCAATGCCGGGCGGGGCCACTTACGGTCCCCTATTCAATGAAATTGCAGCCCTTGCTCATACCCATGGTCTTGACATAGCGCTTGAAAACTATATTTGTGGCCTTGGAGGTAGAGATGTACAACCAGAGGAGTTCATGGATGTTTTTACGTCTCCCCAATCGGGGAAAAATATCACTGTTTTAGGGGTGAGAGAATGAGATTGAAAAAAATATATTCATATACAGATCATCCAGAAGTTGAATATGCCGTGTCAGGACATCGTGCCTGTCAGGGCTGCGCAGAGATATTAGGACTTCGTTTGGCCCTGAAGGTTTTTGGTAAGGATACTATTATGACCATGGCCACTGGTTGTATGGAAATCATTTCTACCCCTTTTCCTCTAACCGACTGGACAATACCGTGGATTCACGTGGCCTTCGAGAATGCTGCTGCAGTCGCCTCCGGTGTTGAATCAGCATTAAAAATACTCATGGAAAAGGGCAAGATTCCAAAAAAAGACATTCATGTCATTGCAAGTGCCGGTGATGGCGGGACGAGTGATATAGGTTTGCAGGCATTGTCTGGAGCTCTGGAACGAGGTCACAAATTCACGTATATCTGCGTTGATAATGAAGCTTATATGAATACAGGCATACAAAGGTCATCTGCTACACCTTTCGGCGCCATGACGACCACCAGTCCTCCGGGCAAGAAAAGCATGGGTCAGGCCACGTGGAAGAAAAACATGCCTAAAATTGCAGCAGCCCATAATATCCCTTATGTTGCAACTGCTTGCCCCTCTTATCCTTTCGATCTCATGGAAAAGGCTAAGAAGGCTAAGAACACAAATGGTCCCTCGTACCTTCACATCCTTTCCGTCTGTCCGACCGGATGGAGAATACCAACAGAGGCTGCAATAGAATATGGGAGACTTGCAGTAAGAAGTGGTGCATTTCCTCTCTATGAGGTTGAAAACGGAAAGTACAGGATTACTCAAAAAACTGATCGCCTGATACCAATATCTGAGTATCTGAAAGGCCAGGGGAGATTCCGTCACCTTACTGACGATATTATTGAAAATATTCAGACACGTATAAGTGCAGAGTGGGAAGAACTGAAGTTTCTGTCGGGGATTAAGTAAGGCTGCGGAGTTAATTTTCAGAATTTCGAAAAATCGTCTACTTTAAGTTTGAACCCCGGATCTTTTCTCTCAGTATCCTCCTTTTTGATCTGAGACATCTTTATGCGTAATCTCACATCGTTCGGGCTGTCTGCATAAGCAACAGCCGTATTGTAATCAATTCTCCCAGCCATATACAGGTCAAATATGTGTTGGTCAAACGTTTGCATGCCCTCATTATAAGACTGGGCCATTGTATCTTTTAAAACACCAATTTCACCTTTTAAAATGAGGTCTTTGACCCTCGGCGTATCGAGAAGTATCTCAAAGGCTGCAACTCTTGTACCATCTATTGATGGGAGCAGACGTTGTGAAATTATAGCCCTAAGGTTGAGAGAGAGCTGCATATAAATCTGGAGGTGTCTCTCTATGGGGAAAAAATTGAGTATGCGCTCCATTGCTTGGTTTGCATTATTTGAGTGCAAGGTTGCCAACGCGAGGTGTCCGGTCTCAGCAAACGTGATGGCATCTTCCATGGTCTCTGCATCCCTGATTTCACCAATAAGAATTACATCTGGCGCCTGCCTCATTGTATTTTTAAGTGCATTGAGAAAGCTGTGGGTGTCAAAGCCCACTTCACGCTGAGTAATGACGCTCATTTTATGCTCATGAACAAATTCGATGGGGTCCTCAATGCTAATAATATGCCCACGTTGATTAAGATTTCTATAGTCTATCATTGCAGCAAGACTCGTCGATTTACCACTCCCAGTGGCACCAACAACGAGAACGAGACCTCTCTTTGTCATCACAATATCCTTCAAGATTTGCGGTAATCCAAGATCATCAATGGTTTTAATTTGTACCTTGATTTGACGGATAACCATCCCGACATAACCTCTCTGACGAAAGATATTGACTCTAAATCTACCTAGCTCTGGGTAATAGAGAGCCAGGTTCATTTCGAGAGTTTCTTCAAAAATTTTTCTCTGACGTTCGTTCATTGCCCGATACGCCATAGCCTCAGTATCATCAGGTTCCAATACATCCCCTGTATATGGATACACTACGCCCTCAATACGAAACATGGGTGGAACACCAACAGTTATATAAATATCCGACGCATCTTTCTCAACCATGTATTTTAAATACCAAGTTAGATCTTCCATTTTCTCACCTCTGAACCTTTGAGAGATAGAAAGATACCTCGTCTTTGCTTACAAGGTTTCTGTCAACAAGATCTTGAACTGAGGATTCCATAGTCTGCATTCCTATTCCTCTGCTGGTCTGCATTACAGAAGGAATCTGAAATATCTTATTTTCCCTAATCAGGTTTCTTACCGCTGGATTTGATATCATAATCTCAAAGGCAGCTACACGCCCTTTTCCATCTCTTTTTTTGAATAAGACCTGAGAAACGATGGCCTGTAACGACTCGGCAATCATTGAACGAACCTGGTTTTGCTGTTCTGCTGGAAAAACATCGACGATTCTATCTATCGTGTTTGGCGCACCGCTCGTATGAAGGGTTGCAAAAACGAGGTGGCCTGTTTCTGCGGCTGTAAGGGCAAGAGATATGGTTTCAAGATCTCTCATTTCACCTACAAGGATTACATCTGGGTCTTCACGAAGGGTGCTCCTTAATGCATTTGCAAAACTATGGGTATGGGGCCCCAATTCCCTTTGATTTACGAGACAGTTTTTTGATACATGAACAAATTCGATCGGATCTTCGATGGTGATTATGTGGCTCTTGAACTCATTGTTAATAAGATCGATCATCGCAGCAAGGGTAGTTGATTTTCCGGTACCAGTTGGACCCGTAACAAGTACCAGGCCTTTCTCAAGCCTTGATACTGCTTTCAACACATTTGGCAAACCAAGCTGTTCAAAGGAAGGAATTATACTTGGAATTGTCCTAAAAACTGCAGCATCACCCCTTTGCTGCTTGAAAACATTACATCGAAACCGACCATACCCTCCAAGATCGAAAGAAAAGTCAAGTTCAAGGTGCTCTTCATAAGTCTTTCTCTGAAAATCATTCAGGATTCCATAAATCATGTTATGTACATCTTCCCTGTCAAGATGTGGTAATTCGACCTTTCTCATCTCTCCGTTAATTCGTATAAACGGTTGTTCTCCAGAGCTGATGTGAAGGTCTGATCCTTTGTTTTCTACTGCAAAGATAAGAAGTTCTGATATATCCACGTTATCCCCCTAGTTTTCTAAGGCTTCTATTTCTTTTAATGTCGGCAAATCTCCGATATCCTTAAGCCCATATACCTCGAGGAATGTCTCTGTTGTTCTAAATACTATCGGTTTTCCAAAATCGTCCGTACGACCGGCAATTTCTATCAGCTTTCTCTCAAGAAGTTGTTTAATCATCCTTGTTGAATCGACCCCTCTGATCATATCAACCTCTCTTTTGGTAATGGGTTGTTTATATGCTATGAGTGAAAGCGCTTCAAGCATAGGCCTCGTTAAACCTATTTCTCTTTCTTTTACAAATTTTGAAACCCACTCACGAAAGATAATCTTCGTTCTCATCTGGTAACCGCCAGATACAATTACTATTTCAATAGCCCTGTCAGAATGACTATATTCCTCTATCAACTCTTCCAGTGCATGGAGAACTTCTTCACTGCTGTAAATTGCCAGTTTCTTGACAAGCATTTTCAGTTTCAAAGGCCTGGAGGAGGAGAAGAGTACTGCTTCGATAATGCGCTTTAATTCAATCATGCTAAAAAATCGATGACTCTTTTTTTAATTTTATTGTATTCTTCTGGATACTCATACCAGATTATGTCTTTTTCGCTGCGGAACCAGGTGAACTGCCGTTTTGCATAATGCCGCGTAAATTTTTTTATATCTTTTACCATATCGTCATAGGTAATGGAATCATGAACATACTGTAAAATCTCCCTGTATCCAATAGATGTAAAAGGCTTCAACCTTTCATCAAAACCCATAGCAAGAATGCCCCTTACCTCCTCAACCCACCCATTTTCAAGCATTTCTTCAACTCTTCTATCGATTCTTCTAAAAAGCTCGTATCTTGGTTTTGTTAAACCAATTTTTAATACCCTATAGCGAGGAACTCTAAAACCATGTGTTTTTGACCATGCAGACATTGAAAGTCCTGTTATTTGGAATACCTCCATAGCCCTAACCATTCTTCGTTTATCACGGAAGCTGATCTTTAAACCATATTCAGGATCAACTTTTTTGACTTTATCGTAAAAACTTAAAGGGTTATTATCATATTCCTCTTCTAATTTTTTTCTCAGCTTTTTGTCACTCTGGACCTTAAAGAGGCCATAGATCAGAGCACGGATATACAACCCAGTGCCACCAACAACAATGGGTATTTTCCCCCGTGTCCATATCTCAAAGATTGCCCGGTCTGCCATATTCATAAAAATGGCAGCATTAAATTCCTCGTAAGGCTCCATGATATCAATTAGATGATGTGGAACAATTCGTTGAGATTCATTTGCCTGTTTAGCAGTTCCAATGTTGAAATGTTTAAAAACCTGCATTGAATCAGCGTTAATGATTTCTCCATTAAATTCTTGAGCCATATTCATTGCAAGTTCTGACTTTCCTGTACAGGTGGGACCCACTATTGTCACTATTTTGCTTCCGTTTGCTAACATTGAAGCTATACAGTATAATAAGATACGCAATGTATTCAAGAACTATCAAGCTCTCCATCCTTCTCATTATCCTTCCGGCAATATTTGGTGTTGGATTTGGATATGCACTCGTTAATTACCTTGAAATCCCCGATGTCAAACAATTAGAAACATATAGGCCAAAATCTTCAACAAGGCTTTACGCTGATGATGGCACTTTATTTTCCGAACTCTTTGTAGAGAAACGAATTCCCATCCCTATCACGGAAATGCCAACACATTTGAGGAACGCATTCATAGCGATAGAAGATGTTAGATTCTACAAACACTTCGGTGTTGACGTACGAGGTATCGCCCGTGCCACTTATAGAAACATTATTCACGGTGGTATTACAGAAGGAGCCTCTACCATTACTCAGCAGCTCGCCAGAAATCTTTATCTAACTCACCATAAAAGCTTTAAAAGGAAGATTGAGGAGGCAGTTCTTGCTATTCAAATTGAGCGGTCCTATTCGAAAGATGAGATACTCAACATGTATCTCAACCTTATCTATCTTGGAGAAGGGGCACATGGCGTTGAAGCTGCAGCGTATACATACTTTCATAAAAAAGCTAAAGATCTATCCCTCCACGAATCAGCCATGCTCGCCGCTCTAACAAAATCACCATCCAGGCTGTCACCTTTTAAAAATCAGATGAAAGCACTAGAAAGAAGAAACATCGTTCTTAGAAAAATGTACCAGGCAGATTTCATATCAAAAAAAGTCTATGCACAGGCACTAAAAGAACCATTGAGCCTTGCGCCTTTCAGGGCTTATGAGAAAAAAACCGGATATTTTATTGAATATGTTAAACAAATCTTTGATGAATACGTAACTGACGTCCAGGAAATCTACACAACCGGTCTCAATATAAGAACTACAATCAACCTAAAAATGACAGGATTAGCCTATGATGCAATTGAGAAGGGCATCCAACAATACAGAGATAGACATCCGGCAACGAAAGAACTTCCTGAAGTCGCACTTATAGTAATTGAAGTAAAATCCGGTGACATAAAGGTCATGATCGGAGGTAGAAACTTTGCTGATTCGCCTTTTAATCGGGCTGTGCAGGCAAAGCGTCAACCAGGTTCATCTTTTAAACCCATTATTTATCTTGCTGCCCTTGAGAAGGGCCTTACACCTGACTATATGTTACGTGATGCCCCTATATCTTTTACCAACCCATGGACAAAACAGGTTTGGCAACCAAAGAATTACAAAAATGAGTATTATGGGAGTGTTACTGTCAGAAAGGCTCTCGAGCTTTCCCTAAACACAGCCACTGTAAGGCTTTTAGAAAAAGCTGGATTGGAAGATGTTATTAACATGGCAAAAAGGCTCCATATCAACAGTAATTTTGAGCCCAACCTTTCTCTTGCTCTGGGCACAACAGAAATCGCCCCTCTTGACCTTGCATGTGCATACGCTGCATTTGCCCGCGGAGGGGTTTATATCCCACCTATAGCAATCAAAAACATTTCCACGATCGAAGGCGAGGAAAAATACAATGAAGAAACGCAGGGAGAGATCGTTGTAGCGCCTGAAGTTGCGGCCTCCCTCGTAGATATTATGAAAGGTGTAATAAAAAACGGCACTGCACGGAGCGCCTCAAAAATGCCGTATTTTCTGGCTGGCAAAACAGGTACTACTGACGATTTTCGTGATGCTTGGTTCATAGGCTTTTCTCCTGAACTACTCTGCGCAGTCTGGATAGGCTATGACAAGAAAACAAACCTTGGGAGTAAAGAATCTGGGTCGATGGCAGCCCTACCCATTTGGATCGACTTTATGTCCAAAGCCCTACCCTCCTATCCCAATGAAGACTTCGTATTTTAAAACGTCGAAACCAACCTGAACAGCGATTTCTTGTTGAATTTAGGTAGCCAATGCGCAAGGTATTTGGTACAATTTCCATTTTTATAGATCTCATGCAGGGAGGTAAACAAATGCCCTACCGAATAAGTCGTTTACTATTTATTGCACTTATAATCATCATCCTTTTTTCCCTATCCAAGATCATAGGCCTCTATGTTGACTGGCTTTTCTTTCATGAAGTAGGGTATGAGATAATGTTTACAAAGGTTATTTCTGCAAAGGTTCTTACGGGATTTGCCTTTGGAGCCATATTCTTTCTATTCGTTGCTGGCAATGTTTTTCTTGCATCAAGTACTAAAATTCCTGCAATTGACATTATGTTTATGGGACAAACGAGGATTCCCATAGACTTACGTAAATTTCAAAAGCTATTCAAGCTTTTTGGAAGTGGGATTGCTATTTTCGGTGGAATTTTGGTTGCTCTATGGGGCAGTACGCTTTGGGCAGTAATACTTGCGTTTTTTAACAAAATGAACGCGGGCAAGGTTGACCCAATTTTTAATAATGAAATTAGCTACTATATGTTCAGCCTTCCTCTCTTTGAGATATTGAACGGATTTTCCGGCTTAACCATTTTTTTGACAATTCTCATCATTGCAGGAAGCTATGCAGCGCGTGGAGGAATGCTTTTTGTGGGAAACAGAATATCACTTGCAAAAGGCGCTAAAAAACATCTCGCTGTTCTTATCTTTCTGTTCTTCCTTAAACTTGCATTCGGATTCTATTTACACAGGTTTGATCTTCTTTATTCTTCCCATCCTGTTCTCACTGGAGCTTCGTACGCTGATATCTATGGTCGTCTCATAGCGCTCCGTTTATTGGTACCACTGACCGTAGCAGGTGGTATTGTTTTTTGTTATGCCCTTTTAAAAGAAAAGTGGCAGGGCATGGCCTATCCGGTAATCGGTATTCTTTCCGTCTATATTCTTGGAGTTGCAATTTACCCAAACATTCTTCAAAGTTTTAAGGTTGCACCGAGTGAGCAGGCTATGGAGGAACCATACATCAAGAATCACATAACTATGACAAAGTATGGTTATAATCTTGAAAATGTTCAGGTAATACCATTTGATGTATCTTTCGATCTTACAAACAAGGATCTGGAAAAAAATAACCCAACAATAAGAAACATAAGGCTCTGGGATGAAACGCCTCTACTCAGGACCTATAGCCAGCTCCAACAGATTAGAACGTATTATCGATTCAGCGATATAGATACTGATCGTTACATCATAAATGGTGAGTACCGGCAGGTGATGCTTTCTCCCAGGGAACTGTCCTATAATGATCTTCCAAGCAAATCTTGGATCAATGAAAAATTTGTTTTTACTCATGGTAACGGTGTTGTTATGGGACCTGTTAGCAGAGTAACCCGGGAAGGGCTGCCAGAATTCTATATCAAAGATATTCCTCCTATATCGTCTTCCAGTCTTCAGGTAACAAATCCGGAATTGTATTATGGTGAACTCACCAGCGACTACGTCGTTGTAAATACCAGAATGCCAGAATTTAATTATCCTACCGCGGAAGGAAATGTGTACACATCATACAAAGGTTCTGGAGGTATTCTTCTCGATTCCATCTGGAGGAAGTTACTCTTTGCAGCCCACTTCAAAACGGTAAAAATAACCCTATCATCAGAAATAACACAGGAGAGTAAGATTCTTTATAATCGGAATGTTGTTTCAAGGATCCAAAAGATAGCTCCTTTTCTCATGCTTGATTCCGATCCTTATGTTGTAGCTGCAAAGGACGGAAAGCTTTACTGGATCATTGACGGCTACACTACCTCCGATAGACTGCCCTATTCGAAGCATCTGAAAAATTGGGTGAATTACATGAGAAATTCCGTGAAGGCAGTGGTGGATGCTTACAACGGACAAGTCACTTTCTACGTTAGCGATCCAGACGATGTAGTAATCAAGGTTTATTCCTCCATATTTTCTGGAGTCTTCAAACCGATGAATGAAATGGAAGACAATCTGAGAAAACATGTGAGATACCCCAGGGATTTTTTCAGGATTCAGACCACCATGTACGCCACCTATCACATGACGGACCCAAAAGTCTTTTACAACAGAGAAGACCTTTGGGAGGTACCGGTTCACAATGACAAGAGTATGGATGGTAACTATCTGATTATAAAACTTCCCAGAGAAACTAAGGAAGAGTTTGTCATTCTTGTACCTTACACACCTGCTAAGAGGGACAACCTAGCAGCATGGTTCGCAGCAAGATGCGACAATGAGCATTATGGGAAACTAATCGTCTTTACCTTCCCGAGAGACAGGCTCATCTTTGGTCCAAAGCAGATCGACGCAAGAATAGATCAAGATGCATACATATCCCAGCAGATTTCACTATGGAGTCAGAGAGGTTCATCAGTGATAAGGGGGAGGCTTATGATCATTCCTATAGAAAACTCCCTCCTTTACATCCAACCGCTATTTCTGGCAGCAGAAGACAAAGGAAGTCTACCAGAACTCAGAAGGGTTATTGTGGCATATGAGAATAATGTCATCATGGAGGAGACCCTTGAACAGGCACTCAATGCTATTTTCGGTGGAAGAAGAACTGCCCCCACATCTTCGTCGGCCATTTCTACTTCGACTCACAGGTTATCCATTCAAGATATTGCAAAAGAGGCAGAACAGGTTTTTGAGCACGCCAAGTCTCTGCAGAAACAGGGTGATTGGGCTGGATACGGGGAAAGTCTCAAGAAACTTGAACAATTATTAAAACAGATGGCAGGGAAATAACAGTGAAAATAGCTGGATAGTAAGAAAAAAAAAGAAACTGTGGCATTATCTCAGGATCCCGTGACAAAAAATGCAGATACTTTGGTGGAAAATTGAATGAATAGTCTCTATAATAATGGAACCTATCAAAACAAGGGGTGAGCTTATGAAAAGATTGTTCGTTGCTCTTGGTATCTTATTTGTAGTTTGCATGACTATAATCTCGGTATCATCGGCTCAAGATGAATCCCCGGTTATGGTTGGCCGTATATATCACATTGAGGGCCCTCTGCTCCGTTATATCGATGCAGAAAATGACTGGGTAGCTGCAGTCCCAGATGCACCGTTCGGTGCAGGAGATACACTTTACACAGGAAGTCAAGGACAGGCCGAATTTGTTGTTCCAAACGGAACCTGGATCAGGATTGGGGATAATACACAAATTCAGTTCATAGGTTTGGATTTGGATGTTTCTGAAGTCGATGTTGCCTCTGGCCTAGCAAGATTTTACAACAAGGACGATAACCTGGTGATTAAGTCCACGAGTCCCTTCGGTTATGTCCTTGTATACCCCGGTGGTGTCTTCGACTACTACGTTGGAGAAAACTCTGTAGAAATTGTACCTATCAAGGGTAGAATTACCTTCGTTCATACAACGACGAACACACGGTATGAACTATCCCCGGGAAACCCTTCAATATTGGCAGATCAAAATCAGGTGAGCTCAGGAGAGGGCGGAGTTGACCCTGGCTGGGATGAATGGAACAGAAGTCGGGAGAGTTTTTGGGCTTCAAGAGCAAATGTGACTGGCCCATCAGCTCAATATCTTCCACCTGCCCTTCGTCATGATGCATACGTTTTTGAGGAAAATGGTCGATGGGAAAGAATCCCTTATGAAGGGAGTCCCAGATGGCTCTGGCGACCAACGAGAGTACCCGTTGGCTGGGCTCCTTTCACCGTAGGTCGGTGGACAGAATGGTATGGAGACCAAACATGGATACCTGCCGAACCTTTCGGCTACACAACTCACCACTATGGTAATTGGATTTTTGTGAGAAACCACTGGTATTGGGCACCTCCTGTTGTGCGGGCAACCGTAGGATTGCCAATTCTAAACATTGGCCTTTTCTGGTATCCCGGTCGTGTCTCCTGGATCCATTACGGAACGCACATTGGATGGGTTCCCCTTGCCCCGCGAGAGACTTATTACTCACATTACCGATGGGGTGGCCCACATTTCGCTCGAGTCACCAACATAAATATAACTCAGATCAACATTCGTCCGCGAAATTACGCGTATGCACGACACGCAATCATCGTACCTCAGAATAACTTTTATACAGCCAATAATTATCGTGCGGTTCGTATAACTAATATCAATACTACGACAATCATCAACAACTATCGTGCTGCACCTATCGTGAACGATAAGGTAATTAAAAATTACTCTACTAATAGGCAAAGATTTAACTTTGCTAATGTTGAAGTGAGGGAAAAACCTCATAGAACTGTGCTGGAACGAATTAATACAAACCAAAAATTAGTTCAACAGGCAAGGAGGGAAAAAGGTTCTGTTTTACAGCAGCAAGCAAAAAGTATTCATGAAGGGAAAATAAGTCGTGAGGCAAGAATACAACAACCAAAGGCCACTAATTTTATTGTTCCCGCGAATGAAACAAACAAACCAAGATCAGAGATAAGGTTCCAACAACGTGAGTTTAGAAGGGCTGCCCGTGAAACTAAAGAAAGACCTGTTGAAACTGGTAAACCATCCTCTAAATCAATCAAACCTGTTACACCACCAGAGAAATCAGAAGAGTTACCAACGCCGCTGAAACCCAGGCCTGGACGACAGGTTCCACAGCCCGAAGCAATTGCTCCGGAAAAATCCGTAAGAACGACACCGAGGCCTGAACACATGAAACCTTCCATGGTTCCTTCTGTAGAGAAACCACAAGGTGAAGCAACAAAGGGCATTACACCAGAACGCGAAGACCTTGCACCGGTAAAACCTGTTACGAGACCAAAGATAGAGGCGCCAACTAAACCCGTTCAACAAATGAAACCTGAAGCCCCAGAAAGAAGGATTCCCAAAAGGGAAGGGGTTGTGCCGGCTAAACCAGAACCCAAAGTAGACAGTGAACCCCTCGACAAGCCCTCTTCTAAGCGGGGTCAAATTGTGCCTGCTAAACCTGACACTAAAATAGAAAGAGAGGCAGTTGAAAAACCCTCACCTAAAAAGGAGCGGGCTGCAACAACCAAAATCCGTCCAGCAGACAAACACAGAGGTGAAACTGACGAACAGGTTAAGCCGAGATAACCTTTTTTAAATAAAAAATTGAGGTAATTCTCTTCAATCATTAGTCACCTGTCAAGCTATCGTCTGTAAACCAATGAGTTCAAGCTAATAGGCTACAGCTGACTTCAATATTGTTTGAGACTATAAAACAAATATACTGCTTGGATAGAGAGAGGGTTTATTGAAAAATATTTTTTTGTTGTTGCTTTCATCCACAGTATTATTGTTTGTTCCTCATGTTTATGGAGCTGAGTGGTTATCAATTGGAAAAGACAGGCTAGGTAATGAATTGTTCTATGATCCAGACACTATAATAAAACTCCCGACAGGTGTTACGAAAATATGGATAAAGGGGATCTATTCTATGGAGGGGAAGAAAGAGAGGATTCAACGCAGGATTAAAAGCAAATTACCTGTCGAAAATTATGATAAACTAAATTATGTTCTGGAATTGCAGGAGATCAATTGTGCCAAAAGAGAGTACCGTGTCATGGCATACACAGACTATTCGTCTGATGGAGGAATTCTTAACAAATTTATTGTGGATCAACAGACATCTGTGGGATGGGAACCTATCCCTCCAGACTCAATGGGAGAGATAATAGACCGAATAATCTGCCCTCCCCCGTCATCATTGCAGAAAAAGAGGTAGCAAATATGCGGTTACGTTCTGCGTTGAACCTTGACACAATGAAAATCGCGTGTATACTTGTCCGTGTGGGTATCTTTGGTTCTAAAGGGGGTAACATGGTAAAACAAGGAATCAACAGATTATCACGGTCACACATTTGGTGACCTGTAGAAAGGAGAATTAACGGTAAGGAAATCAAAAAAATCATGGCTTTCACAAGCATGATGGATAGAAAACTTGAGCAGTTAATCAAAGTGATTATGAATACCACAGCTCCATGCAGAATTACAGGATTGAACCGTCAATTCTGCTCAAAAATCAAACCCCATTAAATTGTTCTATCCATTATGGTGGGAAACTATTGTTATGCTCAGAAAGCTTTCAATTTGGAGAATATCTGATTTCAATAAATTCTGACTCATGAAAAAACACTCTTGTAACACGTTAATAAATTTAGATCAATTTCCTACTGTTAAAGAACTTCAGCGAATGTCGATAGAGGAATTGGAAGCCCTTGTTGCAGTTGGCAAAAAAGAGCTGGAACATATGCAAAACCTAGTTGATTATTTCGAACAGGAGCTGAAAAATAAAATGAAGTAATATCTCCAAATATCCATTGCCAAAGTCAAGAGATAACCTGAGAGGCATCATCAATAGAATACATTTTGAGATGGTTAGAACGAAAGGAGAAGATAACAGGCGATACGATGACTTCAACAAATATAAAAATCCTCTTTGTCTGTTTTGCAAACAAAAGCAGAAGTCCCATGGCCAAAGCCCTTGCACAAAAGATGTCCTCCGGGAGACTCTATGTGGACAGTGCCGGTATCGATTCTGAAACATCTGGTGGCGCCAACTTCAGGGCGATCAGTGTGATGGGAGAATATGGGGTAGATCTCATGGGTCATCTCGCCAAGGGCATAAACAATATCCCTATCTCAGAGTTTGACCATGTAATTACTATGGATCATAATGTCTTCAACTCTATCATTCAAAAATATCCTGGAATAGTCGATCGGACAATACAATGGCAGATTGAAGATCCGTTTTACGGAACAGTCGATTCATACAGAGTCTGCGCTGAGGAAATTTTTAATAACCTTAAAATCCTGTTATCCAGACTTGGAATGTTCTGATCAAATATTCAACGAACCTTTAATGTCAATAACAGGGTTGAGTGTTGATAGTATTACACCTACGAATTCCCCTAACTTTTTCTAAAGAACCAACAACAAAAAGAAAATTCCCATGGACAGGTGCATTACGCAAAATACATGTGCTGGCTGTTTTTTGTAATTGCGTCATCTATGGGGAAAACATTGCAGGCTGCATATCCCGTATTATCAGTCAACTATGAGTAATGATACGAGTGTGTGAATCCATATCCCAGCACAGCCACGCAAAGAGGTATTTAACAACTATAAGATAAGCAACTCGTAAAAATAAAGAGGATAGAGGTGTATACCACCGCGATTAAAGGATACAGATAGCTGCCTCCAAGATGAAAATATGTGCTATACTCAAAATACGGTTACAATAAACTTCAAGGAGTTTTGACAATGAGTACCTTAGAAGAAGATGAGAAGAGCAAAGGAAACAAAGGAGCACAGTATAAGAGTTGGCTGTTCATCATCAGCTTCATGATATTCTTTTTTCTCATGGGACTTCTCGTAAAATGGTTTAGCGCTAACTCTCATAGTCCCCATTAGACATTATGTTCTCCTGATATATTTTTTTGTCATTCTTATTTCTTGAACTGTCTTATCTAAAGTGGAAAAAATAGGGGACAGTGATCGCAAACAATGTTCAGCCTCCGGCAAGTGGTTCCATATATGCCTCTACATGCACTGTATCGCCATCAGAAATCTTTTTCTGTAACCCTTCGGAAAAGGAAAAGTGACTTTGTCCATTGAGGTATACCTGTCGGAGATCATCACCCATTTCTCCTTTCTCAATGAATCGAAGATAAGGAGGAAACCTCTTGGAGACTATCTGTAAAACATCTTTTAATGTTGCCTGATCTTCGCTTAACTCTATTTCTAAGGGGGTTTCAAAGATATTTTTAATTTTAAGGTTTGATTCAATCTTTATCTTCACTTTCATCATTTAACCCAATTTTTTATTTAAATAATTATTTATTATGAATATATGTTGTCAGGTGTGGTTAAATCAAGCCCTCCTAAATAGCTTTTGCGACATCCCTTCCATAATTTTGCTCATTCGGTTTCCAAGTGGAGACAGAAGGCAGATGGGATAGTAGATTCACTCTAGGAAATTCCCAACTAATTATGTAAGCAAAACACCCTGTATCTCCTTCTCAATAGTTCATATATGTGGTCTCCGTCCCTTACAAGTTACAGCTATGCAACTCATGCTGATTACTCGTTCTTTTCTTTTAGATCTTCAGCTCAAGATTGATCATGTCTCCACGGCTAAAACCCATCTTGTCGAAAAACTGTAGAAGGTCCCAATCTTTCCAGTTTACAAAGACATAGACAGTATCCACACCAACCGCCTTGAACATATCCAGCATCTGCCGAAAGAGAAGCCGGGCTATCCCTTTTTTTTGGTATTCTTTAATCACCCCCAGAGTATCTATCCATCCAAAATTACCAGGAATTGAATATTCCCCACCACTGGCCCTCCCCAGGATAAAACCGACCATCTTGCCATCCACTTCAGCAGCAAGGGAGGGAACAGCAGAACTTTCAGTGAGTTGAATCTTTTCCTCCCAATATCTCTTTCTTTCCGCCCCAAGAAGGCTATAGTCGATTTCGGTGACCGCATCTAGATCTTTCATGGTCAACTTTCTCAACCTTGCAGGGTATATCTGGCTCATAGCTTCAAACCCCCTTTCTAATTGATTTTTGAATGTACTGCAAATTAGGATGGTTGTCAAGAAATGGGGCTTTGCTGGGTCAGGTATATGCCGTTTAATCGTAAAAACACACTTAATACTCGATAAGGGCTACAGCCCTGCGGTACGAGACGGTCAGGATTCAGGGCTTGGATTTTTGATGATCATAAACATTAATAAGACTATGCTACATTGTTTTCTGAATGTTGAGATATTTTGATGGAATCTATTTTCAAATCACGGTGTGAATCTATTACGGGGTTTTGCCTTGCCCCCCTTCACCAATAAAGCCATTAAAGAGCCTCCCCCTCAAATTCATGTCATTCACTGTATTACTGCCCACGAGAGAGGCAAACCACATAAAAGGTCCATACTTTCAAAAAAAAGGGGTAAATGCACTTATTCATTCACCCGCAGTGTGTAATTTTAGTGACATAGACTTGCCCGTGTGAACCTACTGTGCTTTATTGATATCATTGAGAGCGTCCCCAGGGGGATTCGAACCCCCGTTGCCGGCTTGAAAGGCCGATGTCCTAGGCCAGGCTAGACGATGGGGACACTATTATGGGCCGTGCAAGACTTGAACTTGCGACTCTCTGCTTAAAAGGCAGATACTCTACCAACCTGAGTTAACGGCCCCTGAAGGTTATAAGAATATGAAATATTATGGCTATTGTCAAGCCTAATACTGCTATTTTTGTCGATCCTGTGGAGATCAATTTCCTTCATCATTCCAGTCCTTAAACACAAGCAAATGCTAAAAGCAATTTCATTATTTTAGAGATGACCTAACAACAGGACTTGCGGATAGGGCTCTTTTTATCCTCACCTAACCCACTGAAAAGGTTGATTTATAGAGACCGCTGTAGAGTGTGCAGTGGATATTCATTTTTGGTCATCCGACTGAACGCTCTCGGAAATCATTACAGTTTTAAGTTCACAAAAAATTCACTACAATCGATGTAAAGTCTAATAAAATCGATGAGCACATGTGTCACTTCCTCAACTTGTTCACAGGTTTTCCACAGTTTTTGTTAAAAACTATGGAATGCTGCAAAGGCTATTTTGCGAAAAAGAGAATGAGCAGACGTGTGTATGTATAAACGCCTGAATGCCAGAAAGAAGATACATGATTTAATACAATGCAAAAAGAAAAAACCTGATCAACAAGAACAACGCATCTAGATAACAGCTTAGAACGAATTCTTTAAAAGTTTTGTTTTTGTCCCATTTCTCATCCGGCACTTATCAGCCTTACCGGCTTTAATTTCAAGGACATACCGAGCTGGTTTCCGAGAAGAGATTATGCTCTCATCGAGAGGTTTTGCATTTTTATGAATGTCTACAACCAGGAAGTTGTTATCAATGAAGACCAAGTCGAGAGGAAAGAGCGTGTTCTTCATCCAGAAATGTCTCAACTCCTCCCGTTGGAAGATAAAAAACATCCCTGCTTTATCATCCAGTGATTTCCGGAACATTAGTCCCCTTGCCTGCTCTTCATGAGTTATCGCAGGCTCAACATCGAATCGGCATGTTTCCGATCCCATGTCGGAATAGATTATCAGGGTTTCACTGTTGGTCACGCATGGCACAAAAAAACAAATAGTTATGATAATGAACTGTAAAGAAATCGATATCTTGGTCACTTGCTATCAAAAACCTTTAATTTTTAATCTTTATTTGCCGGTGCAGTTAACATCTTTTGACGCATAAATTCGATAATACCCGGTAATATTGATATAATAATTATGGCAAAAATAACGAGGGAAAAATTCTCTCTAATCATGGGCAGGTTCCCAAAAAAATATCCGGCAAGGGTGCAGATAAGTATCCAGGCAATCCCACCAATGATATTATAGCTGATAAATTTCCAGTATGTCATGCTGCCAATTCCTGCAACAAAGGGGGCAAACGTTCTGATAATAGGGACAAAACGAGCAATGATGATCGTCTTGCCGCCATATCTTTCATAGAACTGATGTGTTCTGTCCAGATATTCTTTATTGAGAAAACGCACTTTTTCTTTGTGAAAAATCTTGGGCCCTATGTACGATCCTATCCAGTAATTAACCGTGTCACCTCCAATGGCAGCAACGGAAAGAATCGCAAAAAGCCATACTATATCAAAGGCACCTAACGCAGCAAATGCCCCGGCTGCAAAAAGAAGGGAATCACCTGGTAAAAAGGGAGTTACAACCAGACCTGTTTCCATAAAGACTATAATAAACAGTATCAGATAGGTCCAGAGACCGTAGTTCTGTATGATTTCGCTTAGGTGCTTGTCAATGTGAAGAAAGATGTCGACAAGAGTCTTGAGCAATTCCATGCGGTATACTACACTGATCGATAGCATGAGTCAACAAACTTAAGGACTAAGTTGTCTGACTTATATAGTGCCTTTAAAAAACAAAACAAAAGAAGTATACTATGTTTGATTTAAAACCTAACAATTTTTATGGTGGACAAATGAATCAGACAAAGACATTCTTTCTGATGGTTGTACTTACAATCATCTTTGTTGCTTTAGGAAGCATGATTGGCGGACGAGACGGAGGCATGATTGCCTTTTTCATAGCTCTTGTTATGAATTTTATTAGCTATTGGTTTTGTGACAAGATTGTCCTCAAAATGTATAGGGCTCAAGAAGTATCTGAGGCTGAAGCCCCGCAGCTTCATGCGATGGTATCTGCGCTTGCACAAAAGGCGTCCATTCCCATGCCCAGAGTTTACATAATTGAAAACGACAGTCCCAACGCATTCGCAACAGGAAGAAGCCCATCAAAGGGCGTTGTTGCAGTCACCACCGGTATTATGAGAATACTAAGTAGAGAAGAGCTAGAAGGCGTTCTTGCCCACGAGATTTCCCATATTAAGCACCGAGACATCCTAATCCAAACAGTTGCGGCAACCCTCGCAGGCGCAATCACCATGATAGCGAACTTTGCTCGTTTTACAGCATTTTTTGGTGGAGGAAGCAATGACGACGAGGGAAGAGGAAACATTTTTAGCGTTATTATTTTTTCAATGCTTGCTGCTTTTGCTGCAATGTTGATACAGTTAGCAATTTCCAGATCACGGGAATATATGGCTGATGATCGTGGAGCACAGCTTTCAGGAAACCCCCTCTACCTCGCCGGTGCCCTTAAAAAACTGACCTTGGGGGTTGCCCGCTCTCCTATGAATGATGCCAATCCCTCAACAGCACCGCTTTTTATTGTTAATCCGTTCAGCGCAAAAGGGATTATTACCCTTTTCAGTACCCATCCTCCAATAGAAGAAAGGATAAAACGGTTGGAGGACATGGCTTATAGACGATAAATCCTGGTTCACTCTGCGTTCACTTATAGTTACAATCATTGAAAAGGTTGAATCCGGCTGGCTTCTTGACGAAACGATAGACCACTTCTTCTCTGGTGAGCGCCTGCCGGCTGAGCAGAAAAGTCTCATTCATGAGATTGTTTCGGGTGTATTCCGATGGAAGGGGTATTTTGATTGGGTACTCAGACAATATGCCAGAAAAAATGTGAAGAAACATGTTAGATATCTCATTTGGGCTTCTCTGTACCAGGTTGCCTTCATGAAAAAATCCTCTCACCATGTAGTAAAAGAGTCTGTTGAATATGCAAAGGCTGAACACGGTATCAATACTGCCGGTTTTGTCAATGCTGTTTTAAGAAAATACCTCAGAGAAATCGAGACAAGGCGTATTTCTAAACCAGGCGTTATCAGCCAAACAGGATCCCTGTCACCTGATATAATGGCTGTAGTCTACTCATTTCCCCAATGGCTTGTACAACGATGGAGGAAACGTTTTGGACATTCTAAAGCCGAATTACTTTTCTCTCACCTTAATACACCGCCTGAGTTCGCTCTTAGAGTTATTGAGCATAACATTACAAAATGTGAGGCGATCACGAAACTTGAAAATTTGGGTCTCATGGTTAAACCTGGGAAATTTCTTGAATCCGCCCTCTATGTCAATAGGCTTGCCCCTTTAATCCAGGACGAGCTTCTCAGAAACAAATTAATATCTATCCAGGATGAAACGTCACAGCTTGCCGTCCATTCGCTTCAGTTAAAACCCGGTAGTCTTGTTTTGGACGCATGCTCTGGACTGGGTACCAAGGCTTCACATATTATGGATCTTGCCACTGGTATCCGTCTGGTTGCCTTGGATAATAGTTTAAGCCGTTTAAGCTTTGCTGATCGTCGCTCCAGCCTGATACTGGGAGATGCAAATTTTGCCCCTTTTAAAGGTGAGGTTTTTGATGCCATCATCCTTGATGCGCCATGTTCTTCCCTCGGCATAATACGAAAACACCCTGAGATTAAATGGAGAAGGCGCGAAAACGATATTAATCATTTTAGTCACAAACAATATGCCATGCTTAAGTCGGTTTGGGATAAACTCAAAGTTGGTGGGCATCTCGTTTACAGCGTCTGCTCTTTCGAACCGGAAGAGACAATCGATGTTATTAACAAATTTAAGAATATCAGGAAGTTTGCACTTGAAAATCCCCTTCCCTTCTTGTTTAATAAGGAGTACTTCGTTTCCTTACCTTTTGAAACCGGAATGGATGGCTTCTTTATAGCAAGGTTGAAAAAGTTATGACATGGAAAAAAGGGTTGCTCTATTCTCTCCTTCCCTTCTTTGTTTTTTTTGTATCTGTCTATCTTACCATTGATCTTTTACTAAAATCTGGTGGCAATGTCATCTGTCCTGATATACGAGGAAAAACTGTTGACGAAGCCCGGGAGGTTGCAAAAAAAACAGGGCTTCCCCTCGTAGTATTAAGATATGAAAACAGGAGCGATGTTCCCTATAACCATATAACCGTACAGAAACCAGAAGCAAACATCCCTATTAGAAAGGGCAGGATTATCCATGTCATAGTTTCTGAGGGTCCTAAATTAACGGACGTGCCCAACCTTATTGGCATAACCCTTCAGGAGGCCGAAGAAACGCTAAAAGAAAAGAATCTTGGGATAGGAAAAATTATTCATATTCCTCATATTAAAGAAGGTAAGATTATAGCACAGACACCAAAGGGTGGAGAAAAAATACTTGAAAAAAAGGAAGTAACGCTTTTTATTGCGCAAAATGAGTCCAAGTATTATTTTTTACCGGAATTGAAAGATTTGAATCTCTGGGATATACAAGGGGAAATGGATACAAAACAAATTAAATACAGGATCACCCTATTACCAACCGTGATGATTAATGACAGAACGGTTCAGCAAGAAAGCCTGAGACTTTCTCTCCCCTCCAGGACCATATTTAAAAGAGATGAGGAAATTCTTATATACATAAACAGTGGAGGCTGAAACGATGAAAAAGACCTTAATAGCTCCCTCAATCCTTTCGTGTAACTTTCTCAAGCTCGAAGAGGAGATAAAAGATGTTGAAAAAGCTGGTGCCGATCTTATTCATGTTGATGTTATGGATGGCCATTTTGTTCCAAATATTACGATCGGGCCCATGTTTGTCAGAGCACTTAAGACCATCACTACAACAGTACTTGACGTTCATCTTATGATCAAGAATCCACAGCAATACGTATCTGAATTCATTGAGGCCGGAGCTGATATTGTTACTGTACACGCTGAGGCTGACGTGCACCTTCTAAGGACCATCGATATGATACGGTCACAGGGCAGGAAAGCTGGTGTATCATTGAATCCTTCATCATCGCTCAATCTCATTGAATATGCATTATGCGCGATTGATCTTCTCCTCATTATGACCGTGAATCCTGGATTTGGCGGACAACAGTATATTACAACCATGGAACCAAAGATAACTGCAGCACGTGACATGATTAAAAAAACGGGCAGGAATATCGATCTTGAAGTGGATGGTGGTATCAAGGCAACAAATGTTCAGCGTGTTGTAAAAGCCGGTGCAAATATTGTTGTCATGGGTACAGAAATATTTCACAGTGGAGACTATGCAGCAAAAATTAGGGAAGTGAGAAAGATAGTAAGCTCCCAAGACTATGGAACACATTAAACAGAAGGTTTACAAAAAAGTCTACCATATGGCATGTGAAGAGCTTCTCAATGCCAATATTCCGCAGCGTTGCGAAGCAGCAGGCGTATTCTATAAGGAAGGTTCAAACAATTCAATCATAGCGATACCTTTTTTTAACGAAAGCATCACAGTCACCGTCCCAGGATTCACCTTCAAGAGTTCGAAGAATACCAACATTACTCTCGTTACAAGAATAATCCTTCTTCATTATCTGATCAAAGCATCAGGAGCCAAAATTGGGAAGGATATGGTACCTTATGAGGACATTCCTGGCCTCAGACACTACCTTCCTGTTTATCAAAAAAGAGCTTTAAAACCACTCCAGGCAGCATTCGGATTTGACCGACATGCATTTCTTGAGGCCGGCCTCTCATTAGGTGCAATTCAGCAGGAATACGGTGATGCGTCGTTTACTTTACATGTGCTGCCAAGAATATCTATCACATTTATTCTCTGGGAAGGAGATTCAGAGTTTCCACCATCGATAAAAACGCTTTTTGACCCAACCATTCCGGATTACTTGCCCCTGGAAGATATTGTTGTTGTCTCCAAACTCGCTGCAACGCGTATTTTAAAAGAAGCAAGACGGCAACATGCTTTCGATGCAAGCGACTATTCTTAAAAGAGTACTATTTCAAAAAGATTAACCATTCAATTTTCTCGCAAATATAAGAAAACCTGTATGAGCAACCATTCTGTCTTCTGGCCTCACCCGCTCGGGAACAGTCTTATACCTCCGCAACATGAGTTCCAGCACCTCAACATCTCCGAAACCTTCACTGAGTGCACGGAGTGTTTCAACAATCTGATTTGTGGTGGGCACTATAATCCCTAAGTATGTGCTTCCTTTCATGAGACTCCTTATCTTTTCAATAATCAGCCAGGGTTCCCGCACATCAATGAATGCAGCATCAAAATTTCTTTTGTCAGAATCCATGATATCACCGTGATGAAGATCAACATTATCCCACTCGGTAAAGCGTTCTATATTTTTGCGTATATTTTTATAGTGCCTCTCTTCCTTCTCATAGGTTACAACACTGCCTTCAGGCCCTACCATTCTCGAAAAAATGCAGGTTAATGCACCGCTTCCTCCTCCAACCTCACAAACCTTTGAACCATTTCTGAGATTGAGCTTGAAGCAAATGTGATAGGCTTCCTTCGGGTAAACAATCTGGGTTTCCCTTCTAAGCCCATACATGATTATGTCTTCCAATGTGGGCTTGAAAAACTCGTAACTTCCTCGTTTCACACCATATTCAACACCCACAAGATCAGAATAATTTATTACACCCCCTGTACCATGAAACGATTTCCCCATCTCAACTTTTTTGAAATACCTCTTTTCCCTGTAAACAATTAATACGTAATCGTTTTCCGCAATTGTGTTCAATTATATCCTCTCCGCTTCAGTAAATTCCCACAGAAGAGTCCGTGGAACTGGTATATCTTTTCCTTACGTGTGGCTAGTGTCACTGTTTTGCCATAATAATAAATGATATGGCAGTTATCAATTTACAACCTTATGTTGTATAATTTTTTCAAATTCTACAACTACTTTTGGCAATTCCATAGGAATAACACCGCCAACATTAAATGTGTTTGTCATCGAAACAATTGTGAGAAGTTTGATCATGACGTCTATGAAGGGTGTGTCTTCATGTTGACAGCATAAAACTCTTCTCTTCCATGCTGTATATCCCATTTAAGAAACATAATTTTAATCTTTCTCACAAGCAGATTGTAGGAAAACACTGAAAATATGCAAGGCAACACAGGGGTCGGATCGCAGTTGCCTTCAGCGCCAGCGCAAGACCTGTCATTATTGTCAACATACCCAGTATGCCATCTGCATAAAACGTTAGAAATTCCTCGTACCATGTCAAGAAGACCAGTGCATGGGCATTGTTTTCAATTGCTGCCACTAAAAAAATCTTTTTTTGAGGGCGGTTGCAAAGCTTTTTCACTATCTGAATACTCTTCAAGATTTACCTTTTTTATAAAATATACCTCTTTGAAAATACGATAAGTGAGGTTATTGGCATAAAAATAATACGTCCGATTATGCCAAATCTATTAAATAACCATGTTCCTTTCCTGTTAATCTATTATAAATAGCTATTATTGTCAAAACACTGCCATTCATCTACTTGAACTTATTTCTTCTTTAGAGTAAAACTAACAAACATGAAAAAATCTACTTCCATTTATACAATCCTCTCTGATTTGCCAGAATTTATTAAAGATAGAAAAATATCACTTAAGGGTTTGATTCGGGATGAAAAAGCCCTTTACGCTGAAGCTATGGAGGGTGTTAAGAAAATCTCCAAAAAAAAGACTATTATAAAACGCCCCAACACAATTATAAAAATTCATCCCATTAATCCAAGAAATGATCCTAAACATTTGCTGGAAGAAGCGATATCTGACAGACGAAAGATGAACGTGACAAACATGCCGGAGTATATGGAGGGTTACGCTGAAGGAACAAACCCTCTGGCTCTAGAAAAATTAAAGAACGGAGAATTCTCTGTTCAAAAAACCCTCGATCTCCATGGCCTTTCGATAGAAAATGCGAAATTGTCTTTCGAGCAGTTCATCATTGATTCTATAAAATTAGGCCTCACCTGCGTTAAAGTGGTTCATGGCAGAGGTTTAAGATCCAGAAATGTTCCAGTTTTAAAGGAAAATTTGAAAACATGGATTGTACGTGCCATGAACAGAAAATGGGTTACAGCTTTTTCCAGTGCCCGCATGTGCGACGGAGGTCCAGGAGCATCTTACATACTCCTTAAGAAAAACCCGGCTAAAAAAAAGATTCACATCTTTGGTTAAGAAAAGGGGGTCAAATGAAAAAAGTAGGGATAATCGGCATGGGCAATATGGGTGAAGCAATTTTGAAGACTCTTGTGAAAAACATCCAGCACAGAACGAACATAGCTTGTGCCGAGGCAAAACCATCCCGGGCAAGTTTTATTGTAAAAACATATGGGATAAAGTGTTATAAAAATCCCGGAGATGTTGTTAAAAAAAGTGATTTTGTGATCCTTGCCGTAAAACCACAGGATTCAAAAACAGTTCTGCAATCAATAGCTCCTTTTTTTAATGAGAAGAAGGTTCTTATTAGCATTATGGCAGGAATTACAACATCAAATATATTGTCAATGATAGGTAAAACCATAAAGGTCATTAGGATTATGCCAAACATCTGCGTGAAAGTTGGTGAAGGATTGATGGGCGTTTCTATAAACAACCATGTGGAAAGCGTTGACGTTGAAGATGTAAAGGCAATGTTTTCATTTATGGGACAAACCATTGAAGTCAATGAAGAATTAATGGATTCTGTTACAGCATTGGGTGGTAGCGGCCCAGCATTTGTTCTGTTATTTCTTGAAGCAATGATCGATGCTGGTGTTAAGTTAGGCCTCCCGCGAGATAAATCTTCTGCTATCTCATCTCAGGTTATTAAGGGAACGATAAAAATGCTTGATATGGAAAATCTGCATCCTACTTTAATGCGTGAAATGATCACATCTCCCGGCGGTACCACTATAGCAGGCCTTGCAACTATGGAACAGCAGGGCTTTAAGGGCATCGTGATTCGTGCTATCGAAGACTCTTGTAAAAGATCAAAGGAGCTCTCGGTGTAATGTTTAACGAGTATACTTCGAAAAGACAAAAAATGGTGGAAACGCAACTGATACCACGAGGAATTAAAGACCCTCGTGTCATTGAGGCCATGAGAAAGGTTCCAAGGCATCTTTTTCTTGATGAGGCCCTATGGCCAGAGGCATATGAAGATCACCCGGTGCCTATTGGCGAGAAACAGACCATTTCTCAGCCTTTTATTGTTGCTATCATGACTGAGGCATTACAGTTGAAAGGGAGAGAGAAAATCCTTGAAGTTGGAACAGGGTCAGGTTATCAGGCGGCGATTCTCGCTGAACTTGCTGATCAGGTCTATTCAATCGAAAGACTCCCTTCTATAGCAAAAAGGGCGAGGAAAATACTTGATCAACTGAAATATTCAAACATTGTCATCACAATAGGTGATGGTACCCTTGGCTGGAAAGAACATAGTCCCTATGATGGCATAATAGTTACTGCAGCATCTCCATATGCTCCAAATACACTTCTTGAACAATTAACAATTGGTGGACGACTGATAATCCCTTTAGGCGATGAATTCACCCAAGATTTAACGCTATACATAAAAGAAACCAAGGATAATTATAACAAGGAGAGTTATGGTGGTTGTAGATTTGTGAAGTTAATCGGAGAAAAGGGTTGGAAAGAATAATTGGAGAGAGTCAAAAATCTGATTTCTTTGCAGATGAAGAATTCAAGGCTGAAAAGCTTTATATGAAGGACTTGAGAAAACTTCCCGTTATCACGATGGAGGAGGAAAAGGAATATGCCCGCCGCATCGCACAAGGAGACCATGTTGCACGTAGAAAAATGATTGAGGCAAACCTCAGACTGGTTGTCAAAATTGCCAGGAAATACATGCATCAGGGTATTTCACATCTTGACTTGTTTCAGGAAGGAAATCTTGGTCTGATTCGTGCAGTTGAAAAATTCGATCCTTCCAGAAACTGCAGATTCTCGACATATGCAACGTGGTGGATCAGGCAGTCCATTGAGAGAGCAATAGCCAATTTTTCCCGTACTATCCGACTTCCCATACACATTTCATCAAGAGTGTACCAAATATCAAAGATTATCAGCAATTTTATGGAAAAAAATGGTAAAGAGCCATCATCTCAAGAGATAGCTGAAATCTCTGGGCTTCCACTCGATTTTGTCACAAATCTTTTTTCTGTGGTAATAAAGACATATTCCCTCGAAACCATCATAGATGAAGATGGTAAACTAACCCTTGAAGATGTGCTTGTAAACACTTCAGCTGAAGAACCACTTTCTGCGTTTGAACAGACAAGAAGGGTTGAAGAGGTAGCATCCTGGCTTGAAGTTCTTGGTGATGACGAGAAACGGGTTATAATCCTCAGGTATGGCTTAGATGGCGAAGAACCCCAAACACTTGAATCAATCGGGAAAGTATTTGGTGTTACCAGAGAGCGAATCCGTCAGATTGAACAAAAAGCAATCAATAAACTTCGTCGCATTGTGAAAAGAAGGAATATTGGGACAGAAAATATCTGATATAGATTCGGCACACACCTCAACCTCTGATATCATAAAAAAAGGCTCGGTCATCACAATTATCACTATGATCAGCAGGCCTCTTGGATATATTCGAGAGGCCATCCAGGCGTATCTTTTCGGTGCAACACTCCTCGTAGACGCATTCATTGTTGCCTTTAATTTTCCAGAGCTGATTCAGACCCTTTTTTTTTCAGGAGCAACAAGCGCATTTCTGGTCCCGGTGTGTGTTCATTTTATGAAAGATCATGAGGAGTACTCTTCAATATATTCCACTTTTATCAACATTTCTATTATTGTAACTGTTTCGATTTCGCTATTATTTCTTGCCTTCAGTCATGGTATTGTCAGCATAATTGCCCCAGGTTTCAGTTCTGAGGCAAAACAGATAACAAAAACATTATTTATTATTATGCTCCCTGTAATAGCTTTCCATACTATTCTTTCCGTAATAAAGGCTTTTCTTAATGCCAAAGACCATTTTGCTGCGCCTGAGTTATCCGGTATTGTGTGGAACATAGCATTCATTCTTTCTGCCTTCCTGCTTCGTCACAAGCTTGGTATCTACAGCCTTGCCGTTGGTGTTACTGTTGGATCTTTGCTCCAGATTGCCATACAAGTACCTTTTCTGAAACAATTCAATATTCGGTATAGAATGGTGTTTAACTTACAGCACCCTGCCCTTGTTGAGGCAAAAAATCTATTCACAGGCGCTCTGATAGCAACGTCCATTGTACCAATAAACAGTTTTGTAGGTCGTGTGATTGCGTCATATCTTCCCCATGGTGAAGTAGCCGCCCTCTCCTATGCATTCAGAATTTTCATTCTTCCATTCAGCCTCTTTGCTGTGCCCATTTATACAGTCATGTTTACAAAGCTATCAAAACTTTTTCACAGTCAAGACTGGCGAGGTATAAATGCCCACATAGACAGTTCACTGGTACTCATTGCCATTACCCTCGTACCATGTACTGTCCTGCTCTGTTCTGTCGGTGATGCTGTTATACGAGTTCTTTATGAACGGGGCGCCTTTACAGGAAATGACACGCTCATGACTAACAGAGCATTGTTTGGGTACAGTGTCGGTTTAATTTTCTATGCCCTTTCTATCTCTTTTGTACGAATATTCAACTCTTTTCATGACATGAAAACCCCTGCAATAATAGGCATTTCATCGGTGATAATCAATGCTATTCTGGCTTCGCTCCTCATGGTCCCGTTTCGCAATCTCGGTATTTCCCTGGCAACCTCTTTAGTTTCTTTCTATAACTTCGTGTTGCTCTATATTTTTTTGAAGAAAAAAACTGGATATTCTCCAAAAAAAGGTACAATTCGAGAGATTTCACGCTCCCTCATATGCGGTATTATCTTGTTAATAACGATCTTTGTTTCACGACAACTTTTTTCAGAAAATTTGGTTGTAATATTATTCACGTGTGCAGCTCTAACACTGATTATTTATGGTTTTGCCTTTAAAAAATATTACTATTTTTTTCTAAAGAAAAAATAACTTCCCATTTATTATTTTTTCGTAAAATTAAACTTGGCTTGTAAGTGCTTGAATTATTATATCTTATAAATCTTAATAAAAAAAAGTATTGATATTTTGTTTCCGTTGTATATTAAATTTAGAATAAATCATGTGAACATAATCACATGATATCCAACATCTGAAATCGAACAACAAAATATGTGAGGGGGTAGCTAATGGAAAAGACAAAGGGCCGCATTTTCTTCTCATTTTTCTTGACCGTAATAGCTGGTTTTTTTCTTTTGGGTTCAAGTACTATTGAACCTGTTCACAGGGAGGGAAGGCAATTGATCAACTTGGTCCGTGAGGCAGCAAAACTCATAGAACAAAAAGGTGAGTCATGCTTTTCTGAGTTTAAGAAAAAAGGAGGCAAATGGCTACACGGTGATACGTATGTTTTTGTAATCGATACCAAGGGATTTGTATTTGTGAATCCATCAAGGCCTGAACTAGAGGGGAAAGAACAGATTTCTTTGAAAGACCTCATGGGTAAACCGTTCATCAGATCCTTTATCAACGAGACAACAGGGTATCCATTTAAAAATGAAGGTTGGACTCATTATGTCTGGTACAAGCCAGGTGAGGAAATGGCAATGTGGAAAACTTCATACGTCAAGCTTGTGAAGGCACCCTCAGGCAAGGATTTTATTGTTGGTAGTGGGCTTTATGATATTAGGATGGAGAAAGCGTTTGTTGTTGATGTTGTGGATGAAGCTGCTGATCTTATCAAGAAGAAAGGAAAACAAGCATTTGCCCAAATCAGGGATCCACTCGGTGATTTTAATTACCTCACCACTTATGTTTTTGTCATAGATTCGAAAGGTATGGATCTTGTCAATCCAGTATTCCCCGGATTTGAAGGACAGAACGTTCTTGACCTCAAAGACAGTGAGGGCAAATACTTTATAAAAGATATGATAAGAGCATTGGAATCGACAGATACGGTTTGGATTGAATACATGTGGCCTAAGCCACGCCACGCTGTGCCTACTAAGAAAAGCACATACGTGAGAAAGGTTCTCTATGGGGAAGAAGTATTTTATGTAGGGTCCGGCGTCTATCTTGATTAAAATTGTTCACATCATAATTCTATAGAGGAGGTTAATATTATGCAACCTGATACCACGACACTTATGCTTCCCTGGTACATCTGGTGGATAATGATTGTTGGTTTATTTCTGATGACATTTATTGGCACATGGCTCATAACGAGGAGGTGGAGCGAATGAATACCCAATTTCTTCCAGTTCCTGAAATAACATGGACCATGGCAATTACATCCTCCATTGGTATTGCTGTGCTCCTTGGTGTCTCAATCCTCCTTGGCATCCTCGGCAAAAGAGAATGGAAGTCATTTGACGAATACCTTGTGGGGAAGAGAGACATGGGGCCTCTAGTAACAGGTTGTGCACTTTCTGCATCTTATCTTTCAGGTTGGGCGTTCTGCGGGTCAACAGGCATCAGCTATTCCGTTGGATTCTCCGGTATGTGGTTCGCAGGCATGTGGAGCTTAATAGGAATCATCCCATGTATCTGGGTGGCATCAGCAAAAACGCGGAGTTTCGCTGTCCAGCTCAGCGCAACAACAGTACCGGAGCTTATGGGGCGCAGATACGAATCAAAAATGCTCCAGACTGTCATAAGTTTTTGTATGTTATTCTTCCTCTTCATTTATTCTGTTGGCCAACTGAAAGCTGCCGGTGGCGTCTGGTACGCTGTCACTGGCTTTCCGCCTGTTCTTTGCCTGTTCCTTGGCGTTTTTATTGCCTGGATTTACATGGTCCTTGGTGGATATGTGGGAACAAACTGGTCAATGGCTTTCCAGGGTGCTTTTCTCGGAATAGTCGGCGCAATATTCGGCATATGGGCTCTACTATCTTCAGGTGGCTTTCTCGAGATTTCATCGAAATTATGGGAACAGGACCCGAAACTTCTCCAGCTTATCAGACCTGATCTTCCAAGTGTGGGTCCGACCGAATTTTTCTCAAGCTGGGCTGGTTTTTTTGCAGCACCTTTAATCTTTTTTACCATGGCAATAGGCTTCCCGCATAACCTGGGAAGGTTTCTCGGGATGAAAAAAATGAATAAGAAAGAATTTTGGCTCCTTATCCTGATTGTCTGGTTCATCACCGGGATACCTGTTATGCTTGCTTCCAGTACAAACGGTTTAATCACTCGGACACTGTTCGGGCCCCAATTGTTTAACATTGAACCATGGAAAGCAGACCTTGCAGCCCCTCTTCTCTCATATGCAGTCGGCGGTATTCCTCTTCAAACTCTTTACGTTATGGGCCTGTTTGCAGCCACCCTCTCAACACTTGCCGGAATGGTCATGATCATGAGTGCAAATGTTACCAGAGACATTATCACCCTATGGAGACCTCAGACAACTGATAAAACGCTGATCAGAACAAGCTACTTCCTTATTGCCCTTTTCCTGTTCCTCCCTTTTTACTGGACATGGAAAAGACCCCCTGAACTTCTTTCTGTATTTATGGGCCTTGCTGCCATGGGACTCGGTGCAATCTTCTTTTTTGTAACCGCTATGTCGTTTTACTGGAAACGGGCAACAAAGTGGGGCGCCTTCTGGACGGTAATCTATGGAACTGTCGCAAGTCTGGCAGGTGGTTATTTCGTCTTTACAAAAAAGGTTTTGGGTATGGCAACAATGGAGTTTATCCTTCTGGCGGGGTGCTTTATCCTTTTCTTTGTAGTAAGCCTTATAACAAAACCACCTTCACGTGAGCTCATTGATAAACTTTTTGCAAAAAAATAATAAAAAGGGGGTATTCTTATCCCCCTTTTTTATTATTTTCCACAGGCATCATTTCCATGAACACATTTTAGGTATAAAATTATTTTGTTCTGCCCTCATTGACCCCTATCCTTCCATGTGATACTATGGATGTTATGATTCATGCACCCACCATGGAATTTCATGTCTCACGGCAGGTTCGAGATTTTTACGATTTTAGCGAGAGCCTCTTCTCAACAACCGGCAATGTCATTTTTATTAATTTTCATAGCGCCAGAATTTTTGTTCAGAAAATGAACGATAAGAGAGATATTCTTAATTATCCGGAACAGGCTGTGAAAACCGGTCATATTGTTACAATGGGGTTGATCGATGAAATCCTGCATCATGTAGTTTTTCTCTATCGCCAAGAAATCGACAGTGAAATAATGGGAAAGGCCCTTGTTTTTCTCTATGAGACTATGGGGGAGGAAAAAGTAGATATTGCACTCAGGGCCTTTATAGATGAATTCCCTCCCCTCACCGTCTACAGGCAGGGATTGAGCGTGGAACAATACGCAGCGGGCATAACTGACAATGTTCCTAATAGATACATAGTTCTTGAGGAGATGCTCCTCCTTTGGCTTGCGAACATGAACCCTGCCTTTTCTCAATTTCGAGAGCTCTTCGACGATTCGAATTTGAAAAAAAATACGGTATACCTTGAAATTATTACTTATCTCAAGAAGTTCTTTGAGAAAAACCCCTTCTTTGGTCCATACAAACAGCCTCTCATTGATATGCTCCGAAGCCCTGCTGTAGAAGTTCCCCATTCTCTGCCGGGCCAATTGGAGTATATACGCCAACATTGGGGTTTTCTTTTAAGTCACTATCTTTCCAAGCTACTTGCGAGCCTTGATCTTGTAAAGGAAGAACAAAAATTAACGTTTCTTGGTCCTGGACCAGCAGAGGTTTACAAATATAAAGGTCTTGAACTTGAACCTGAACAATTTACTCCCGATCGTGAGTGGATGCCCCGGCTTATTCTCATAGCTAAAAATATTTATGTCTGGCTCGACCAGCTTACAAAAGCCTATGGACGACCAATTACGAAACTCAGTGAGATTCCGGTCGAAGAACTTCTAATGTTGAGAGACCGTGGGTTTTCTGGCTTATGGCTCATAGGCCTATGGGAGCGAAGCCCTGCATCACAAAGAATAAAGCAACTCTGCGGGAATCCAGAGGCTGTCCCTTCAGCTTACTCTTTATATGACTATCAGATCGCAGCAGATCTTGGCGGCGAGGAAGCTTATCAATATCTGAGAGATACGGCCTGGAATTATGGAATACGCCTTGCCAGTGACATGGTACCCAATCATGTCGGTATTTTCTCGCGATGGGTCATTGAACATCCTGACTGGTTTATATCCTTAAACCATAATCCTTTCCCCTGGTACACATATGGGGGTGTTGACCTGTCTAACGATGATAGGGTTGGATTATTTGTCGAAGATCATTACTACACGAGAACAGATGCTGCTGTTGTGTTCAAACGCATTGACCGCTGGACCGGTAACGAACAGTACATTTACCACGGCAATGATGGGACAAGCATGCCATGGAATGACACTGCACAACTGAATTACCTAAACCCAGAAATGCGTGAAGCTATGATTCAAACCATTCTTCATGTGGCAAAGAAATTTCCTGTAATCCGTTTCGACGCAGCCATGACGCTGACAAAACGTCATTTTCAGAGACTGTGGTTTCCACAGCCGGGAACAGGGGGTGCTATCCCGACACGGGCTGAGTTTGGCATGAGCAAGGAGGAGTTTGATAGAGCCATGCCCAATGAATTCTGGAGAGAAGTCGTGGATCGTTTAGCTATAGAAGCACCAGATACTCTTTTGCTTGCAGAAGCGTTTTGGCTTCTCGAAGGATACTTTGTCCGCACCCTCGGAATGCACCGTGTTTACAATAGTGCCTTTATGAACATGCTTCGAGACGAAGACAACGCCAAGTATCGTATGGTTTTGAAAAACACACTGGAATTCGATCCCGAAGTATTGCGCCGTTTTGTTAACTTTATGAACAATCCTGATGAACGCACTGCAGTGGATCAATTTGGCAAAGACAACAAATATTTTGGCATTTGCACCCTCATGGTTACCCTGCCTGGTCTTCCTATGTTCGGCCATGGACAGATCGAAGGGTACACAGAAAAATATGGGATGGAGTATCGCCGCGCATACTGGAATGAGCATCCAGACCAAGCCCTTATAGAACGTCACGAAAGAGAGATTTTTCCTCTTTTGCACAAAAGGCATTTGTTCGCAGGGGTCGAGAGTTTTCTCTTATACGACTTCTTTAACCTCGATGGAAAAGTTAATGAGGATGTGTTTGCCTATTCCAACAGTTTCGGGCCAGAAAAGTCACTTGTGGCTTATCACAATAAAAACAGCCATGCTTCTGGGTGGATAAGAACATCTGTTATGTATTCAGCAAGGAATCTTGAAGATGGTACGCGAATCCTCATGCAGAAGACTCTGAGTGTTGGTCTGGCTATTCCACCCTCTGGCAATCGCTTCACAGTTTTCCGTGATCATCAGTCAGGACTTGAGTACATTCGACATAATAACGATCTCTGTGAAAAAGGTCTCTATATAGAGCTAGGTCCGTATGAGTATCACGTTTTCATTGATTTCAGAGAATATTCAGACGATGAACACCATCATTATGCTCGTTTAACAGATTACCTGAACGGAAAGGGAGTGCCAAACATTGATGAAGCACTCCGAGAAATTTTTCTCCAACCAATCCATCACAGCTTCTCCCAACTCTCAAACCCAGGTTTTTTGAGGTACTTGTGGAGCATCCGGGGTACTCTGATGAACAAACAGATTGACTCAATACCGCCAGATGTTTTGTCTGACATACGGGTCAGATTCGGCAACTTGTTTTCAGAAGTAATGCATCATACAAAAGGCAATGGCAAAATAGAGGAGCTGGCAACAAATACAAGCTCTATGATTAATTGTCTTATTACAGGTATTGACTTACAGGCAAACGTTCCTCAGGATATTAAAGATAACTTCCTGCAAAACATCTTCGATATCACAGAGAATCTCAAAGACGATGATCTGGTTTTCTACACACTTTGTCACTGGACGTTTGTTCATGCTCTTGGAGCCATTGTTTTTGAAACCGGAAGAGATGCGCGAGAACTTAGTAGAAGCTGGATTGATGAATGGTTTCTTGGCAGGTTTATCAGTCAGACTTTAATAGACTTAGGTTTTAACAGGGAGACAGTATCCCGTGAAGTTGCTGTTGTTAAACTTCTCACGAGTTATCAGGATTGGCATAAGGATTTTACAAACACCTATGATCTTTTTTCAAACCTTCTGCGAGACAACGAAGTACGTGACTTTTTACAGATAAACCGCCACCTCGATATTCTATGGTTTAATAAAGAAGCCTTTGAAGGGCTTATCTTCTGGATGATCCTTGTTGCGGTAGTGAAGATCAGTTGCGAAGCAATTAAAGAGGAAAATAAAGAGGCCATGGCAAGAAAAGCAGTCTTTCTTATGGAACCCCTTTATACAGCTTTGGAAAATTCTCAGTATCAGGTAGAAAAATTGTTAGGGCTTCTAAGAACTTACAGCTCTAGCCAGAAATCCGAATAGAGGTTTTGTCCGAGGAGAACACGGGTTGTCTTCACATATTTTATCTCCTCCTCAGAAAGCACTGAATTATCTATATCGTCTCCGTCCATCACACTGTAAACTAGCTTTTCAAGTTCAGGCCTTTGCCCTTCTGCAATATTCGCCAACTCTGAATCAAATGCATCGACTATAGCTGAATATATCCCGTAACGTTTGAGCATAATCAGGTAAGTTCTGTTTAGCATTCCTCTTAAATTCCTCGGAACACCATTTGATATATTGGAACCTCCATATATGGATTTACATTCTGGAAAGGCCTCTCTAATCATCAGAGTAAATTCTGTGCATCCTTGAATTTGTAGCTGCTGGGTTTTAATAGGAGGCGCAATAGGGTCTAGCCAGATGTCTTCCTCTGGTATGTTGTATTGGAATGCTTCAGCAATAATTTGTGCAGCAAAAAGGCCTCTTTCATTTGCATCTCTGGGAAACCCTTCGTCACCGAGGGTAAGACCGACAAAGGCAGCATTATATTTTTTCGCAAGAGGCAATAAAGCGGCCATGCGTTCTGGCTGTGCTGAAATCGAGTTTATCAGTGCTTTGCCTTCATGAACTTGTAGACCCGTTTCAATAGCTTTTATGTTTGTCGTGTCAAGGGAAAGAGGCAAATCCGTTACCTCACGGACTGTCCTGACAACCCAACTCATCATCTCCGAACCTATCTTAGGTGCAGGGCCAATATTGATATCAAGCATGTTCATACCAGCTTTGGCCTGGGCTTCTGCAATTTCTCTGATTATCTTCCTGTCCTTATTCTTCAGAGCCTCTCCCACCTTTTTCGAGCTCACATTAAGGTTTTCTCCTATAAGTATCATACGTTAACTCCCTCGAACCTAAACTATTAGCTGTCAATGATTATTGAATAACACAATCAATTTAAAAAGTTTTTTAACTGCCCTCCTGTGATAACAGCTAAAACAAAAAATGTTTTAAATCTGTTAGCTGTTGGCAGGAAATTGTAAGCTGATTCATTTCCACATTTTCAAGTAAGCTGGAATGTGGACTGCTTCACGTGGTCCAACTTGAATCTCCCAGCCAGGTAGTTCCTCCTCCACTTCACCGAGTATCGACGCTGCATACCCAGGAATTATGAGTTTTCTATGTTCTATCTTTTCAATTATGCCGCATTTTTTGATAAACGAACCAACACTATCGCCAAGAAATTTGCCAGCTGCCCATGCAGTAAGAACTGAAAGCCCTTCAGTGTCCATGACACAGAGCCAACTAGGAATACGTGAATTTTCAATTTCTCCACTAACAATAAAATAGGTGAGGGAGAAGTTGCACGTTATTAGAACCGGTGAAGCACTGTCAGGATTATTTATTGGATAGATACCTTGCTCTGTCGTCATTGGCCTCTGGGGATCCGTATAAATATTGAGGCGCTGCAAAAGAAGGGGAAAGATACTCTCTCCCTTAAAATCTGAAAGCACTATGATACCGGCATACTTCGCCACGAAACATGATGCAATAAGAGTTTCTTTCATCAACGAGTCTGTCATCTCGCACGGAAAGGTAATAGTAGGAAAACCTAGTTGTTTATTCTTGCCCACCAATGCAGCTCTCCGGATGATGATCTGGTCCTGAAAGCTTTCTCTTACACCCCGTGAGGAAGTGTCCAGTACAAGGTCTTTCACACCCATCGCAGTGAGCTGTTCTGTCAAATGCATAACTTCCTCAATGCCATTACCTCTAACAGCTAAGGGGCAGTTGAAGGCTTTGGCAAGAAAACCGAGTTCCTGAACATTTTCAGTGGTTGCTGCATAGATAAGTGGTTTTCTTGCCTTGCAGATTTCAACCGCTTTTTTCATCAATGAAATTATAGGGCATATCAAAACGATCCCGTATGGCTTTTCAATTGCTTTCTTGACAAGGCTAATAAATCTTTCATCATTGCCTGTAGCTTTCAATGCAACAAGTTCGGGGCGTAGTGTTGTTCCTATGCGATCATACTGGCAAAAGTTTACCTTCTCGAAACGACTCTCTATTTCAGCGTCATCCATTGTGTCGGAAATGAGAATTGCAAATCCTGGCTGATTTAAAAACGTCTTTTCGTGTCTGAATAATACTGTTTCGCCTCCAATTTTAATTTCATAATCACTACTTCCTATACTAACTTGTCGAATAGGTGGGGCGCTTGCCTCTGAAAGTTGCAATCGCCCTTCATCGGTGATGTAAGGACATGCATCAATCTCGGCCTTACTCGAGGCCAAAGCCATTGCAAAAGCCAGGCAAGTCGGGTATTTGCATTCACCACAATTTGTTTTGGGGAGAAGCTTAAATATTTGAATTCCTGTGAGCGCCATTTTTTCTCCTTTTCCAAAATCCGAATTGTTCCATACATGATCGGGTCCTGATCAATGCAGATTTTTTGATCTTATATCATGGGATCCATACTTATACAGGGATGGTTCTTTTCAGCAATGTAGGCGATTACTTCTTCTTCAGTACGTGCAGATGTTTCATCGGCAATCATATCTGGCAAGTTCTGAATACCAAGTTCCTCACCTCTCTTGCTGAGCCTTTCCCAAATCTCTTCTTTGAGCCTCCTGGGCATCCAGACTATTCTCAGCAAACCCCCTTCAGCTTTCAAAAATTTTTTTTGAGTAATATTGTATTTACTGTGTCCGAGAAAGCCTGGATTCTGTACGCCACCACCTACGGCACCTGCCAAGGTTGTAAACTTCATGCCACAGGGCGTCATGTCAGTAAAATCCCTGTCGACTGTCATGATGCCGTTGGCAACAGGAAGAATGGCGGCAATGCACTCACAGCAGCCACAAGTTGTCATAGGATCAACAAGAAGACTGTAGAGGCTCACGCTTTCAATTTTCTGCCGCGATGCATTTCGGACATACTCATTACACCCTTTAAACTGCCCATACTGCTCGTTCAAACATTCTCCTTTTTGTATGGGCTGGTTTGGCCCCTGTGGATTGATTTCATACGCTGCCCGACAATCAAGCCAGTTATATGCGCCGCACAGACCAGTTCGTTCGGGGCTGACAATACACACATGACTCGGTGCAAAGGATTGGCAGAGCGTGCATGAATAGAAAGTGCTCACGTTTTCATCAGTCATACCTTCAATCCTTTGATCTCTCTGCCTGTAGGACGATCTGGCTGCCTCAAGGATCTCCCGTACCTTTTCTTCATCTGTGTAAATCTTAACCTGTACCTTGTCAAAAATCGCTCCAAAGTCCTGATGATATTTGGCGTGTATAATTTTTCCTATATGCTGTAGTTTAAAACCTTTTTCCACAGCCTGCTTGGAAATTCTTATCCATGCAATATCTCTTTGTCCTATATGCATGATACCTTGGGCTTGATTAATCAAATGGTGGTTCTGCCTTTCAAGAATAGGCTCGAAATCTTCTTGAAAATTTCTGCCTGCCACCTCTGCCACGAGGGCAAAATGTGCCTGTGAACCGACGTGGAACTGATCGATATTGGGACCAATAACCTCAACCCTACCATCTTCGACTTCTTCCATCTTCTTTGTTATAGTCCACTCAACTGCTATCGTTCTTCCACCACCCATCTCTAAATAAATATCTTCACCCCTAACACGTTCCCCCTCGAAGGCTGGTCCATATGATACGGGAATAGGCACCCTTGCCACATGAACTTTAAGCCCTCTCACCTCTACTGCCTTCTGAACAATCTGATGGTGGGGAATATTAGAAACCACGTGCTCGTATGTGCAAATACCGGTCGGCAATACTTGTGGGATTGGCGTATCAGCTATAGTTGGGAATCCCCAGTTGATAGCACCTGCTGCATTTGCATACCATTCGTCCGTTACATTGCCGAGGGCAAGGACAAATGCGTATGTTCGATCCTTGTTGTATATGAGATTTCTTCTGAAATCCCCCGGCCTTATGCCTCCGAAGGCCATGGCCACACGGCATGCAAAACCTATGGCAAATACAGCCTGGTATATATCTGGTCCGAATGGGACCAGCCTCGTTGGCCAGCCTATTTGGACCCCAGTTTCTGCAAGTTGCTCTGAAATTCTTTTTCCATCATTTTCTCCACACATGAAAACATAAAGATTCTTTTCCTGCAGCTCGAGGGCAATTTTTGCGGCAGTTTTAGAATCCGGTGCTGCACCAACTATCGCCGCAAAACCTGGAGCTGTCCCATCAACAAACTCGACACCCCTTTTCCGAAAAATCACATCATTTGCCGCACCGAGCCAATTAGAGCTCTCCGTGAGATCTTCGCTGTTTGCAGCATAAAAATCTGGCGTTTCAAGATACTTGATGGCTTCCAGTATCTCTTCTGCGAAAAACGTTGCCATTCCTGCATCAAGAGCCGGAGCAAGATAAGGAAGGGAAGATATCTCCCGAACAGGGGGAGGAATAAGCCTCTTGCAGATATCGAGTACCTTTCTCATATCCCCAATCCTTTTAATTCCAATTCCGGTTATCGCGTAAATAATGGGAAGGTAATAGGCTGTGTTTGGGAAGCCTACCTCCTGGTCCGGTCCAAACCTCTCCAGGGCATCTTTGTATCTTTCCTCTGTTTTATTATAAATTTTATGTGCCCCTCGAATAGCTGCCGATGCTATGATTTTGGACAATAATCTCCTCCTTTCTATTCTATTGCCCGTCTCATGGCCATATCAAAAAGCACCCTTTCTCTGGATTTATCAATGCCAAGTGCCTTCCTCTTTTTTTCAATGTGAGAAATCATAAGTTTCGCTCCCTCAACAGGGTCCGGCTCAAACGCCCACATTCCTTTAAACATGTCCTCGTATTCTTCAAAAAGGTGTTCGGTAACCCTGTCGCTTCCCATAGTAGGCCAGGTAGTGCCAAACACTGTGTAAACACCGGAAGCAACAAAATACTGCCCTATTGCAAGAGCCTTTTCACTCATCCATTCCGGCGCAGCACCTGCAACAGGCAGATCGCCTATATCATCGCCAAGTCCCCCCTCTTTTACCATTGCTGTTGCAGCAATAAGAATCCTCGAGTTATCAACACATGACCCCATGTGAAGAACCGGGGGAATGCCCACTGTTTCGCATACTTCTGCTAACCCCGATCCAGCATATTTTGAAGCGGCCTCTGGAACAAGGAGGCCTGCCTTACCGCATGCCATAGCAGCGCAACCTGTTGTCAAAACGAGGACATCATTCCTAACAAGCTCTTTAATCATGGTTATATGACCAGAATCGTGAATAGTCCTCACATTATTGCACCCCACTACACCTGCCACACCGCGTATCCTTCCGTTAATTATATTATCATTAAGGGGACGATAACTGGCCCTAAAAAGACCTCCAAGAAGATAGTTTATCGTTTCATGACTGAATCCAGCGACAATATCTTGTGAATATTCCGGAATATAGACCTCGTGTCTCCTGTTGGGATAATTCTCGATTGCTAATTTCAGAATCTTTTTTGCAGTATCAAAGCCATGCTCAGGATGAAACTCAATATGGGTTGCGCCCACTATCTTCGCCCTGTCTGAGGTGGTAATGAGCCTGGTGTGAAAACATTCAGCTACACTCTGCAACCCTTGCATCTCACATTGCACATCTACAGTCATCAACTCTACTGCGCCGGTAACAAGAGCAAGTTCCTGTTGGAGAAAATTACCAGCACAGGGAATGCCATGCCTCATGAGTACTTCGTTCGCCGAACAACACATACCGGCAAGGTTCACTCCCTTTGCGTTTACTTTCTCAGTAAGCGCTTTGATTTCTGGATCTTTACTTGCAACAACAAGTAATTCAGGAAGCAAAGGTTCATGGCCATGGACAATGACATTCACCTCATCGTCCTTTAATACCCCAAGGTTTATACTTCCAAGGACTGGTACAGGGGTACCGAACATTATATCCTGCAGATCCGTCGAAATCATAGAACCACCCCATCCGTCTGCAAGGGCACATCGTGTTGTCTGGAGGAGAATATGATGGTAATCCTGATCTACCCCCATATGAGTGCGATGCATGATCTCTACAACTTCTCTGTCAATACCCCGTGGAATAACACCGAATTTCTTCCATATCTCCTGCCTCTTGAGTGGTGCTTTTCTAACATACCTCAGTTCACCATTCTGTCTCCCAAATTCTTCCAGAACCCTACCGCCCAAATCTAAAGCAATCTCTTTTACCTCTTTATTTTCTATTTCAACTCCAAAATCTAGGGCCACCTCCATAAGTTTTATTTCATCTTTGATTGAAAATCCTTGTGATTCACCTCTCGCAGTTTTTATAAATGTTTCGGCAACCTCCCTGGCATGATCAGAGTGAGACGCAACGCCTGCAGCAACCCTCCTCGCAAAATTTCTAGCCACAATTGTATCAATCGTTGCTCCGCAGACTCCTACTCTTTCCTTCTGCAAGGCTTTCTTTGTTCTGGGTAGCCTGCAAGGCCCCATTGCACAAATCTTACAGCAACTCTCTTCCAACCCCACAGGACACGGTTTTATCTGTTCAGCGCGAGAGAAAACTGTACCTATCTCGTCCTTTTTTGCCTTTTCAAGGAGTTCAGTCGTTGCCCTGTCAATGCTTTTTAGTGTTTCATCTGTCATCTATATCCCTCTTGATGTCAGTTCCTTGATCATCTCTTGTACAAGTGCAATGCTTTCAGGATGTCGCATGATAACAACATCGGCTCCGGCAATTAACATGCTCATGGCACTAACCGATTCCAGAAGAATGGTTCTTTTTTTCTCATCACCAAGTTTTGGGTCATCCTCCTGTGTCAATTTCGCCTCTTTTGTTTTCCATATTTCTTGTGCCACATTACATACAATGGGGTACTGAAGTTTTATGTCTTCCTGTGTCAACCCTGCCATCTTATCTCTTTCAATCACAGAATACGAGTATTCCAGCCCATAGCCAAGGCCACCGGTTGTTGGGTCGATCAATATCTTTTCATCTTTGACTCCAAGGTTACCTAGAAGAATGTTCAACTGTTTTGCAAGATTTACATCAATGGGGGATGAAGCTAGCACAGGGTGATTATACGCAATTGCCGTTGCCCCAATGTGCTTATAGTTTTTTTCCGACAAAGGGCCGATGGCCACATTTTTACCCTCACACACCTCAGCTACTCTTCTTAGGAGAACAGCGTCTTTCTCGTCATTTGACGTACCCCATACAATAACAGGCACATCGACGGCTTCAATAACATTTTTGACTACGCTAACGACCTCCTCAACAACCCTATCCTTTCCATTCGGGTCAGCACCTTTCAAATTTAAGGCAATAATCTCTGCATGGAAGACTTCTACACATTTTCTTGCCCATGCTGCAGGGTTGCCTATAACATCTCTAAAGGGTTCTATTGCCCAATCTTGCCAATCATCAGGTTCGAAATCCCAGACTTCGAAGGCAATTTTTGGTGTATTAGGCATCTCTCCTTCAAAAAGATGAAAAGGGTAACATGTTTCTCCTCCAATGATTACAGCTTTTTCACCCGATCCCAAGGTAACTTCTTTAATCTTGCCTGTATATTTTACCTTTGAAATCTCAAACACTTTTTCTCCTCCCTTTACTAATCACAGAGTAACTAATCCATCCTCTGCTTACTGCTCACCATTCACTACTTATCCTCTTTATGCTTCCTGTTTTCGTTTCTCACTGCCGTACCATTCGTTACTGTACCAGTAACGCAGGGCGGTTCTCAGATAACCAAGCCTCTCTTCATGTGTCGTCAGTTTGGCTAGCCAGTTGCCCGTAGCGTCAGGCTTACCTTCTTCGAAAGTTGATCCCAGC
>Ga0255342_1000760_pt1 | contig 51153 bp, 43 predicted proteins | sample wastewater_treat_3_FD_192416 | JGI IMG/M metagenome (GOLD analysis project Ga0255342, IMG submission 192416) | Wastewater microbial communities from Lulu Island WWTP, Vancouver, Canada - plant14 | ecosystem: Engineered > WWTP > Wastewater > Unclassified | place: Canada: Vancouver, British...
ATAAATCAAACTTATGGTTTTTTTGTTTTGACTTGTCAAGCAATCGTTGACTGCTCATTTCAATAGGCAGGTTTGGTATTCCGGCAGCCTGTAGGATATTAGAAGGATTTCCAAGTTCAAATATATGACCTATCTTTAAATTTCCTGAGATCATTCGGGAAAGATCCTCATTGAACTTGTCATTTATAGCAAGAGGATTCTCTTTATCGCCGACCCGGTACAATATATCGCTGTCTTTTTCATCAGTTCTTGGTAACTGCTTTATTTGCATCTTTGTTTGCGCACCACTTAACACAAGGGCTATTTTTTCATCAAGCAATTGGTCATTGCGTTTCCTTTCAGTTTCGGCCTTCTTTATACCATCATTGAAGGGCTTAAGTGCGGCCTGGAGGTTTTTTGAGGATGCTTCAAATATCTCCCCGGCAAACATTGGCTGTAAACCGCTTTTTCTTTCTTCTTCAACCTTACGATCACCAAACAGGTCGACACGATTCTGTAGTGATTTTTCTTTGGCGTTTCGTTCGCTCTTTAATCGTGATACGCGTTGGTTTATAACATCGTTCTGAGCTCGTGTCTGTTCAATTAACTTACGAATCTCTATTTCTTTATCTTCTGAGATAAGATCGCGATCAATCTTATTCCGTAATCCATTTATCTCATTGCGGGTATTATTGAGAATAACTCGTAAGTGATCGCGTTCTTTAATCTGATCCTGTGTTAGATTTTCAAGGCTATTGAGTTCCGCGATCTTACGGTTGAAATTAAGACCTTCGTATTCTTTAGCAACGATCTCTTTTAAGTTGTCAATCTGGTCTTGGTATTCGGCCGGGATTGGGCTCTTATTTGACTCAGTGTTTTTATTTTTAACAACTTGACTTGTATCTTCTTTTTTAGTATCTTTATCTTTCAAAGAAGTTGTATTGGGAGATATTCCGGTTGGAGGCGTTCCAGGCGTCCTGGTTATCTGGACTTCTCGCAAATTCTCATCAACAGTGCCAGGTTGTTGATTCTGCATTTCGGAAGCAGACCAAATAATCTCTTTGTTTCGTGAATAAGCTTCTTTGTCCAAATGCTCTCCGGCAAATTCGGGAGGATTACTTAACTCTCCTCGTGTTCCTGAGTCTCCTTCTTTGGTTCGCTCGTCTGATCTGCCAGTTTCTTCCTCTCCTCCATCTCGTACTTCATCTCCCTGATCACTTCGAGAGGCGTCTTCCCTTGTGCCATGGCCTTGATCTTGATTATATTGATCAGCCCTTCCTTGACTTTCTTGCGTTCTTCTTCGTTGCTCATCTTGCAGCCTTTCTTTAAGTTTTAATAATTCTGACTTTTTTAGAGCGAATGGAAAGATAGTAAATTCTCCCGGGTCACTATCAATTCTCGCTAATAGTTTATCAACATCCAGAACACCGTCAAAGGAATATTCTTTTACTATCTCTTTGACTTCCGGATGCTCCATGATGTCATCAACTACTTCCTCGATTTCATTGTCAGCTTCAATTATGTCTTCCTGGTATTCAAGGGCAGGATCTTCTTCCGGAGGCAACATATGATCCGGCACCTGATCAATATTCTGCATATTCTCAAGAGCAGTGATCATTTGCCCTCTTCCGGAAAACTTATCAATGGACATTTCGGCAATGGCCTTTTAATCACAACTATAAGGAATTGAAAATTTGTCATTTAATGATAGTTTTCCATGCTTGCTTCCAATAGTAAAATATTGGGATTCTCAAAAAACCCGTCTGCGAATTCCGGATTTTAATTCCCAACAGCTTGATTTGCACCTTCTTTTTTAGTATCTTTATTTTTAGAAGTTGTTTGAGGAGAATTCCCGCTAACCTTACCGGTTCCGCTTTGATCCTCCGGTGGGTACGCAACATCATCAGTAGCAGCGGACTGCTTGATTCCTAATGCGGGTAAGGACCAGACAACTTTTTTATTTTTAAAGACTTCTCCCACCTGAACGGAGCAGGCATCATACCATTATAATCAAAATTGTATATGATGGAAAGCAAGAGATTATCAGTGGAGTTTAAGAAGAAAGGCGGCAACAGGGAAGGAGGAAAATTCTTTGCGTAAATGAACCTTATGAATCTAAGTTGCCGCCATTGATGCATCTATATGTTTAATGTGGATTGATACCCATTTGTGACCTTAGAATCATTCTAAATTAGAGAGTTTTTTTATAAAATTTTTCATGAAAATAGTATACGTTTAATAATCAGATAGTTTAATTTTAAGTATTTTGGGTATTAATTTTATCAGTTTTAATGGCATAAAAAGAAATTGAAATGATTATTGAATTATTATTCTTTGATTGGATATATTGCATTTGCAAATGACAGAACTGATAAAAAAGATAATTCCTCCCGACAGGTGGAAAATGCCCGTGATTTTGGTTGCTGGTATATTTACGGGCCTGGGCATCTATTCAGTATATGTATCAAATGCTGTTTCATACCTGGGAGATAAACCTGAAACATGTGTAAACTGCCACATAATGGCTCCGCAGTATGCAACATGGTATCATAGTTCACATCGTGAAAAAGCCAGCTGTAATGATTGTCATGTGCCTCATAACAATGTGTTTAACAAATATTTCTTTAAAGCAAAGGATGGTTTGAGACATGCTGCTATCTTCACATTACGAAAAGAACCTCAGGTCATTTTTATCAAGGATGCCGGAAAGGAAGTGGTTCACAAAAACTGTATAAGATGTCATACGGAGCTTATGACTGATACGAAATTACTTGGCTATAACAGCAATACCCAGGATTTCAGAATGAACAGAAAGTGCTGGGAATGCCACAGGGAGACACCTCATGGTACAGTTAACAGCTTATCAAGCGTTCCATATGCCAGGGCCCCTCTGCCGCAATCACCTGTTCCACAATGGATGAAGGAAATCATAAACAGGAAAACCGACTAAAACCTATATAAAATGAAGTCTATTCAGGAATTAATAAAGGCAAGGCCCTTGCTGGGGTGGATAGTTTTTGCTATCACTGCAGGGATTGTATTTCTACTTGGAATGCTGGCTTCTTCAATAATAGAAAGAAGGGCTGAAGCTGTTTTTGCCTATAACCCCGAAATCAACTTCTCAGCTGATGAGCCAAGAAATGAAATATGGGAAAATTATTTCCCAGGGAATATAATTCTTACTTATTGACTTCCGATACCACTTTCAGAAGCAAACATAACGGAAGTGCCGTTGTTGATATGCTTGAAGAATCACCCAGCATGGCTGTGCTTTGGGCCGGATATCTCTTCTCAAGAGATTATAAGCAGGGACGGGGCCATTATTATGCAATTGAAGATATACAAAAATCCCTGCGTACAGGTGCGCCTGTCAATGGAATACCCAGTCCCCAGCCCAATACCTGCTGGGCATGTAAAAGCCCCGATGTACCAAGACTTATGAATAAAAATGGTGTAGCAGAGTTTTACAAGGGATCATGGGATACAAAGGGATCGGAAATAGTCAATCCAATAGGTTGTGCTGATTGCCACGATTCAAAAACAATGAATCTGAGGATATCCCGGCCGGCTCTTCTGGAAGCTTTTGAATCAATGGGGCGCGATATAAGTAAAGTTTCTCATCAGGAAATGAGGAGTCTTGTTTGTGCTCAGTGCCATGTGGAATATTATTTCAATAAGGAAATGGTTGAGGGAGTGCAGTATCTGACCTTTCCGTGGAAATATGGCACGACTGCCGAAGAAATCGAAAAATATTATGATGAAATCGGATTCTCCGACTGGACGCATGCTCTGAGCAGGGCACCGATGCTGAAAGCTCAGCATCCTGATTATGAAGTATATCTTTCAGGAGTACATGCATCCAGAGGTGTGTCATGTGCTGATTGTCACATGCCATTTATAAGTGAAGGAGGACAGAAATTTACTGACCATCATATCCAGAGTCCCCTTAATAACGTAGCCAATTCATGTCAGGTATGTCACAGGGAAGAAACTCAGAGACTGATCGAAGATGTTTATATACGTCAGGACAAGATACTTGAGAACAGAATTATTCTTGAAAATCTGCTTGTGAGATGTCATACGGAAGCAAAAACTGCCTGGGACAAAGGTGCAGGGGAAGACCAGATGAAGGACATCCTTAATGACATAAGAAAGGCTCAGTGGCGATGGGACTTTGCAGCCGCAGGGCATGGCAATTCCTTCCACTCGCCTGTTGAACTGGGCAGAATAATTGCCGGAGGGATTTCTATAGCCCAGGAAGCAAGAATAAAACTAGCCAGGGTACTGTCGTCACTTGGTTCCAATGTTGAAATACCATATCCCGACATAAGCACCAAACTGAAAGCTCAGAATTTCATAGGTCTCAATATGGAGACAATAAAAAAAGAAAAGGAAATATTTATCGGAACTGTTTTGCCGGAATGGATAAAAACGGGTAAGGAAAGGGAACAGACTGAGTTTGTACCGCTTAACTGAAAGAAATGAACATAAAAATAGATTATGATCTATGCACGGGCTGCGGATTATGTATTAAAGTCTGCGGTTCAAGACGTATTGCTGAGGGAGCTGAGGGGAAGCCTTATAAAATAATAGAAGCCGGTTGCAACGATTGCGGCCATTGCGTTGCAGTATGTCCGGCTGACGCTATTGTTAACACAAGGGTTGATATGAGCGAATTCAGGAAAATGGTCTCTCCCGGGATTTCAGCAGATCAGTTCACCAACCTGGTAAGGAACAGAAGAAGTATCAGGAACTTCAAACAAGAACCACTTAAAAAAGAGCATATAGATCAGATTCTAAATGTTGTCAGATACATCCCGACAGGATCAAACAAACAGGGATTGAAATTTAAATTTATAACTGATCCGGAATTGCTTGGGAAAATCAGTGATGAAATGGCTTCAAAGATGAGCAGGGTTTGCGAAATTGCAAACATGTTCCCCGTAAAATACTTTGTGAGCAGAAAGAGCCGGACTAGTTTAAAACGATTGGTGGATTTATATGATAAGGGCCATGATTCATTTCTTAGAGGAGCTCCCTGTCTTCTTGTAATATATGCTGAAGATAAATATTTCAGAATAACCCAATGGGATGCCGGAATAGCAAGCAATACAATTGACCTTAGTGCACAGACAATTGGAATTGGTACCCTGATGAATGGATTTTTCGTTATTCTGTCAAACCGTTTCAGATCAATAAGAAAGCTGATACAACTAACAAAAAAGCAAACAGTATTTACAGCTATTTGTCTGGGTTATCCTGATATAAAGTACCGTAAAACAGTTTCCCGCAGACCACTGGATGTGACTTATTTATAATTTTATAAGGCTTAAAACAAAATAAAGAATAATCCATAAAACCATTTTCCGGGGGCTGAAAATAAAAGGATGTGCCACATTTGCAGCACATCCTTCATGATGTTTCAGATTTAAAGATTTTATTTCTTGAGAAGGTCGCGTATTTCAGTAAGAAGAGTTTCTTCCTTTGAAGGAGCGGGTGGAGGTGGAGGAATAGCTTCTTCTTTCTTTTTCATTGCATTAATAGCTTTAATAAGCATGAAAACTGCAAAGGCGACAATAAAGAAATCGAAAGTAACCTGAAGAAAATTACCGTAATTCCATGTTACTGCAGGATTCGTCTCAGTTGCTGCCTTCATTACAACTTTAAGATCAGTGAAGTTTACTCCTCCAAGCAGCAGTCCGATTGGCGGCATAATTATGTCACTTACGATTGATGATACTATTTTGCCGAAGGCAGCACCGATAATGATCCCTACTGCCATATCGACAACATTGCCTCTCATTGCAAAGGCTTTGAATTCATCTATGAGTCTCATAAGATCGGGTTTTAATGTTTATACTTTAAAATTTATAAGAAAATCCTACTCCGAATATTTCCTTGAATTGCAGCAGTGAACCAACGGGTTCGTTGCCTGATGCTGCAATTTTTACATCATCATCATACATAAGGTGAATGTTGAAATTGACGCCTATGTATTTATTTACTTTTAATCCGATAAGGGTTTCCCAGCTTACATCGATGTTCTGGGGATTGTTGGCATAATTTGAAAACAGGTCTATTTTAGTAGTGAAGGAGACATTCTTCATAAATTCATTCTTGAAATCATTTCTTGAATAGATGGCTCTTATATATCCTCCGACCTCACTTCTTGATTTTTCTCCCGGTTTTACTCCGAAAGCGCCTAAGTTTGAAAGATCTTCATCAGTAACAAAAGTGAATTTTGCAGTCAGGGGAGCAACGAAGGCGCTGAAATATGAGTTTGGTTTGTAATCAAAACCAAGGGCTATAAGCGTATAAGCAGGAGCAAGCAGGTTGGAAATTTTTTCCTTATCTACATCACTTATGTACTTATATCCCGGCTGCATTTGTGTTTTGAAATTGAAGAGAGCTGCATAGTATAAGCCTTTATGAGCCTGCCGGCCATATTTAGAGAGCAGGTCAATCTTATCATCAGTCTTTCTGAATCCCTGTTCGCCCTGTTTCAGCAGGCCATATCCGAGATCGAGTGAATTATCCCAATTGTCTTTTTCTCTTTTGAGATTCATGAATATACTGAAGACACCATTTACTGCGATTGAATTTTGCCCTCCTGCAGCCCAGTTTGTAAGTGATGTCTGAGCAAGGTTCACAGCAAATAAACCTCCTTTTTTCCAGCCAAGAGTGGTATCGGCTGTTATGCTCCTCAGTTTTTTTTCTCCTTCAGTTACTTGTCCGAATGTCATGGTACTTATCAGACACAGTAATATGATCAGCGAATGGATTTTTGAATTCATATTATAATAAGTTTATAAATTTTCTAAAAAACAGAGGCTGTTTATAAAGCCTGGTCTCCTTGGAATCTTCAAATCCTGCTAAGTAGGATTTGCTGGAATTCAGGATTTTAGAGAACCCCTTTAGGGGCAGGGAGTAATTTTACTGGCCTTAGAAACACCCTCCGGTAAATTTCATAAAACAGAATATTCTTAATTTTTTATATCGACGATGTTAACATTAGCTGCATTTCGGGCAACAGAATCAATACCGTTGATACAAGCAGCCCTGGGAGTGTATCCTTCACTGCTGAGAATAATCTGCCCGTTTTTTGTTTTCAGACGGAAACGGTATTCATTTTTTTTGCCACTTTGATAAACTTCAAATTTTGCCATCTCTTTAAAATTTAAGGTCATTAATTGATTACAATTAGTGATTAAAAGAATAGCTCTTAAATTAATTAATGGCCTCAAATATAATTACAAATTTATGATTATGTTAAATTATTTATTGTTAATTACTTTAATCTTATTTTATTAGCAAAAGAATTTTGATTGAAAACGGATACTATATTTCCTGAAGCGAAGACAAGAAAAAATTTCAAAGCTTTTTTAATGACAGAAAATAATCAATTAAATTGCAAAACTCATTAGTTGAAGATTAACCTAAAGGATTTTACAATGAACAGGGCGGAAGAATTTTTAAATCATATTAATGCAGGATATTCCTGTAAAGGTGAAAGTATAATATTGGGTGGGGCTATCCTTGATGGTAAGGTAATAACAGGAACCACGGTTCAGTTGCCTTTAAAGACTATGAACCGGCATGGGCTTATTGCCGGTGCTACAGGGACCGGGAAGACCAAGACACTTCAGGTAATTTCGGAGCAGCTTTCTGAAAAGGGAGTACCTGTCCTGCTGATGGACGTAAAAGGGGATCTTAGCGGTTTGGCAGTCCCCGGAACGGAACAGCCATTCATAACCGAAAGGCATTCAAAGATCGGGATACCGTATTCTAATAAAGGGTTCCCGGTTGAGCTTCTTACTCTTTCACAGCAGGATGGTGTAAGATTGAGAGCAACTGTTTCTGAATTTGGTCCGGTTCTTCTTTCAAGGATACTTGATCTGAACGATGTGCAGGCTGGGATTGTCGCTGTTATCTTTAAGTTTTGTGATGATCATCAAATGGCTCTTCTTGATCTGAAGGATCTGAAAAAGGTATTGCAATATATTACTAAAGAGGGGAAAGAAGAGTTTGAAAAAGAATACGGAAAAATATCTTCCTCTTCAACAGGTATTATTTTACGGAAGATCATGGAACTGGAACAGCAAGGTGCTGAACTATTCTTTGGAGAGCTTTCATTTGATATCAGGGATCTTTTGAGAAGAGACAGAAATGGGAACGGATATATAAGTATCCTCAGGCTTACGGATATTCAGGATAAACCGAAACTTTTCTCAACTTTTATGCTGTCCCTGCTTGCAGAGGTATATAGCCAGATGCCCGAAAAGGGAGATGTGGCAAAACCGGAGCTTGTAATGTTCATTGATGAAGCTCATTTGATATTCAATCAGGCCAGCAAAGCTTTGCTTGATCAGATAGAAAACATCGTCAAGCTTATCAGATCAAAAGGGGTAGGAATATTCTTTGTCACTCAGAATCCCACAGATATTCCCAATGGAGTCCTTTCACAACTCGGACTTAAGGTTCAGCATGCCCTGAGGGCATTTACTGCTGCAGACAGGAAAGCCATTAAGCTTACATCAGAAAACTATCCCTTGTCGGAATATTACAAAACGGAAGATGTAATTACAGCTTTGGGCACAGGAGAAGCCCTTGTCACAGCTTTAAATGAAAAAGGAATACCAACACCTCTTGCTGCAACGATGTTGCGGACGCCAATGAGCAGAATGGATATACTTACACCTGATGAACTAAACACAATTTACAGGGCATCTGAGCTGATCAGAAAATATAATCATGTTATTGACAGGGATAGTGCTTATGAGATCCTCGGAAGGAAGGTGGAAGCTATTGAAATTGAAAAGGCAAAGGAAGAGGCAAGGAAAAAAAGGGATATAGACAAAGGGAGGACAAGTTCCGGAAGATCCACTTCATCACGGAGAAGAAGTGGAGTGCATCCTGTTGTCAAAGTGCTTACGAGCGCTACATTTATCAGGGGGGTAATGGGAATTCTGAAGAAGGCGATGTAGAGATACAGTTCCTTAAAATAGGGTTAATCAGGGGTTTTATTCCCTGATCTTGACACTGTCAACAAGGAATCTTGTATCTCCTCTCCAGAAAAGCACACCTTTCTTTTCGTTATAGTGTACGATCACATTTCTTCCCTGTAATGTATCGAACTGCCTCACGAGATCTTTATTTGTAACAGAAAACATGAATTTTTCAGATGCCAGTGTAATATCCTTATTACTTGCCACACTGCTCAAAATCAATTCCCCCTCATAAGTTTTAAAGATAAAGCCCTTATTGGAGAATTTCTGAAGTAATCCTGTATGGTAACCTTTGCTATAGGTGAAAATATATTGGAAATAAAAATATATAGCGAATAAAATCACCAAGAGGAATAATAAGCGCCTGAAGAATTTTTTACTTTTCCGGACAATTCTGGTCCATGTTTCTGATTTTGTAATTGTAAAGAGTGGACTCATATACAAAAATTTTTCAGGAATTGGCAAATATAAATATTATTACATCAATTGCTTCTCTCTGACGAAGCAGTACAGAAGAATAAAGTTACTGCTTTTCCTGAAAAGCTAAAAGAGTAATCAATAAATCCTGAAAGATTCAGGGGCAAGTCAGATGTACAGCCTTTGTCTAATCCCAGAGCCTGATTTCATTGAAGGAATAGCTATACTGGAATGGGATGTTATTTTCCCTGAGCCACCATCGGAATGCTTTGGCAATTCTTCTTTTTTTCAGGAAGATTGTTCCGAATTCCTTTACCGATATTCTGTAAATTGCTTTCATGGTATTTTGTTTTTATTTATTAGATCATTCAAGTTCGTATTTTCCGAATTTGGTGAGATAGTCACCTATTGAAGTACCAAGCACATCCTGTCTGTTGATCTTCCCTTCGGATTTAAGGAATTTTATAAGAGATCCTGCTCCTCCGAGATGGGATGCTGCAATCATGCCTGATTTTGTTATTACAATATTATCTATCGTATCTCCGATGAAATGCTGATAATGCCGGAGATAACTCATATTCACCTTTATTAATCCTTTTAATGCCTCCAGTTGAAGATCTCTTGGAAATATCTCGGGATCCTTTCGGAAATTTTTAAGCGTGATCTTTCTGTAACCGAGAAACCTGAGAGTCGATTCTGAAAACTGCCATTCACCAAAACAGCCTATGCAATTAATGCAATAAGGATTATTAAGGGATTCACTCCAGCCGAGATCCTGTATAAGCCTTTGGAATTCTTTCTCGTGATGTTTTGTTTTTGCATATTCAATTGCTGTTCTGAATTTTGACATTCTCATTTCAAAATTCAAAACGGGAGCAGCACAAACCTGAAAAACAAACACAGAAAAAACAACCATAAGTACTCTTTTCATTTCTTATCAGAATTTGTAAAACAATTCTTAAATCCGGCTTGTTTTTGTTTACGTAAAAATATGCTATAAAAATGTTTCGGACAAGCGGCATATCCCCAATTAGTGAGCAACAGCGACGATTTTAAAATCTTTAGTCAAAGGAATCAGGACGGGTATTTACAATATCCCTTGTTTAATGAAGAATTGAAGGGCTTTCGTCAAAAATGAACTGAAATTTACAGACTTTTCGCGGTTTACAGACTTTTCGGATCACTACTGCAATTGTAAATTTCAGAAACACAGGCTATTATCTTGTGTTCTTCCAGATGCCAGTCAATAATTTTATTAAATCCGAATTTTGACGAACATGTATATACTTAAGGCTAAAAATCTCAGGTTGATGATTTCCTGCTCCTGAGACAGTCTTATTAAGCGATAAAGGAAGTCTTTTTTGGAAGATATGAATGATCTTTTAATAATGTATTTGAATTGTCTTATAAACAAAAGTCCGGAATATAGTATTCTTAATTAAACAGTTACTTTTTAATGGATTTCTTTAATATTTCCACAAATACTGTTAATTTTACAACATTTTTATGGCCACAGGATTGAAAAACTTAAAAACACAATTCGAACGGATTGCCATTAAAGTTGGCAGTAATGTTATTGCCCATAGTGACGGTTCCCTTAATACTTCAAGGATGCTTCGCATTGTGGAAGAGATTGCCATACTTAATAAGAGGGGAATCGAAGTAATTCTGATTACTTCCGGAGCAGTTGCTGCCGGAAAGAGTGAACTGGAGCCATCAAAGAAGACAAATATTATTTCGGCTAAACAGATATGGGCTTCAATAGGTCAGGTTAAGCTTATGTCGAATTACCAGTTTCTCTTCGGGAAATACGGTATACAGGCTGGTCAGCTTCTCGCAACAAAAGACAGCTTCAGGGACAGGCAGCATTACCTGAATATGAAGAACTGCATCACTGCAATGCTTGAAAACAAAGTCCTTCCGGTAGTAAATGAAAACGATGCAATTGCGATCACTGAACTGATGTTTACGGATAACGATGAATTATCCGGAATGATATCCTCGATGATGGATTGCGGATCCCTTATTATCCTGACAAATGTTGATGGTATTTATACCGGTCTTCCGGGTTCTGAAGGATCAGAGTTGATAAGGGAAATCGGAAACGAATTCGATAATCCCGAACAATATATTTCAGCTTCAAAATCTGAATTCGGCCGTGGCGGGATGTTGACAAAATACTCTATTGCAAAGGAAATTGCTTCCGAAGGTATTAATGTTTATATTGCTAATGGGACACGGGATTCAATAATAACTGATATCGTAAAAGGCAAGGATGTACCATATACGTTATTCCCTGCTTCTGTGACAAAAAAAAGCGGAGTCAAAAAATGGCTTTCGCATTCGGATACTTTTGCCAAAGGAATTGTACATATAAATGAAGGTGCCAAAATGGCTTTGCTTGGCGATAAAGCCACAAGTCTCCTTATGATTGGCGTCAGCAAGATCGAAGGATTCTTTAAAAAAGACGACATCATCAGGATCTTTGATGAAAAGGGAGAACAAATCGGACTAGGTAAGGCACAATATGATTCGGAAAAAGCATTACAATATCTGGGAGAAAAAAGAAGAAAACCTCTGGTGCATTATGATCATCTTCTGATCAGCGGGAAGGATTAATAGAAATATTTAACAGACAGACTCTTAAGTATAGCTCCTTAGAATAGATGAAGGGAGTGATATAAAAAGACAAAACTTAAAAATAAATTATCAAGACTGATGGATTGTACACCAATATTCAGGAATGCATTGAAAGCAAGCACCGATCTTCGGATTCAGAGTGTTGAAAAAATAAATAGTGTCCTTGCTTTGCTGGCTGATGAGACCGAAAAGAACAGTGCGTATATTATTGCAGAAAATCAGAAGGATCTTTCAAGAATGGATGAAAATGATCCAAGATATGACAGGCTCAAACTTACGGGTCCCAGGATACAGAATATTGCAGCAGATATAAGGAATGTTGCCGGATTGAAAAGTCCGGTCGGTGAAATAATATATGAATATAAAAAACCAAACGGGCTTCTGATAACAAAAGCAAGAGTTCCCTTTGGTGTAATTGGAGTAATCTATGAAGCCAGGCCAAATGTTACATTCGATGTCTTTTCATTATGCCTGAAATCAGGGAATGCATGTATCCTCAAAGGCGGTAGTGATGCCATATATTCCAATGAAGCAATTGTAGGTGTTATAAAGAAAGTACTGAGCGATTCGGGACTGAACCAGGATATAATCAGTCTTTTGCCTACCGGAAGGGAAGAAACAGCTCAGCTTCTTAATGCCCGCGGTTTTGTTGATCTTATAATCCCAAGAGGAAGCCAGAAGCTGATTGATTTTGTCCGCCAAAATGCTTCCATACCAGTAATAGAAACAGGAGCAGGTATTTGTCATACATATTTTGACGAATATGGCGATGCTGAGATGGGCAGGATAGTTATAAACAATGCCAAAACACGCAGAGTAAGTGTATGTAATGCCCTTGAATGTCTTATAATACATGAGAAACGCCTTGATGATCTGCCTTATCTCGTTGGTTTGTGTAAGGATAAGGATGTAATTATATATGCTGATGAAAAAGCTTATGAAGCCCTGAATGGTAACTATCCTGCAAAGCTTCTTGAAAAAGCAGACAGTAATTCATTCGGCACAGAATTTCTGGCTTATAAAATGGCAATAAAAACAACTTCATCAATAGAAGAAGCACTGGATCATATTGCCTGTTATGGTACAAAACACAGTGAAGCAATAATCTCGGAAAATGAAAAGCGGATTGAAACTTTTGCTCAGCTTGTCGATGCATCTTCTGTTTATCTGAACACGTCCACTGCTTTTACCGACGGCGCAGAGTTTGGTCTGGGTTCAGAAATTGGGATTTCAACTCAAAAGTTACATGCCAGAGGCCCTATGGCCCTCGAAGCATTAACGACTTTTAAGTGGATAATAAAGGGTAACGGACAGATCAGATCATGATCCTTTGATGATTATTCCGGAGATGTTATGAAGATAGAGATCAATAAAATACTTGATTATTATAAAGTTCTGCCCGACAGGATATCTGTTGTCAGGAATGCTCTTGGCAGACCTCTTACACTAACTGAAAAGATCCTTTACGGCCATCTGGCAAATGACAGAATATCAAATTTTGTAAGAGGAGTTGATTATGTTGAGTTTCATCCTGACAGAGTCGCAATGCAGGATGCAACAGCCCAGATGACTTTGCTGCAATTCATTGTTACAGAAAAAGAAAGTTCTTCTGTCCCTGCTTCTGTTCATTGCGATCACCTTATTCTTGCAAAGAACGGAGCTGAAAAAGATCTGGAATCGGCTTTGGAAAAAAACAAAGAAGTATATGAATTCCTTGAATCAGTTTGCGTTAATCATAATATCGATTTCTGGAAGCCGGGATCAGGGATAATTCATCAGGTGATTTTTGAAAATTACGCTTATCCCGGAGGGATGATGATAGGAACTGATTCACATACGCCAACAGCGGGAGGCCTGGGTATGATAGCAATTGGTGTTGGTGGAGCCGATGCCACTGAAGTGATGGCCGGAATGAGCTGGGAGTTGAAAATGCCAAAACTGATAGGAATAAAGCTGACCGGGAAACTTAACGGATGGGTATCTGCAAAAGATGTAATTCTGAAAATAACAGGCATGCTTTCTGTGAAGGGAGGAACAGGATCTGTTATCGAATATTTTGGGGAAGGAGCGGAAACCATTTCAGCAACCGGCAAGGCAACTATTTGTAACATGGGGGCTGAAACCGGTGCTACATGTTCAATATTTGGCTTCGACAGGCAAATGAGCCTTTTTCTTGCTGCCACCGGAAGGGAAGAAATTGCTGTCATGGCAGAATCAATTAGTGAGCATCTCAGGGGAGATCCTGAAGTATATGATAATCCGCAGAAATATTTTGATAATTATTTTGAAATAAATCTTTCAGAACTGGAACCTCATATTAACGGGCCATTTTCACCCGATCTGGCAACGCCTCTTTCCAGGATGAAAGAAGAGTGTGAAAAAAACGGATGGCCGTCAGATGTATCAGCAGGACTAATTGGTTCATGTACGAATTCATCATATGAGGATATATCCCGGGCTGCTTCGGTAATAAGGAACGCACTTAATCAGAATCTTAGTGCTAAAGCTGAAATAAAAGTCACTCCGGGATCAGAACTTATACGTTTTATAGCTGAGAGGGATGGTTATCTTGAGCTTTTCAGACAAGCGGGAGCCGAAATTTTTGCAAATGCCTGCGGCCCATGCATCGGTCAATGGGATAGAAAAGATTCTGAAAAACAACAGGTTAATACAATTATTCATTCTTTTAACCGCAACTTTGCAAAAAGAGCTGACGGCAATCCCAATACTCATGCTTTTGTTGCTTCTCCGGAAATAGTTGCAGCCATTGCTATATCAGGCAAACTGACTTTTAACCCTCTTACTGATACTTTAATTAACAGGGATGGTAAGCCTGTTATGATGCTTGAACCATCAGGAAAATTTCTACCTCCGGAAGGCTTTGTAATAACAGATAGAAACGAAACACCAAAAAGCCCTGTCAGAAGAAAAAAAATAATAATAAATCCACGTTCGGAAAGACTGCAAATGCTCTCTCCCTTCCCAAAATGGAATGGAAAGGACTTTATCGAACTTAAATTGCTCATTAAGGTCAGGGGAAAGTGCACTACTGATCACATTTCGATGGCCGGCAAATGGCTTAAATACCGCGGACATCTTGAAAATATTTCCCATAATTACATGATAGGGGCAACAAATTTCTTTAATAACCAGACAAATAATATCCTGAACCAGGTTACAGGAGAATATTCTCCTGTCCCTGACGTGGCATTTTACTATAAAAATAAGGGGATTGCATCAGTGGTAGTTGGTGAAGAAAATTTCGGAGAAGGATCATCACGTGAACATGCTGCAATGGAACCAAGGTTTCTGAATGTAAAGGTTGTAATTGTAAAATCATTTGCCCGGATTCATGAAACAAATCTCAAGAAGCAGGGGATTCTGACTCTTACTTTTAGTGAACCGGATGATTATCTGCGTGTCAGGGAAGATGACAGGATAAGTATAACCGGACTTAAAGAATTTGCTCCAGGGAAGAAAATGACAGTAACATTGCACCATTCAAACGGTACCAATGAGCGATTCATGGCAGATCATTCATATAACGAAGCTCAGATAGAATGGTTCAAGGCAGGAAGTGCACTAAATGTTATGCGCAAACGCTATTAGTAGATTTGTATGCAAAGAATTAATAAATTAATCTGGATATCAGCAAGAAATCAGTATGGATACAGGTGAAAAGATAAAATTAAGGAATGATAGCTTATTTGTGCCTGACAAGCCAGTTATCCCGTATATAGCGGGTGATGGGATCGGGCCGGATATATGGAACGCTTCAGTCAGGGTTTTTGACAATGCCGTTACTAAGGCTTTCGGGAATGACAGGAAAATAATCTGGAAAGAAGTTCTTGCAGGAGAGAAAGCATACAAGGCCACGGGGAACTGGCTGCCGGAAGAGACCCTTCAGGCTTTCAGGGAACACCTTGTCGGGATAAAGGGGCCGCTGACAACACCTGTCGGGGAAGGCATGAGATCGCTTAATGTTGCTCTAAGGCAGGAGCTAGATCTTTTTACATGTTACCGTCCTGTCAGATATTTCAAAGGTGTTCCAAGCCCGGTAAAGAAACCGGAAATGGTTGACATGCACATATTCAGGGAAAATACTGAAGACATCTATGCAGGAATTGAATATATGCATGGTGATCCGGAAACAGAAAAACTTAAAAGCTTCCTTATTGATGAAATGGGAGTAAAAAAGATACGTTTTCCTGCCACCTCATCTCTTGGAATAAAGCCGGTTTCGCTCGAAGGGTCTGAAAGGCTTATAAGACAGGCTGTTAAATTCGCGATAAACAGAAAATTACCTTCAGTAACATTCGTTCATAAAGGCAATATAATGAAGTTCACAGAAGGTGCATTTATGAAATGGGGTTATGCACTTGCAGAAAGGGAATTCAGTGATAAAGTATTTACCTGGCAGAATTACAACAAGCTTTTAAAGGAAAAAGGAGAAGAGTCAGCCAAAACAGCTTTGGCTAAAGCTGTAGCTGAGGGGAAAGTAATAATAAAGGATGTAATTGCAGATGCTTTTCTACAGCAAATACTTACAAGGCCTTCCGAATATTCTGTGATTGCTACGTTGAACCTCAACGGCGATTATATTTCAGATGCCCTTGCAGCAATTGTTGGCGGGATTGGCATTGCCCCAGGGGCTAACATAAATTTCAATAGCGGACATGCAATATTCGAGGCAACACATGGCACTGCACCAAAATATGCCGGTCAGGATAAAGTGAATCCGGGATCTGTTATACTTTCCGGTGCTTTAATGTTTGAATATATCGGTTGGGACAAAGTGGCTGATATAATCTATAACAGCATTGAAAAGACAATCCTTGATAAAAAGGTGACTTACGATTTCCACCGGCTGATGGAAGGAGCTGTTTTGTTAAAGACATCAGAATTTGCAGATGCAATTATAAAGAACATGTAATAAGTAAATAATTTAATGGAAAACACTATTTTCTTTAAGAAGCTGGAATCATCTGTGCGCGAATCATGTCAGATCGATAATGATTTGTTTGAGAAATTTGATGTAAAAAGAGGTTTAAGGAATAATGACCGGACAGGAGTTCTTGTAGGACTGACAAATATAGGAGATGTTGTCGGTTATGAGAAGGAAAACGGCAAAGTAATAGCCGTTCCGGGCAGACTTCTGTACAGAGGCATAGATATAGATGCCATTACACGCGGATTTCAAAAGGAAAAGAGACATGGTTTTGATGAAACCGTATTCCTGCTTTTAACAGGTAAGCTTCCTCAGAAGGATGAACTTGAGGAGTTTTCATCTCATCTGGCTTCGCTCAGGGGACTTCCGGACCATTTTATAAAGGATATGATCCTATCATTTAAGGGGAAGGATGTACTCAATATGCTTGCAAGGTCAGTGCTGGGATTATATACCCTGGATGATCATCCAGATGATATTTCTCTTGCCAATATGATAAAACAATCCTTGAACCTGATTGCCAAATTCCCTTCCATAATAGCTTATTCTTACCAGGCGCTTCGTCATGTCTATCAGGGCAGAACATTGTCAATACGTCATCCACAGCCAAATCTGACAACTGCTGAGAATTTTCTTCATTTTATTAAAGGCGCAGGATTTTATTCAAGATTGCAGGCTGATCTTATAGACCTTTCGCTTGTGTTGCATGCTGAGCACGGAGGAGGTAATAACTCAACATTTACGATGAGAGTCACAAGTTCCACGGAAACCGATATTTATTCTGCTGTTACATCAGCGATTGGTTCTCTCAAGGGGCCCTTGCATGGAGGAGCAAACCTGAAAGTGCAGACAATGATGGAGGATATAAAGAAAAATGTTAAGGACTGGCAAAATGAAGCAGAGGTTGAAAACTATCTTCTGAAGATACTTAAAAAGGAAGCGAATGATGGGACCGGAATTATTTATGGAGTAGGTCATGCAGTTTATACAATTTCTGACCCCAGGGCTGTTCTCCTTAAAGAAAAGGCAAGAGAACTTGCTATTGAGGCAGGAAGGTCGGATGAATTCGAATTGTATGCACTTGTCGAACGCCTCACTCCGGAAGTATTTCGAAAATTCAAAGGCGAACATGCAGCTAAAGTAGTATGTATAAATGTCGACTTCTATTCGGGATTCGTTTATTCATGCATAGGTATCCCGAAAGAATTATACACACCGCTTTTTGCAATGGCAAGAATACCGGGCTGGTGTGCTCACCGTATGGAAGAGCTTACATTCTCGGCAAAAAGGATTATAAGACCGGCATTCAAAAATGTCTATGGCCGGAAGGATTATATACCTCTGGATCAGAGATAGGCTTAATAGTTATCTTCTTTAAGTTGCATGAAAGCCTTTGGATGAAGGCATGCAGGGCATGTTTCTAAAGCTTTTGCTGATTCGTATACATAGCCGCAGTTAATGCATTTCCACCAGACCTTGCCGTCTTTTACAAAGACCTTATCTTCAGAAACATTCTGGAGAAGCCTGAGGTAACGCTTTTCATGTTCTTCTTCAACTTTTGCGATCATTTTAAAAGCTGTGGCTATTTCCGGAAAACCTTCAGCTTTTGCTACTTCAGCAAAATTAGGATAAAGATCAGCCCACTCTTCATGTTCTCCTTCGGCGGCAGCTTTCAGGTTTTCTTTCGTGGTTCCGATCACTCCGGCAGGATAGGATGCAGTTATTTCTGTCATTCCTCCTTCAAGGAATTTGAAAAATCTTTTGGCATGCTCCTTTTCCTGGAGAGCTGTTTCAATGAAAATATTTGCTATTTGTTCGAAGCCTTCTTTCCTTGCAACACTGGCGAAAAATTCGTATCTGTTACGGGCTTGAGATTCCCCCGCAAATGACTTAAGCAGATTTATCTCGGTACGGGTGCCTTTAAGTGACTTTGACATGGTGTTAGTATTTTGGTTTGACATATTACTTGCTGAACAATGTACTAAAATAGTATTTTTTCAAACTGCTTGTATTACTCCATGAGATTTATCAGTTTTCGAATCGAGGATTTATCCCATTCGTATAAATAAGTGAACCTCCGCACAGATGCTGAAAAGAATCCTTCACGGATTAATATTTATAGTTTTATCTATTTTAATGCGTTTTTATAATTAGAGTGTTCTTATTTAGAGCAGATAAGATTAACGGATTCAACCAGTTCATCCCATGCTTTGTCCAGATCGGCCAGATATTCTTTACCAGCTGGAGTCAGTTCATAATATTTCCGCGGAGGTCCCTGCTGGCTTTCTTCCCAGCGGTAACTTAATAATCCGGCGTTTTTTTGCCTTGTCAGAAGAGGATAGAGGGTGCCTTCAACAACAATTACCCTGGCTTCTTTAAGTTCCTTTATTATATCGTTTGCATAGCATGAGTTTCTGGATAATACTGACAGAATACAATACTCCAGGATACCTTTTCGCATCTGCGCTTTAGTATTTTCAAGATCCACGTTCTTAGTTTTTTGTTTAACACATTTTCAAATATTCTTCCCGGTCTTTTTTACCTACCACTTCATATTCTTTCTGACTGTTTCAAATTCATTTTTTATAGCGTCTTTGATATTTTTTAGATTCAGAGGTTCTCCTTTCATTTCAATCTTCTGGGAAGTGGTTTTTGCTTCAGGCAGAACAATGTAAAGAATAAGATATATGAGAATGCCCAAGCCTCCTATTATTGCAAGAATGACGAATATTATCCTTATGACCCAGGGATCAACATTCCAGTAAGAGCCTATTCCTGCACATATGCCTCCTATGATCCTGCGATCCGGGTCACGGTACATCCTGTGATAATCCGGCCGGGTGAATTTTTCTCCGGCACGGGGACCTTTATCATCCGACATGTCTTCCGGCCTGCCAAGGATTGCGATAACCGACTTTACATCATCAATATTGATTACCTGTTTGTATGAGGTCAGCTTCGTTCTGAATAATTCGGAGATCCTGAATTCAATGTCAGAGAGAATTTCTGAAGAGCTTTCTTCACCTGCAAAATGAAGTTCAAGACTCTTCAGATACCTTTTCAGTTCGGCATACGCATCTTCATCAATGATGAATGAATAACCGCTAATATTTACGTTTAAAGTTATTTTCATAGTCATTAAAATTATTTATTACTATATGACACAAGTAATATGGTATTGCAAAGATATATTTAAAAAATAATAGCATGTAATACATAGTAGTAAAATTCATGTATAACTTTAACAATATGCTGATAATAAGTAGTATAAAACAAAATAAAATTTGATCATTCTATCTTTCAGGAAAGAATATCTATATTTATCCTTATAATTATTAGCATGAAAATATATAAATGGGGAATTCTTGCACCCGGCAAGATGTCAGCAAAGTTTACCAGGGCTCTTAAATTATTGGATAATGCAGAATTGTTTGCGGTTGGATCCCGCGATCTGTCGAGAGCCGCGAGGTTTGCAGAAGACCATTGTTTCAGAAAATATTATGGGAGTTATGAGGAATTGGTTCATGATCCTGATGTAGAAATAGTTTATATAGCTTCACCGCATTCTTATCATAAGGAACATACGCTTTTATGTCTCAATAATGGGAAGCATGTTATATGTGAAAAAGCTTTTGCACTTAATAGTGGAGAAGTAGCAGAGATGACAGAGACAGCAAGAGCAAGGGGATTATTTCTGATGGAAGCCTTATGGCCTCCATTTCAGCCGTTTTATAGAAAAGCCCTGGAAATATTAAGATTGGGCTTGCCTGGAGAAATAAGGCATATGGATGCTTATTTCTCATTTATCCCTCCATATGATCCTGAAGAACGCAAATTCAATCCTTACCTGGGAGGAGGATCCCTTCTCGATATAGGTATTTATCCGGTAATTGATGCATTAACATTTATGGGAATACCGGATGAGGTAAAAGCGCTTGCTTCATTTGCTGATTCGGGTGCTGAAAATTCAATAAGTATTATCTTCAGATATAATGATGGAAGAACTGCCAGTCTGTATAGTTCTTATAAGACAGATAATGGAATAGGATGTGACCTGCTATGTGAAAAAGGCAATATGATAGTATCACGTGGCCGTGATATGAATCAGAGGGTTATTTTAAGAATGCATGGCGAAGAGGAGAAAATATTCAAATTCTCTCCGCCTGCAATGGGCTATCACTGGGAAGCTGAGGAAGTAATGAATTGCATTGATAAAGGTTTGACCGAGAGTGCTGTTGTTCCCCTTTCTTTCAGTTTGGACCTGATCAGAACACTTGACAGAATAAGAGATGCTGCAGGAATTTCTTTTCCGGATGAAAAATGAATTTATTATAAAGTGATGCAAGAGCTGAATTCCGGGAATGAAGAAACATTCTATAAAAAGAGATTCTTTCTCAGTCTGATCATTCCGGGGATATTCATCTTTCTGATGTGGTTTGTAAAAGTCACAGAAGTTCTGTTTGAAGCAGATTTTTCAAGGTTTGGTATTTATCCGCTAACAGTCAGAGGATTGGCTGGGATAGTTTTATCACCTTTCATTCATTCCGATTTCAGGCATCTTTTTAATAATTCCCTGCCGCTTTTTCTCCTGTCATTAGCATTGTTTTACTTCTATTCGGAGATTGCCTTCAAGGTATTTTCACTTACCTTTATCATTACAGGAACCCTTGTATGGATTGGAGGAAGAGAAGCCTGGCATATAGGGGCAAGCGGAATGGTCTATGGTCTTGCATCGTTTCTTTTCTTCAGCGGAATAATCCGGAAATACTTCCGTCTTGTGGCATTATCATTGCTGATAGTATTTCTTTACGGTGAAATGGTCTGGGGTATCTTTCCCGGGATACATGATAATATTTCCTGGGAATCACATATGCTTGGTTTCCTGTCGGGAATCTTCCTGGCAATAATTTACAGGGAGCAAGGGCCCCAGTCGCCTGTATATGAATGGATGGATGAGGAGGATACTGAAGCGGACCAGAAATGAAAAAGTTAAAAAATGTTAAAATTTAAATCAATCTCTACCTTTAATTTATTTTTCGCTGTAATTAATGGATATTTGCACCCGTTTAATTTTGAAAGGTATATTTATGAAAGCGATTTATCCTTATTTGTTTTTTCTGCTCTTTTTTTCATGCTTTTTTTCAACAATAACGCTGGGTGAGGATATAGAAAGCGAAAAAGATCCGAAAAGGGATAATGCTCTAAGGGTTTTTCTTGATTGCAGAACATGTGATATGAATTATACAAGGGAGCAGATCCCTTATGTTAATTATGTCAGAGATGTGAAAGAAGCAGAGGTGTTTATTCTCGTTTCTTCACAATCAGCCGGAAGCGGAGGGACACAGTATACATATACATTTAAAGGCCAGGAGAAATATCTTGGTATGAATGATACACTTACTTATACTTCAAGTCCTGATGAAACAAGCATGATCATAAGGGAAAGAAGGACAAATCTTCTAAAGATGGGCTTGATGAGGTATGTGGCAAAAACCCCGCTGGCACCGGAAATAACCATAGGGCACAATCCCGAACTTAAGGCGGATAAGGTAATAGACAAATGGGATTCCTGGATATTTGAGATTTCTGTGAGCCCGAGATTTGATTCGGAAGAATCATATAGCCGGGTCAATCTTTCAAATTCGGTGAATATTTCCAGGATAACCCCCGAACTGAAATTGGAAATAAATATTGAGCAGAGTACAAATAAACAGAGATACAATTACGGAGGGGATGCAATCACCTATACCAGGAATTCAGAATCAATTGATAATCTTCTGGTTAAAAGTTTTGGTGAACATTGGTCGGCAGGATTTAGACTTGATCTGATGTCAGCAACAAATCCAAATTATGATATCCGGCTTCAGTTTATGCCGGCAGTCGAATATAATCTATATCCTTATGAAGAAGCAACTCACAGGCAGTTAAGATTTTTGTATTCAGCAGGATATCAGTACAATGATTATATTGATACTACAATATTCAATAAAACAAAGGAGTCCCTTTTCCAGCATGATCTGTCAATTGCGTATCAGATACAGGAAGCCTGGGGATCAATAAATATATCACTTTCAGCCTCAAATTATTTCCATGATTGGTCAAAGAACAGGATAGAGCTTGACGGATTCCTAAGGCTAAGGATAATTAAAGGCCTTTCACTGTCACTCAATGGTGAAATAGGCTACATAAACAATCAGCTTAACCTGAGAAAAGGCTCACTTACAGAAGCTGAAAGGCTTCTAAGACTGAAACAGCAAGCTACAAATTATAGTTTTGGTGGCAGCATTGGTCTGACCTATACCTTCGGGTCTATTTATAACAATGTCGTCAATCCGCGATTTGGCAACAGGGGTAGGGGCGGAGGAATGCCATCTCGCATGAGCTGGTAATGACATTGCCGGATCTTAACTGTTGTGATTTATTCGGGCATTATTTAGAATATAATGCTTAATTTTGATAAATCCTACCAAACTTGTAAGACTAAATTGCAGGATATGGTTAATGAATTTGCAGTAAAAGGCGAAAAACAAAAGTTTGTCAGCCCGGAATATCTAATTCCTTTTGTACTTGTAACAAGTCTTTTTTTCCTGTGGGGCTTTGCTCATGGATGCCTTGATGTCCTGAACAAGCATTTTCAGGAATTACTGGATATATCAAAAGCTAAATCAGCTCTTGTACAGTTCGTCTTTTATGGGGGTTATTTTATTATGGCTATTCCTGCGGGACTTCTGATGCAGCGTTTTGGCTATAAGCGCGGGATCATTTTTGGTTTATCGCTATTTTGTGCCGGGGCATTTCTGATGTTACCGGCAACTGTTATTCAGACATTTGGCAGTTTTTTGCTTTGTCTGTTCATTATTTCCTGCGGACTGACTTGTCTTGAGACAGCTGCAAATCCGTATACAACTGTTCTTGGACCTGCTGTTCATGCTGAAAGACGAATTAATTTCGCACAGTCTTTTAATGGGCTAGGATGGATTGCAGGCCCTCTTATCGGGGGAATGCTGATATTTGGAAATGAAGGCGATGAAAATAAATTTTCTTCGATTGCCTTACCTTATTTGCTGATTGGAGCTATTGTTTTCATAGTTGCTCTCTTATTCTGGAGGGCCACTCTTCCGGAAATCAAAGAAGAGACTCATTTAAAGGAGACCGAAAATGATCCGGATGATTTAAGCTGGCGCCGTCTTTTCAGACATCCTCATTTTGTACTTGCTGTGACAGCCCAGTTTTTTTACGTTGCTGCCCAGACCGGGATCAATAGTTTTTTTATCAATTATGTGACTGAAGAAATGCCTGCGATTACAAATCAGGAGGCATCAAAGATTTTGGCATTCGGAGGCATGGGTCTTTTCTGGCTGGGTCGTTTTACAGGAAGTACTGTATTTATGAGGCTTGTCCGGCCAAACAGAATACTGGCTCTTTATGCTCTGATAAATGTTATAACAATGGGCCTTGTAGTAGCCGGACTGGGATGGATTTCGGTTATAGCTCTTTTTACAACATATTTTTTCATGTCGATAATGTTTCCGACAATATTTGCCTTGGGAATCAAGGATTTGGGTCCTTTGACAAAGAAAGGCTCTTCCCTTCTTGTTATGGCTATTGTGGGAGGTGCCCTGATACCGCTTTTGATGGGGCGTATTGCAGATGTATCAACTATGGCAACGGGCTTTATAGTTCCATTGGTCTGTTTTGCCTTTATTCTTTATTATGGCATTGATGGATACAGAGTAAGAAGTTCGTCGTGAAATGGAGTATAAGCTGCTATATAATAGTATCCATATAGCAACTTGGGTACAGGACAGCGGCCGCCGGCTTTATATTGACGCATTATTCAAAACCAGGTTTCAGCCATCACTTTACTGTCGTGCTGAAAATTTGTAAGCCGGTAAGAAATTCCTGAATTATTTTCAATCTGATAAACCCAGTATCCTGAAATTACTCCCGGGGAATAAAAAGTCCTTTTCAGGTAGAGATTATCACCGACTGTGAACTCGCAACTCCTGCCATAGGCAGATATTTTTCCAAAGATCTTTTCCATTGATGTCTTGATCCAGATCAGATTAGGGCTTCCGTAGGTCTCGGCAACGGTGTTGCGGTAATCAAGATAGGTGCCTACATATCGGCGGATAATCATCAGTTCATCTTCTTCAATATTTTGGTCTGCCGGAGATGTAAAAGGAACTACAAGAAGTTGTGTTGTAAGCATTTCCAGAAAAGCTGAACCGCCGGCAATATCAACTTCTACTTTGAGGAAGAATTTATCTGTATCCCAGGGTATTGTATTAAAATCGCCCTGCTTATCTGTGCCCTCTCCTATAAAGAGAGTTACATTACCTTTTTTGTCAGTAGTAACTTTTTGAAATTCACTGTAAACAAGATTGCCGGGTAATTCGCCCATCAGAATACTGAGACGGAAATATACTTGTTTTGATTCAACAATCTCTCCTGCAGGATTACGAATCACAGCCTTGTATGTCAAAGGTTCCTGGATTTGGGCTGCCAGAATATGACAGGAAATAAAAAAAAATAATATCAAGGATATATTTTTCATCCCGGTTGATTTCTCAGGAAAGCAAATTATTACTATTTATAAAGTTACAAAATAAAAGTAATTTTTTCAATAAATGGAAAGCTTATGCATATTATTCCCCGGACTGCTGAAGGTGGAGTCTGGATTTAAGATATTCATCTTAACATGCTGTGGATATTCAAATGGATTTATGGATGATTAAAGTATGAGAACAAGAGGGAAGAAAAAAAGCAGGAATGAAATGAATTATCTCACTCCCGCTCTTTTTCTCAGGCTCTCCAGATCGGTCATGTTGTTTGCCAGACTCTACAGGAAAAATAACGAGTTTATCAGAATAAAAGGGATAAGATTGTCCGGGACAATGAACTTCTCTTTTATGGTCGCTGTATTTATCCTGATCAGTTTAATAAGAGACAAATTATTCAGACCTCAAAACCGCCGCAGAAATTTCTGCTGTAGCCTCTGTGATAACTCTTTGATTACGGTGCAAAGGCACCCGGGAAAGGTTTCCCTGTTCCCTTCAGTCCGGATAATTCAACGATACGATCAGGTATTTTTGTAGCAGTTTTAATGCCTGGGAATGTTTTAATAAGCCGATAATCATTGTTTTTCATATCAGCAAACAACGGATCCTGGTAGTTTTCAAAATACTGACACTCTGTGCAAAATTCAGGGATAATTTTACTGAGTTCTTCCGGAGAGAGGATATCGATTCTGCAATCATCATCGGGATACGGGGCCCACCGTATTATTGGAATTTTATTCTCTCCTGCCATATTTCCCCTGATGAATACATTATTGTTGAGGGTTTTCAGATGGGGTGTGCTGAGTCTTTCGCACAAGGATGCTGACTGCTGTGTTTGTAACATCGGATAAGTGTTTTTTTCGCCGCTCACATACATCAGATTGTTGACAAAGACATGACCATGTCGTTCCTCCACCCCGGGCCCTTTAGTAACATGCCAGCCAAAAACACCAAGCTGATCGCCACGGTTATTGCGGCTGAATTCAACCCTGCTGTTGATCATTGTGTTGTTGTATACTTCCACGTTTGCTGCATTCAAAACGTATATGCCATGGTTGCAGTCCACAAATAAATTACCGGCAAAAACAGCACCGTCGGAGATCTCAAAGAAAAGAGCGTTCTGGCTTACATTACTTACAACATTTTTTACGAAAACAGCATCGTGATTACCCACATCCCACCATACTCCATTTGAATTTGGCTGGTTTGTCACCAGGTTTTCACGGAATACAGCCCTGTGACTCTGGTTAAAGATTTTTACTTCTGACGGGTAATACCCTGTCCATTTCTCAATATTGTTCTGCTCAAAAATATTCCTTTCGATCAGTATGTCCTGAGATGCAACAACATATAATCCTTCCGTATTGGTATTGAATACCCTGCAATTACGCATCACCATGCTGTCGCTGTTGCAGAATACACCTATCCTGAAGCAGTTCGAAAAGATACAGTCTTCGATAAGTGTGCCGACGATATCCCTGCCATGCCCGTCTTCAGCCAGCACGGTTGTACCGATGTGAACCATTGTATCGGGATATTGGGTTATTTCAAGTCCCCTTATTACAGGACCTTTTTTGTCAGGGATTCTGTTATTTGCCATTCCAAGAGTCCTGTAAAGTGCCTTCCGGAATGCAGTAATCTCCACCAGGCGGCCTTCCGGATCGGCACCTATGTAAATCCTGTTTTTACCGTAATCAACATAGAAAGTACCCTTGTTGACTTCCTCAATATTTCCGACCGATTGCAGATATTGACCATCTATAAATACCCCGTCATTGTTAAAGCGGTGCATAGGTGTAAACTGTTCATTCCGTCTGCGATCCCACCATGATTCCGGACCTGCCGGGAATAAACGGTCCCATTCCGTAACCCAGAGATTGTCTGAGACCTTCGACCAGGATTGAGCCACCAGGGTCCCCTTCAAAACAGGTTTCTCATTCTGATACGCTTGTATGACAATCCCCTGATTGAAAACCAAATCGCCGGTCCGGTAAATACCTCCGCGCAGAATAATGGCATCACCTGTAACAACCTTTTCAATTGCTGTCTCGATGGTAGTTGGACTGTCAGGTGCAAGACCATCGGAAGATGCACTGGCGTCAGGTGCAACATAATAAACCGCCCCGGGAACCGAGGGCAATTCATAGGTCCGGGCCCTGGGCCCGTATTCAACTGGTTCTTCCTTTTGAGCCGGCTGGCTGCATCCTGAAAGCAGATACAACAGCACGATCGCAAAAGCAAACTGAAGGATAAGATTTAATTTTTTCATTTCATGTAAGGTTGGTTTTATTCTTTATCTATTTTACTCTGTCAGTAAAATTTTTTCAGTACTCAAGATAAATATTTTTCCTGTAATTTTTTCAAGCTCCCCAGGCTTCCCGAGGGTTCGGGATTGCTCTAACCGACTGAGCTATTTCTTAAGTATAGAGGTTATAAGCTCGTTGAAATATTCTTGATTCTCTTTTTGTTTGATCAATTTTTGAATAAACTGTTTACTTTTTTGTTTCTTAATAAACCTTTCAACTTTCACAGCATCACTACGGGAATCCGAGACAGCAAAATCACATACCAGATTCCAGGGAAGATATTTTGCAGTAAATTTAGATTTGGTTTTTGGGTTATTATGTTCTCTGAGTCGTTTAAATACATTCTGTGAGTAGCCGATATAAAACTTCTCATTTTTTTTGCTATAGAGGATATATATATAAAACATATCAGCGAGAAAAAAAGGAGATAACAAAATTATCTCCTTTAATTTGCTCCCCAGGCTGGACTCGAACCAGCGACCCACGGATTAACAGTCCGTTGCTCTAACCAACTGAGCTACTGAGGAATTTTTTGTTGCCTTTTTTATTCAGCGTGCCAAAAATAACGGCTTTTAGTGAATTATACAATATCTTTGATAAAAAAATCTGGAATGAAACAAATTATAGGTATTGGCAACACTCTTGTCGATATTATGACACTTATTGATGAGGACAGACTTCTTGAATAACTGTCACTTCCCAGTGGCAGTATTCAACTTGTTGATCAGGATAGATTTGTTCAGATAATTTGCTCCCCAGGCTTCCGGGGGTTCGGGAGAACCAGCGACCCACGGATTAATCCCGAGTCCTCGGGATTGCTCTAACCGACTGAGCTACTGAGGAATTTTCTGTTGCCTTTTTTATTCAGCATGCCAAGAATAACGGCTTTTAGTGAATTATACAATATCTTTGACAAAAAAATCCGGAATGAAACAAATTATAGGTATTGGCAACGCTCTTGTCGATATTATGACACTTATTGATGACGACAGACTCCTTGAACAACTGTCACTTCCCAGGGGCAGTATTCAACTTGTTGATCAGGATAGATTTGTTCAGATAATTTGCTCCCCAGGCTTCCGGGGGTTCGGGAGAACCAGCGACCCACGGATTAATCCCGAGTCCTCGGGATTGCTCTAACCGACTGAGCTACTGAGGAATTTTTTGTTGCCTTTTTTATTCAGCATGCCAAGAATAACGGCTTTTAGTGAATTATACAATATCTTTGACAAAAAAATCTGGAATGAAACAAATTATAGGTATTGGCAACGCTCTTGTCGATATTATGACACTTATTGATGACGACAAACTTCTTGAACAACTGTCACTTCCCAGGGGCAGTATGCAACTTGTTGATCAGGTTAGATCTGTTCAGATTCATAATGAAACAGCACGATTTGAAAGTACAAGAAGATCAGGAGGATCAGCTGCAAATACTATCCATGGACTAGCTATGCTTGGCGCAGAAACAGGATTTATTGGTTCCATCGGTCGGGATGAAACAGGTGATCTTTTCGAAAATGATATGAGAGAGGCCGGAGTAAATCTGTTATTATTCAGGCGAGACAAGGTGACCGGGACGGCTATAGCTTTTGTTTCACCTGATAGCCAGAGAACTTTTGCCACTCATCTCGGAGCAGCTGTAGAACTTAATAAAGATGAAATTAAATCAGAGTTTTTCAGTAAGTATAAAATATTATACATCGAAGGATATCTGATTAGTGATCCGGGACTTGTTGAAAAGGTATGCAGAATTGCAAAGGACAACAGCATGGAAATAGCGCTTGATCTGGCAAGCTATAATGTTGTTGAAGCCAACATCGACATTTTCAATAGTATAATAGATAATTACATCGATATCCTCTTCGCAAATGAAGAGGAAGCAATAGCGCTGACAGGCCTTGAGCCATTGGATGCCCTGAATGAAATAGGGGAAAGATGCAGTATTGCTGTAGTTAAAACCGGGGAAAAAGGTTCGCTTATTAAGCGGGGAGATGAAATAATCAGAATAGATTCTCTGCCTGTCAAATGCATTGATACAACAGGTGCGGGAGATCTTTATGCGGCGGGCTTCCTTTATGCTTATTCAAATGATCTTTCGCTTGAGAAATGCGGACTTTTAAGTGCTTTGCTTGCCGGCAGGGTGATCGAAACAATTGGAGCCCGGATTGAATTAAACAGATGGCCTTCTTTAAGAGAAGAAGTATCCTCACTAATTAACGGAAATAACTAAAGAGCCAATAGTGTTTCAAAAAGTATGTCTTTTACACCGGTGACTTTAATATTTTGGCAGTTTAAATCCATTATTGTACGATGGTGAGAGAAGTTTGTTTGCCGGTTCAGCTGTAAACCTTTGTTTTTCATTGTTCCAGAAAACTCTTTCTCCTGTCCGGTATGCTATGTTTCCCATTTGTGCCACCAGGGCCACATTACGCCCTATTTTTATATCAGCATTGAGTCTGTCAGGAGTATTGTTTTTCAAGCAATTCAGGAAGTTCCTGACATGGAGATCAAGCCCGACTCCTTTATTTCTCTGAATAGGAACCGCTTCGATCTTTTGTTTTTCAGGAAAGACCTGCCAGCCGTTACGATCGAGAACAAGTGTTCCGTTTTCGCCTGTATAGGCCATCCCGTGAGGTCTTTGCCAGTTTCCGAGTCCTATACCTATCGTATGTTCCCAGATCATAGTAAAGTCCTTGAAATCATATACTGCAGTCATTGTATCCGGGGTCACCATATCATCATCTGGGAATGCATATTTGCCTCCGATAGCCATAACGGATTCCGGAACAGATTTCCCCATGCCATACAGGATGTAATCTATAAGATGCACTCCCCAGTCTGATAGTTCTCCTCCGGCATATTCCCAATACCATCTCCAGTTATGATGAAACCTGTTTTTATTAAAAGGGCGCATCGGAGCGGGGCCGAGCCACAAATTATAGTTAACTCCTTCCGGAGTTGGTGAATCAGGCACTTTGGGAACCGCACCCTTCCAGTCAATGAATGACCAGGCTTTGCATATACGAATACGCCCAAGTTTGCCGGACTTCAGATAATTCATCGCATCGGTGAAATGAGGCTGACTCCGTTGCCATTGTCCTACCTGGACTATTTTGCCGTGCTTTTTCACAGCATTCTGCATAATATTTATCTCGGCAATGGAGTTTCCTATAGGTTTTTCCAGGTAGGCATGTTTCCCGGTTTCAAGCGAGTCACAAAGCATGAGGCAATGCCAGTGGTCGGGTGTGGCAATTATTACTACATCAATATCCTTGTTTTCAAGCATATTGCGGTAGTCGATATATAATTTGGGTCTCGGGCGTCCCATTTTTATCAGATCATCTGTCCTTTTGTTGAGGATATTCCGGTCAACATCGCACAAAGCTGCACATTCGACTTCAGGATTCTTCAGAAAGGATTCAAGATCTGACCAGCCCATTCCGTTTCCGCCTATCAATGCTACGTTTATTCTGTCATTTGGTGCTGTTTTTGTCCTGCCGATTGCAAACCCTTCAAGGGGCAGGGCAGTTCCGGCTGCAATGGCCGATGCGGTTTTTATAAAGTCCCGGCGTGTTGAAGACATGTTATTCAGGTTTAAATACAAGATCAATTATATCAGCTTTCTTAAAAAATCTGCCTGCAATTTTCTTTATATCTTTTACTGAATATGAATTCAGTATGTTTTCATAATTTTCAGGGTCATCAGAGTTAATGCCATAACTGTAATAACGAGTAAGGGTATTCATCCAGTATGAATTATGAAGTTTGCTTTCTTCTCTTGTTTTAAGCATATTTTTTATAGTCTTATCAAGGTTTTCTTTGTCCGGGCCTTTTTTTACCAGAGTGTTCAATTCATTGTAAATTATGCTTTTAAGTTCATCGGCACGAGCCGGGTCACAATCAAAAGAAATATATCCTTTACCTGTCTCTCTTGGCCGCAGTTGCCCGGAAAGTGTTACACTCACCGAATAGGTTCCGCCTTCCTCTTCTCTTACTTTTTCAGTATAGACAAGATCGAGGATGCCTTTTATAACTGATAACCCTAAATATGTGTAGGGTTCATATTTAAAGTTTTCCTTTTCGAAAAAAATGCATACTGTGGATTTAGGTATCGTAAGCGGGAAACTGATTTCACGCGATATCCTGCCGTCAGGCATTTCAATGCCATGGTCAACCCATGTCTCAGTTCTGCCTTTTACAGGTAGTGATCCGATATATTTTTCGATAAGTGGAATGACACTATCCTGTGTAATATTTCCGACTATGAAGAAAGTGAATTCATCAGCTGCATTGAATCTGTCATTATAGATTTTCTGAATATTATCTACTGATATTTTACCGATAGCCTCTTTATTTTCCAGAGGAGTTCTGGGATTATATCCGGTTGTTATCATTAATATACTGTCATTCATCATCTTGTCAGGATTCTTTTCCATGTTTTCAAGCAAAGCAGTGTATCTTTCAATAACTGCTTCGTGAGCTTCTTTATCAAAACGCGGTTTTGCAAGTCGCAGATAAAGCAATTGCAGCAGTGTTTCAAAATCTCCGGGGGTCGATGAACCGTTTATCTGTTCAACTGTTTCGGAAAGACCCATTGTCAATGAAGCTTTTTTACCTGAAAGCATTTTCTGAAGAGTGACATTGTCATAGTCGCCAGCTCCGTAAAAACTTATGAAGGTGGGTACAAGATTAGCCGCAAGTACATAATCATCATCCACTTTTGAGATACCACCATAGCTGAAAGCAGTCAGAAGGACATTATCTTTTTCATAATCAGCTTTTCTGTAAACTACTTTAATATTGTTTGAAAGGGTCCATTCTGTTGCATCAAATAGCGGCAAAGGTGTGGTCCTGATTATTCTTGAGCCGGTAAGCTCATCTGTTATGAGCGATTCAGCCAGGATATCATCGGTATAGGGATCAATGGAAGAGTTTTTAATCCTGTCGAGAATTGCCAGGGATTCCTGTTCAGAGATATGAGTAATATCTTCGCCTTCAATGCCCTGCACAATTATTGTCCTGTTTTCATCTGTCATCAGTTCCCTGAATTTTTCAGATACTTCCTCTGCTGTTATTCCTCCGATAACCTTGTTCAGATATTCATAATCAAAATCGATTGATGTAAGAGGCTCACCAAGGAGAAAATGATCCTGTATCCAGCTGATGTATGTATCATTGCTGATCTTATCCTTTTGCTTTAGTGAATTTTCAGCTTCAGCTATCATTCTGGACTTTGCTCTTTCGAGCTCCCCATTTGTAAAGCCATATCTTTTTGCTCTTTCTGCTTCGGTATAAACTGCTTCAAGTGCTGTAGCTTCTTCATTCTTTCTTGTTGATGCCGAGATTGAAAAAGCATTGTATCCTCTGGGATAATAAGAAGAGTAGTAGATTGACCCATTTACAAATGGAGGGTTACTCTTTTGCAGTAGTTCACTGATACGGGTATTGATCATGGAATTCATAAGAGAAACCACATAAGTTTCGCGCAGATAACCAAGGTTCTTCTGATCGGCCGGTGTATCCTTGTGAAGCGATATTACAGAAACAAGTGTTTGTGGTGCTTCCTTATCAAGTGCAAGAACATAATATGTTTCTTTATGATCGGGTATCTCAGAATAGTACCTTTGCAACGGATTCTCAACTGCAGGTATTTCAGAAAAGTATTTTATAATTTTTGCCTCAACCTCATCCACATTAATATCGCCGACAACAGCAACAGCTTGCAGGTCTGTTCTGTACCAGTCGTGGTAAAAATTTCTTAATGTGTTGTAAGAGAAATTATTAATCACATCCATTGATCCTATAACATCGCGGACTGCGTATTTTGAATCTTTTAAGACGACACCAATAACTTTTGTGAACATCCTGGCGCTTGCATCTTTATAAGTACGCCACTCTTCGTTTATAACACCGCGTTCAAGGTCTATCTCCTCTTCATTCAGAGATATGAAATGAGACCAGTCGTGAAGTATCAGGAGAGCTGTATCAACAAGGTCAGGTCTTGAGTCAACGGGGATATTTGATAGATTATAAACAGTCTCATCAAACCATGTATATGCATTTATATTAGCGCCGAATTTGACACCGTGTTTTTCAAGTCCGTTTATAATTGCTTTTCCGGGGAAATTTTTTGTTCCGTTAAAAGCCATGTGTTCAAGGAAATGAGCAAGTCCATTCTGATCATCATTTTCAAGAATAGCTCCGACATTTTGAATTATATAGAAACTTGCCCTTTTTTCGGGTTCTTTATTATTTTTTATGTAGTAGGTCAGTCCGTTTGAAAGTTTTCCTGTTCTTATATCAGGATCAAGCGGAGCCTTATCATTTGGATTATATTGTCCTGATAAATTAGTTGTAAGGTAAAGGGCAATTATCAGCGAGGGGATTATTTTTCCTTGTCTCATATTACAGGAATTTCTTAAGCAGAAAAATGTAAAAAATCAGATAAAATCTGACACACGTAAAATTAATTATTAAAAGGCAGAGAATCAAGCCTTTTCAGAACAAACCATGAAGTTCGGCATTTATTTTATCAATAACTTCACTCAGATGGTCCTTGTTATTAGGAAAGTTATAATGATCGGCTTCAATTATGAGCAGTTTACCCAGATCATAGGTTTCTATCCATGCCTCATATCGTTCGTTAAGTCTTTTAAGGTAGTCGATCCTTATAGAGCTTTCATATTCGCGTCCTCTCGTTTGGATCTGGTTTACAAGTGTGGGAACAGATGCCCTGAGATAGAGTAGAAGGTCGGGAGGGCTGATCAGAGAACTCATCAATTTAAAAAGTGATGAATAGTTTTCAAAGTCACGAGTTGACATAAGACCCATGGAATGAAGATTTGGGGCAAAAATATAAGCATCTTCATAAATTGTCCGGTCCTGCACAATTGTTTTATCGGATTTTTTTATCTCCAGTATCTGGTTAAATCTTGTGTTAAGAAAATATATCTGAAGGTTGAAGGACCAGCGAAGCATATCTACATAAAAATCGTTGAGATATGGATTATGATCAATATCCTCATAATGAGGAGTCCATCCATAGTGTTTTGCAAGAAGCCCTGCAAGTGTTGTTTTTCCGGATCCGATATTTCCAGCAATAGCAATATGCATAGGAGAAAAATATTTTGAGGAGTTAAAATTAATAAATATTATCGAACACAAAATATCAAAGGGGTACAAACACTAAATACTGCCCTTTGCAATTATTGCATTTATCTCCTCAATAAATTCCCTTGTATTTGATAATCTGGGAACTTTATTTTGTCCGCCAAGCTTATTCTTCGATTTAAGCCAGTTATAAAAAGTTCCGGCAGGAACACTTCTGACAACAGGCATAACAAGGTTTAAATCCTTAAATCTTTTGGCTTCGTAATCAGAGTTAAGTGATTTCAATGTTTCATCCAGTATTGCAGTGAATTTATTGAGATCAGAAGGTTCTTTTTCAAATTCTATCAGCCACTCATGTGTTCCTTTTGAAAATTCTCCCATATAAACGGGACCTGCAGTATATTCTAAAATGATAGCATCAGTTAATTTGCAGGCTTTATCCAGAGCTTTATCAGCATTGTCAACAATAAGTTCTTCGCCAAAGGCATTTATGAAATGCTTGGTCCGGCCTGTTATATGAAACCGGAACGGGTCAAGATCAGAAAAAACAATTGTATCACCTATCATATATCTCCACAGACCGCTGTTTGTTGAAATAATCATTGCATATTCCACATTTTTCCTTATTTCCCCAAGTGTATAGCAAGGTGCTGTTTCGTCGTTGATTCTGTCAGCTTCGACAAATTCATAAAAGATACCGTAATCGGGCATAAGGAGCATTTCCGGAATTGAAAGGTCATCCTGAATCCCGAAAAATCCTTCTGATGCATTATAGGTTTCCATGTAGTGCATATTATTGCCAGGGATAAGCTTTTTGTAAAGCTCACGATAAGGGGTAAAACTGATGCCGCCATGGAAGAAGACTTCAAGATTTTGCCAGATTTCATGCAGGTTATTTTTATCCTCCGATTTTAGAATAAACTTGATAAGAGTGAGGAACCAGGAAGGGACACCGGCCAGGCTTGTTACATTCTGGTTTTTAGTGGCCCGGCTTACAAGTTCAAGCTTCTGTTCAAAATCTTCCGTAAGGGCAATGTGACGCTTTGGAGTCCTTATTAGTTCTGCATAAAATGGAGTGTTCTCAATCAGGATTGCTGACAGATCTCCATACAGTGCATTATTGTGGAATTGTCCAATTCTGTGGCTTCCACCCAGCGTTAAAGTTTTTCCTGAAAAGATCCGTGAATCAGGATTATTCATCAGGTACATTAGGACAACATCTTTGGCAGCTTTGAAATGGCAATCGTTCAGGGATTCAGTTGTTATAGGAATGTATTTGCTTTTGGTTGAAGTTGTTCCTGATGATTTTGCAAACCATTTTACTTTACCGGGCCAGAGAAGATTGGCTTCACCATTTCCCAGTCTTTCAACATAAGGTATAATTTGCTCATAAGTCTGAACCGGAACCCTTGACTGATATTCTTTAACAGACTTTATTGAGGAATAATCGTACGATTTTCCCCACTCTGTTTCAGAAGCTCGTTTTATTATTTTTAAAAAAGTATCCTGCTGGATCTCAACAGGATTTTTTTTTAATAATTCAAACTGTTTTATCCGTTTGGAATAGAGATTCTTTATTAAAGATGATAATAGTCGCATAAGTGCGATTTTTATGTTTTAAAGATATGAAAATATCAGGCTGTTAATTCAGGTATTAACTAAAAACTTCTTTGAGTATCTCAAGGGATCTTATCTTTTTTAATCCGGGGAGGTGTGTGGAATAATACTTCATAAGAGTTTCAAGTATCTCATTTCTTAAAGCTCCTGTAAGGTTAATATTCCTTGAATTATCATAGCTGGCACTGAAGAAGCTGGCCAGTATTCCTGAAATATTCCTATCGGAATAGTTGGAATGCGTTGGCGGAGAAGGGGTGAAAATACCGTTTAGCAGGTCAAAGTATACATCATCGTTTCTTGTCTGTGGTGCTGGCTCAAAGCCAAGATAACTGCTCAGCCCTGCAAGAAAAGCTATATGGAAATTCGCAAAGTTATCAGGGCACCTGTCAAAATAGACAATCGATTCTTCCAGGAATGTAAATAAGGGGCTATTCTGACTTTCTTCACTGAGTACTGATGCAAGCACTTCTCCAAGGAAGATAGCAACACTACATTTCCTGACATTTTGGTAAATATCGGATGGAGCATAGCACACTGAAAATTCCTTAAGAGTCTGCATAGACCTGGAATCCTTGTAATAGATAACCATATCAAGGATCGACATAGGTTGGCAGAAGACATTGTGTTTTCCTGATTTTTTACTGCGGAGGCCTTTTAATATGAATGACTGACGTCCGAATTTCTGCGTATAGAACCAAACCACGATACCTGAATCGGAGTACTTTATCTGCTGAAGAACTATACCTTTTGTTTTTTCGAGCATTCGTTCCGGTGAATCATAATAGCCCAGAAATATACATTATTACTCCAAATAAAAAGATCTCCTGCAAAGAAAAACAATCCAAAATATTGTACATTCGTTGTAAGGCAAACAATCAGCCTGCTATCTGAAGATTTCGAAGGAAGTTGAAGACCTTTTTAATGATATAAGAGAGATTGAAGATGCAGCCAAAAATGCTTATTCAAATCCTGTAACATATTATTTTGTGATCTGTTTTAGCAACTTTCAGGATTATGAAAGAAGCATGATAAAATTATATGTCGGTTGTAATATATTCCTCTATGATAGATAAGCAGCATTATCAGATAAATATTGCTGAATAGTTCAGGGAAAGTGTGTTTATTGTGCAGACCGTGAAAAAGATTGTTCTTGAGTAATTATTATATTTACCTGAAATAAACTCTGTTTATGGTTGCATCAAACAAAAATGAACTTGTAAGAAGGATCTCGAAACTGGCAAAACAGAACCGGGAACTGGAGGAAAAACTGAAGAAACTCCTGAAGCAAAATGAAAGGCTTTTAAGGGAAAATGAAGAACTGAAAGAATCTGCGGGAACTCTCAAGACTACTGTAGATTCTGAAAAGTCCGGGAGATCTCTCAGGTTCAACATGGTTACAGTTCTTTTTGCTAATATGCATGGTTTTTCAAAGCTTGTTGAGGATATGGACTCAACAAGCGTAATGGATGAACTGGACGAGGTATTGATTGAATTCGATGCAATAGTTGCAAAATATAAGATAGAAAAGATCAAGACAATTGGTGACACATTCATGTGCGCCGGTGGGATCCCTGATAAGAATATCACTAATCCTGTCGATGTTGTGATGGCCGCCATTGAAATGCGAAATTTTCTGAATAATTATGAAATAAAAAAGCGAGGCCTTGAAAGAAAAATCTGGGAACTAAAGATAGGTATTCACACCGGGCCGGTAACGGCCTTAGTATCAGGCAAAAAGAAAGCAAGCTATGATATAAAGGGAGACACAGTCAATACTGCAAGCAGGATAGAAGCTGTGTCAGAGCAAGGATCTATCCTGATCTCGGTGATGACCTACGAATTAGTTAAGGAGTTTTTCGATTGTGAATACTTTGGAAAACTTCCGGTGAAATACAAGGATGATCTTCAGATGTTCCTTGTCAGAGGTCTGAAACCGGAGTTTTCAATTGACGGGAAAGGTGTTTTTCCCAATGATGCTTTCAGGATCAAATTCGGCCTGATCCAGTTCACCGACATTCAGGAGATAATTCTTGACAAACTGGAAAAAGAACTCCCCCCCTACCTGTTTTACCATAATGTAAAACATACTGTTGATGTAGTTACTGAAGTGGAACTTATAGGCTGGGCTGAGGGATGCAATGATGAGGAAATACTTCTTCTTAAAACTGCCGCATTGTTTCATGATGTAGGTCATACAGTTTCATATGATGATCATGAATATCACGGGACTCTGATTGCCAGGGAGATGTTGCCGTCGTATGGCTATACACAGGAACAGATAGAAACAATATGTTCCATAATAATGTCGACCAAATTACCTCCAAAGCCCCGCAACCTTCTGGAAGAAATAATCTGTGATTCAGATCTTGATTACCTTGGACGCAGCGATTTCATACCCGTATCGAATACTCTTTTCGAGGAGCTTAAAGCTCAGAATAAAATGAAATCTCTTAACGAATGGAACAAACTTCAGGTAAAATTCATTTCGGGACATCAGTATTTCACAAAAACTGCGAGGAGACTGAGGGAAGTGAACAAACAAATGCAGATTAGGAGGATACAGAGTCTTCTGACTGATTAACAAAGACAGGGATTATAATTTCTGTAGGGAGATAAGTGTTTCGGACAGTCATAAGGATTAATTAATCACCAGGATTTTTATTACGCAGGCTCCTGATCCGTCGCTGCTGGCGCAGAAAGCAAGGTAAACTCCTGTTGCAACCCGCCTGCCGTTGTAAGTAGTCAGGTCCCATGAGGCCTGGCCGCCATCTGATATTGTGCTGTATACAAGATTTCCGCTAATGTCAGTGATCCTTATCCTCGTATCTCTCATCAGGCCGGTAATTGTAACATTACCATTAAAATCTTCCCTTACAGGATTCGGGAAAGCATACACATTTGTAAAATTATCAAAGCTTTTTATTGCTTCACCACGATATGAAATGATGCCCTTGTTAGTAGCAAACCAAATATCTCCAGATTTATCGTCAACAGCTATGGAAATTACAGAATTACTGAAAAGGGGACTATTGCTCTCAGTGAAGTTTGACAGCAGGGTGCTTCCATCAGAAGAAAGAAGGTAAGATCCTGAATTCTGTGTCCCCAGCCATTTCCTGTTTGCTCCGTCAATTGCTATAGAGGTGATCGTTTCGGTACCCAGCATATAGTCAGCAAGTCCTGACCCGTCATTACGCGGGATCTTAATTCTTGATGCTTTGAGATCAGAGTCAAATATTCTGTCAGGGCTGTAATAAATTACCGGACCCTGATCTGTCCCTGCCCAGATGTTGCCATCAAGATCTTCAGCAATGCAGTAAACATACGGCATAACCTCATTTTCATAAGTAGTAACAATTACTTTTTTGTATTTGTCATCTTCAAAATACTCCGGAGTTCCGTTATCATCGAAAACAAAAAGACCTTCGCCCCGGGGCAAGATTATCCATTTCTTGTCAGAGCGGGTAATTAAAATATCTCCGATTACAGGTGCATCTATCGTCACAGGATTTACAATCCAGTCCCCGTCAGGTTTTAGGATCTTGATACTGCCCGGCACCTCTGTCTGGGTTATCCAGAGGTTTCTGTTATTGTCAAATGCCATACCACAGATACGTACAAAAGGTTTTCCCGGAATGATTGTCTGCAGTGGGGAATTGTCATCAGTGAACTTATTCACCAGGACATCGTTTCTAAATTCAAGCAGGCCATTACCCCATGTTGAAACAAAGTAATGACTTTTATCAGCCGGATCAACAACTGATCTCATCGGATCAGTTAGTGTATCAGTGCTGAACAGAACCCATTTGTTGTTCTCAAAAACCGAAAGCTGTATAGGATTCCAGAGCTTATTCCATGAAGCATCAACACCTCCGGCACAGATTATTGTTTTTCCGTTTGCCGAAGAAATGTTTATTGCATAATTTGAAGCCGGCCCCGGCAGGACAAGAGCAGTAAAATCAGTCATGTGTTCTGCCCTGACAAGACCATGAGACATATCTGCAATATAATAGTTATTGTCATCTGCAACTGCCTGATAGCTGACAGATTCTCCAAATCCATAATCAGAGATTGATTTTATTAGCTTCCCGTTCTCATCATAATACCTTATTATACCGCCTGAGACAATAAAACCACGAGGACCGGGATCGAAAGATCTGTTAAAAATGCCGGGAATATAACTAAACAGGGAAGTGCTTGATCCGGTTACTAATATTGAATCACCTGTCACACCGGAGTAGTTAACATAGAGTTTATTTCCAGCGTAAAAAACACCTGAATATTTTTTCTTCGGTTCGGGAAGCAAATTGATTTTCTGCCAGTTGCCGAAATATGATAATCCTGAAGCTTCGGGGTTTGCAAAGAATACACCCTTATCGGTGGCAACATATACTGAACCGTTACCAAAAGCAATATCCCATACTGCAGTATTTTCGAAGTCTGTACCAGGTTTCCATGTGTCGTAGATCTCTTTTTTAGGGATATCGAGGACCACAATTCCGAAACTGCAGGCCAGGTAAGCATATTTACCGTGTATCCTTATTTTGTTTATCTCTTTTTTCCCGGCTATATATTTCCGGCTAATATCAGGGATGTTATAAATAGTATAGCTCCTTAATAAATCAATATTTGTGCTTGAATATGCTATTACAAGGCTTTTATATTCCTCAGACCATGCAATTGTGCTTATACCCGTTTCTGTAAGGCCATTTATTTTTGATAATTTTCTAAGCTGAGCAGATTCTTTATTAAAAACAATTAACGATGATCCTGTGGAAGCAAATACTTCTTCAGAACCTGCTGCAACATTTATGAAACTGTTATATCTGAGGTGATCGCTCCATGTGCCAATAGGCGTTTGTCCGGATGTAATAATCCAGGCAGAAAACATAAAAACAACAGAAAACATTTTCCTCATCAGAGAAAAAACACTTAAAATGAGTCTTTATTGTTATTGTACCGGATCAGGAATTCTTTTAATTTCTCAAAAGCTCTGGCACGATGGGAGATCCTGTTTTTTTCATCAAGTGACATTTCAGCAAAAGTTCTTGTCATACCTTCTGGTATAAATACAGGGTCATATCCAAAACCTTCATGTCCTCTTTTTTCAGCAATTATCCGGCCATTCACAATACCTTCAAAAAGATATTCTTTTCCGTCAAGAATGAGGGCTATTACTGTTCTGAATTTTGCATTTCTGTTTTCGCATTCTCCCATCATTGACAATGCTTTTTTAATATTGGCTTCGGAATCCTTATTTTCACCTGCGAATCTTGCTGAATGGACACCGGGTAATCCATTCAGGGCTTCAATCTCGAGGCCGGTATCATCTGCAAACACATTCATATTGAGCATACGATTTATTAAACGGGCCTTATTTATCGCATTGCCTTCCAGGGTAGGCTCATCTTCCGGAATATCCTCATCTATTTTAAGATCAAGAAGGCTCAGGAGCTTAAAACTGTTACCAAGTATATTCTGGATCTCTTTTATCTTGTTGTGATTATTTGTTGCAAATACTATCTCCATGATTCATGATCGTCATTTGAGACAAAAATACTTAAAATTGATATTTCCTTTGGGACGTCTGTATTAAGTATTATTTTTGATAGTGATAATTTCTGCGTAGATATGTTTTTCAGGATAAATCTGAAAAGGAAATCCAGATATTTTTTGTTGACCCTGATCCTGATATCAGTCATTTGTTCCAATGCTGCTGCAATTCAGGATTATGAGCCGTTTATATCCCGAATAATAATTAATAATGACTCTGTAATAATATCTCCTGAGGAAGATCTTATATTCAGCAGCAGATGCAGCAGCCTTCTTTTTGAATTGGTGCCGGACGAAGAGATTGTATATCAGTATTATCTGGATGGTTTTGATAAACAATGGACCGAATGGACGAAATACAGTTTTAAGGAATATACAAATCTGCCTTCAGGTAAATATAATTTCAGGGTCAGATATACTGATCAGCAGAGTTCTGCCGGAGAATTATCGGTTCTGAACTTTAAAGTCCTTCCCAGGTGGTATTTATCGAGAATTGCGATTATTTCATATTTTCTGCTGGCTGTTCTTATTATCTGGTTTTCATATGCCACTTTGAGACTTCGGTTTGCACGGACCCAGCATATGCTGGAACAGATCATTAATAAAAGAACAGAAGATCTAATAATTGAAAAAGACAAGACTGAGAATTTGCTTGCAAATGTTCTTCCGAGGAACACTGCAAGTGAAATTATGGAAACAGGGAAGGCAACGAAAATGAAATATAATTTTGTTACAGTTTTATTCTCAGATATCCAGGGATTTACAAAGATAGCTGAGGAGACTAATCCTGAAGTACTTATTGATGAGCTTGATAAATTCTTTTTCCATTTTGATTCTGTTGTTGAAAAGTATGGGATAGAGAAGATAAAGACTATTGGAGATGCATACATGTGTGCCGGGGGTATTCCTGAAAAGAACCGGACCAATCCTGTTGAGGTTATCCTTGCAGCGCTTGAGATGCAGGATTACATGGGAAAGCTGAAAGAAACATCAATAGTTGCAGGAATGAAATTCTGGGATATCCGGATCGGGATTCACACAGGGACAGTAATTGCGGGCGTTGTTGGACAAAAGAAGCTTTCCTATGATATCTGGGGAGATACTGTGAACACTGCTAGCAGGATGGAGTCTTCGGGAGAAGCTGGCAAGATTAATATCTCAGGAACCACGTATGAGTTTGTTAAGGATTTCTTTGTATGTGAGTACAGAGGCAAAATGCCGGTAAAATACAAGGGAGAAATTGATATGTATTTTGTAAATGGTATTGTGCCGGAACTGAGAGACCCAGATGGAAAACCAAATAAAAAATTCATGCTTAAAGTTCAGCTCATTAAACTTCAGGATATAGAAGAGCTGATAACCAGAATGTTTGACAATGAAGCGCCTCCGAATCTTTATTTCCATAATTCGTCACTTGTAAGGAACATCAGCAATCAGGTGGAGTTATTAAGTAATGCTGAACAGCTTCCGGAAGAAGAATTTATTACAGTAAAACTTGCATCAGTATTTCTTTTTTCCGGTTATATATCTGATTATGATAATCCATTGGGCGCCTCTTTGCTTATAGTTGATGAGATCCTTCCAAAATATGGTTTTAATCCTTCGACTATTGAGGGGGTAAAAGAATTGATCCGGAATTCATACGATAATATCCGGAGAACAACTTCAGACAATATACTGCATGATGCAAGATATGATTATCTGGGTAGAGTTGACTTTGTGAAGCTGACGGATAAGTTATATAAAGAGGAATCTGAATATGGCAAAATTCATGAAAAAAAGGAATGGTTTGAGCTTCAGAAAAAATTGCTGATAGATCAAGGATTTATTACAAATACAGCTAAATTGCTCAGGAGCGTAACTCTTGAGGACCAGTTGGCATCTCTTGCCGGAGCTGTAATTTAGAAGGGTTTCATTGATTAAACTGCATATAATAAATTTTAAAAATGTACTTTTACGTCCTAAATAACATTACATATTCATGGAAACACTAGATTGGAAGAATTTGCCGTTCGGTTATATCAAGACGGATTATAATGTTCGCTGTTACTACAAAGATGGCAAATGGGGTAAATTAGAAGTTTCATCTTCAGAATATATCCCGATACATATTGCTGCCTCAGGGTTACATTACGGGCAGGAAGCTTTTGAAGGCCTGAAGGCTTACACGTTTAAAGATGGAAAAATAATGCTGTTCCGCTGGGAAGAGAATGCCAAAAGACTTATGCTTTCAGCTGAAGGTATAGCAATGGTACCACTTCCTGTTGATCTTTTCAAAGAAGCAATATTTAAGGCAGTTACTCTTAATAGGAGATTTGTACCGCCCTATGGTTCGGGTGCGACATTATATATCAGGCCTCTTCTGTATGGTAGCGGGGCAGAAATTGGAGTGAAACCATCTTCTGAATATACATTTATTGTTTTTGTAACACCTGTCGGACCTTATTTTAAAGGTGGAGTAAAGCCGGTTGATATGCTTATTTGCAGAGATTTCGACAGAGCGGCGCCTCTTGGTACTGGGATATATAAGGTCGGCGGTAATTATGCTGCAAGTCTTCGTGCACAAATTGCAGCAAAGGAAGGAGGTTATTCCACAACAATTTTCCTTGATGCGAAAGAAAAGAAATATATAGACGAATGCGGGCCTGCAAATTTCTTTGGAATAAAGGATAATACTTATGTGACCCCGAAATCGGAGTCGATTCTGAGATCTATTACAAATATGAGTCTTATGACGCTTGCAGAAAAACTGGGAATGAAGACTGAAAGAAGGCGTATCCCTGTTGAGGAACTTAAGACTTTTTCAGAAGCAGGTGCTTGCGGGACAGCCGCAGTTATAAGTCCGATAAAAAAGATATTTGATCCTGAAAATAATATAACATACGAATACTGTAAAGACGGTAAGCCTGGTGAGGCAACTATGAAACTTTATAATAAGCTTGTTGGTATTCAAAATGGCACTGAACCTGATGATTTTGGCTGGATGACTGAAGTGAAATAATGACTCAGAGTGAAGTTTAAAATATGCACGGGTAAGTTTATAATTTGATTTTCATAGAATTTTACAACGAAAGGAACATAGTGTAAGATGAGCAGGAGCGAAATTGCAGCGTCAAAGGCAAAATTAAGAAGTTCATACCTCACTCTTATTGTAAGTGTTTCGCTTGTATTATTCCTCCTTGGGATTTTGGGTCTAGTTCTTATAAATGCAAAAGAGCTTTCTGATTACTTCAGGGAGAGCCTTTCTTTTTCAGTCTGGTTGAAGGACGATACCAAAGAGGCTGATATAAGGATGTTACAGAAAGATCTGGATGCAAAACACTATGTTAAATCGACAGAATATATTTCCAAGGATGAGGCTGCAGAAAATATGAAGGAAGAGCTTGGTGAGGATTTCATTAGTTTTCTTGGAGATAACCCTTTGCCTCCTTCAATAGATGTTTATCTTATATCATCATATACAGTGCCTGACAGCGTATCCAAAATAGAGAAGTATATCCTTCAATATCCTTTTGTCAGGGAAGTACTGATCCCCGAATCGCTTTTATTCCTTATAAATGAAAACGTAAATAAGATCAGCCTCTTCCTGCTTGTTATCAGTTCTTTTCTCTTTCTTATTTCTTTGACAATAATAAATAATACTATACGTCTTTCGGTCTATTCCAAAAGATTCCTTATCCGTACAATGCAGCTTGTTGGTGCGACCCGTGCATTCATCAGGAAACCATTTGTTGTGCAGAGTGCATTTCATGGGTTACTTTCAGCACTTGTAGCAATTGTACTTCTCCTGGCATTGTTATATCTTATAGAGAAAGAATTCTTTATGATGTTTACATTTGAGAATATGGAACTGCTGATCCTGCTGGGAGTTATACTGATCCTGACGGGTATCCTGATAAATATTATTTCAACATGGCTATCAGTCAACAGGTATTTAAGTATTTCTGAAGAAAAACTTTATTATTGAAAATATGGCAAAAAAAACTGATGAAAAACAAAAACTGAATTTTGCTCTTGGCCCTGAAAATTATAAGCTTCTTGCTATCGGATTTGTAATTATAGTCATTGGGTTTCTTTTAATGCTGGGAGGAAGATCAGATGATCCAAATGAATTTAGTGATAAAATATTCAGCTTCAGAAGAATAACCTTAGCCCCGATAGTTGTTCTGGCTGGATTTGTGTTTGAGATCTGGGCAATAATGAAAAAACCAAAAGACGAAGAGTAAAAGTATTTAACAGTCTGAAAAGCTGCCTCAGTACCTGATAATTTTAAGTATTTCAGACACTTTAGACATTCACAACTTATTAATATGAACTGGTTCGAAGCGATTGCTCTTGGACTGATCCAGGGGCTTACAGAATTTTTACCCATCAGTAGTTCCGGACACCTTGAAATAGCTAAATCAATATTCGGGATTGATCCGGAGGCAAATTTTTATTTTACAATTGCAGTTCATGGAGCAACTGTTCTAAGCACAATAGTTGTTTTCTGGAAAGAAATAATAGAACTTATAAGCGGCACACTGAAGTTTAAAATGAATGATGAAACATCTTATGTGCTAAAATTAATTGTTTCGATGATTCCTGTAGGGATTGCCGGCCTTTTTTTAAAGGATCCGATTGAGAGTTTATTTAACGGAAATATTGTGTTTGTTGGTTTTATGCTGCTTATAACATCAACACTTCTGGCATTAGCTCATTTCATAAAGAAAAGAGAAAGAGAGATCAGTTATCTTGATGCTCTGCTGATTGGTATTGCCCAGGCTATAGCCGTTATCCCCGGAATCTCAAGATCGGGAGCAACAATTTCAACCGGGCTTATGATTGGTAATTCTAAGGATAAAATAGCACGATTCTCATTTCTTATGGTCCTTGTTCCAATAATTGGAGCTAATTTACTTGAAATCATGTCAGGCGAAATAAATCTCAACAGCACCAGTTTTGGTATTATTCTGATTGGGTTTCTTGCTGCATTTGTTTCGGGATATCTTGCCTGCAGATGGATGATAGGACTTGTGAAAAAAAGCAAACTTATCTGGTTCTCAATATATTGCCTAATCATTGGCTTGCTTTCTATTGTTCTGGGCTGACATGGAAAAGGTGTCGAAAAATATTCTGGAAGAAGGAAGAATATTGCTGTTTAATAAACCCCTCTACTGGACATCTTTTGATCTTGTGAATAAGATAAGGATAATGATAAGCAGTGCAACAGGATTGAAAAAGATAAAGGTTGGTCATGCAGGAACCCTTGATCCTCTGGCCACTGGCCTTATGATAGTATGCACAGGAAAGGCAACAAAAAGAATTGAGGAGTTAAAGAATCTTGATAAGGAATACATAGCAACCATTCATATCGGAGAAACAACAGCATCTTTTGATCTTGAAACGGAAGTTGATGGAAAATATCCTGTAAATCATATTACAAGGGAACTGGTTCAGGAAGTACTTACAAGATTTGAAGGCAGTCAGAAGCAGGTGCCGCCGATGCATTCAGCTAAATTTATAAACGGAAAAAGAGCATATGAATATGCAAGAAAAGGGATTTCAATAGAACTGAATCCGGTAGATATTGTTTACAGGGAATTAGAACTCCTTTCTTTTGGAATTCCTGAAACTATTATCAGGCTCCTTTGCAGTAAGGGAACTTATGTCAGGTCTTTTGCAAGGGATTTGGGAGTAGCATTGAACAGCGGGTGTCATCTTTCAGGTCTTGAAAGGACAGCTATAGGTTCTTATAGCCTGGCTGAAGCTTATACTATAGAAAAATTTGCTGAATTTCTTGATCAAATGCAACAAAACAGGAAATAGTACGTATAAAGGAACTCTTATATCATATAAAATGAAATTATCACAATTTAGGTATAATTTACCTCAGGACTTAATTGCTTTATATCCTTCCGAAAACAGAGATGAATCAAGATTAATGGTTATTGACAGGAAAACAAAAAAGATTGAACATAAGATATTTAAAGATATTACTGAGTATTTCAACGAAGAGGATGTTCTTGTCTTTAACAACACAAAGGTATTTCCGGCAAGGTTACATGGGAATAAGGAGAAGACAGGTGCGGAAATAGAGGTTTTTCTCTTAAGAGAGCTTAACAAGGAACAGCGTTTGTGGGATGTATTGGTTGATCCGGCAAGGAAAATCAGAATAGGTAATAAATTATATTTTGGTGAAGATGATCTTCTTGTTGCAGAGGTAATAGATAATACAACTTCGCGGGGAAGAACCTTGAGATTTCTTTTTGACGGGACATATGACGAGTTTAAACAAACGCTCTACAGTCTGGGGGAGACACCACTGCCCAAATTCATTAACAGGCCTGTGGAACCGGAAGATAATGATCGTTACCAGACGATATTTGCGAAATACGAGGGAGCTGTTGCTGCACCTACTGCAGGCCTTCATTTCAGCCGTGAACTACTAAAGAAGCTTGAGATAATTGGCGTTGAATTTGCTGAAATCACCTTACATGTGGGTCTTGGTAATTTCAGGAGTGTTGATGTTGAAGATCTGACAAAACATAAAGTAGATTCTGAAAGAATAACGATAACTGAAGAAGCAGCTGAGATAGTTAATAAGGCAAAAGACAATAAATACAAGGTTTGTGCCGTCGGAACAACAGTTGTCAGGACCCTGGAGAGTTCTGTCTCAACAACCGGTTATCTGAAACCATTTGACGGATGGACGAATAAATTCATTTTCCCGCCTTACGAGTTTAATGTCCCTGATATGATGATCAGCAATTTTCATCTTCCTTTCTCAACTCTTTTGATGATGGTGGCTGCCTTCGCAGGCTATGACTTTCTGTTTGAGGCCTATAAGGTAGCAGTTAAGGAAAAGTACAGGTTTGGGACTTATGGTGATGCTATGCTTGTTATTTAGGTTGGTATAACAGCGCAAAATGGCATAAACTCATGAAAGTGCTACGAATTTAATCAGGATCGGTGCAACCTGATTTATTTTTCTGATAATCCGAACCATAGCAAAAATTTTTTTAGAAAAGTCAAAAGACACTGACAGTTTTATTATCATAATGACCGGATGTAACATTCATCCGGTTTTTTTCGTTACATAAAATTATTGATGAATGCATGTTTTCTGGTGATAAGACAACTGTTTTAAACCTGAAATAATTCATATTTTTAAATGTATATTGTATATATGCGGATGAATTACGCGACAAGTAACATACAACTATTTTGGAAGGAGTTATGTCTTGAAAAATACAGTATTAAGTCTGTAGATTGTGGATGAATGGGTATTATATAAAAAACAGAATAACAACCGGCTTTAAAAAGTAATTAGGGTCGGAAAGATATTTTTTATTTTAAAGAAGCATTAATTGAGATTGTCTGTCAGAAGCATTGAATTGAGGATCAGGTCGTTAAAAAGCAGAGTAATCAGGCAGGTCTATAGATCATTGTTGCTTGTTATTGCTTGCTGGTTGATAAGAGGGGGCTTTGTTAATGCACAAACAGGTCCGGGAGGGATTGGTAATAGCAGCAGTAATATTCTCTGGCTGAAAGCAGATGCTATTACGGGACTCAGTAATGGTCAACGTGTTCAAACCTGGCCGGACGAATCAGGGAATGGGAATGATGTTAGTCAAAGTTCTTCTAGCCGTAGACCTTATTATTATACTAATATCCTGAATGGATTCCCGGTCGTAGATTTTTCTTCAGTTAATCTGCACTATCTAAACGGATCTCTTGGGGGGAATCTTAGTTCTCCATTTACTATTTTAGCTGTCACTCAATTTAATAATGACTATTTCTATTCCTATGCGATAAATATCGGAAATGGGAATGAGCTTTCCAATGTTTCAATCAGTAGAGATTATAGATCATCGCATACTTCATACTATTGCTGGACAGGCGGAAGTGGTTATTCTAGCGAATTTTATGACTCGCCTGCGAATTCGCTCCCAACAGGATCTACTAATATAATAAATGCTGTTCATACTTCAACAGGATCACATCAATTGTTTCTCAACGGAATTACTCAGGCGATTTCACCTCCAAGCATAGGTTCGCTTAATTGCCCTGCCACAATAAATGTCGGACGAAAATTAGAAGGTAGTATAGGTTCAAATTTTATGGAAGGATACATTTCGGAAATAATAATTTACAACAGGCAATTAAACATTGCAGAAAGATTCATAGTAGAGAACTACCTTGCTGCCAAATATGGATTATCTATCTCCGCATCTGGGCATGATTTCTATAAATACGATGCAACGCATTACTATGATGTTGCAGGAATCGGGATGGAGGATGCGTCAAATAGTAATGTCGAAGCAATGTCATCTAAAATACTGCAGATAGGTTCGGCTTCCTCTTTAGATAATGGGGACTATTTGCTATTTGGTCATCAGAATGGATCAATCAGTACATGGACAAATTTGAATACTCCTTCAACTGATATCTATATTGTTCCTAGAAACTGGCGATTTGATGAGAGAGGAGATATAGGCACTGTAACTGCTCTGGTTGATTTTGCATCTCTACCTGCTATTCCTGGTGACTGGAGTTGTACGAACAGGTATCTGATAATTGATAGTGATGGTAATTTCAGTTCGGGTTCTACTGTTCATGAGCTTACTCATGTTGCTGGTTCATTATTCAGTGTTTCTGATTTAAGTATTGGAGATGGTGATTATGTTACAATAGGCATAGGTGAAGGGGAGGCTCCAATTGCTTCAGCCGGTGTGGATCAGTCTATCTGCGGCTCACTTACCGCTACTCTTTCTGGCAACGCCCCGAGTCATGGCAGCGGTTTATGGACGGTTGTCACCCGGCCAGCTGGCAGCAGTGTTACCTTCTCCAACTCAGGCAGTCCTTCGAGCACTGTTACCGTTAGTCATTACGGTTTATATACTTTCCGCTGGACTCTCACCGGCACTGGCGGGTCGGGATGCAGCACGAGAGATGATGTCCAGGTAGGCTTTACCGAGTCTGCTTCAGCCGGTGTGGATCAGTCTATCTGCGGCTCACTTACCGCTACTCTTTCT
>Ga0255342_1000769_pt1 | contig 50776 bp, 42 predicted proteins | sample wastewater_treat_3_FD_192416 | JGI IMG/M metagenome (GOLD analysis project Ga0255342, IMG submission 192416) | Wastewater microbial communities from Lulu Island WWTP, Vancouver, Canada - plant14 | ecosystem: Engineered > WWTP > Wastewater > Unclassified | place: Canada: Vancouver, British...
GGTTGCTTGAAAGCGATCTGCTACTTTGCATGGCGCAACGAAAGCCCGCCGCTCAACAAGATCAATAATCAAGTGATAGTCCGCAGGATTTTCAGAAGAACCCAGGTTGAACTCCGTCAGGAGAGGACGTACTGATTTATGTTGCACATAGGCTAGGTAGCCAGGCCAGAGACCAGATCAGCAGTGATGTCCGCATCGCTCAGGTTCATGACCGTGATGGCGGTGCAGAATTTGTTGGTCAGGGTTTTCGCCCCTAATGGAACAAAGACCGTGGTGTCAATGGAAGTTGACGGAATTGCTTCATATGCAGACATATTCTGGTTTGCAGAGAAGCGATATTGAACAATTCCGACTATACCTTTGTCAGTAGCTGATGTTACTGTACATGGGCCATACCAGTTGGTGGGGAATAACCCAGTTTGAGTTAATGTATTCCATGCAACGATGCCATTTACTGCAATATCAGATGGGTTATAGAGATCGAGTGTTGATTGATCTCCAGAACCTGGATCAGGAGTACAGTAAAGATTGATGTCACCAGCGGGAATAATTTCGCCACTTAAGTTCTGGAAAATCAATGATGTGACGAGACTATTACTTAGGCGTGAAAATACCAATGGAATACTCCAACCACTTGTTAGAGCCTCTGCTGGGAAGGCATTGACCGACATTAAACCATCCGCGCCAAAGAAAGTGTTTGCTACAACGCCAACACTTCCATCGCCGACTACTTCCACGACTGCGCTATAGAATCCATTAGATAAGTCATCGTCTAAATTCATCTCATAGTAATAGGATGCACCTATTGCAATGTCTGTGATGGATTCCACTATTGGAGTAGTCTCGCCATATTTTGTCAGACTAATATCTACATCCACTGTAGCTGCACCCAGGTTTTGCACAATAATCACAGAATTGGCAATCCCAGTGGCAGATGATCCGTTTTTAGCAACTTGGGGAACGTAGAAGGTTGTCCCGCCTTCGCTGATGGCTGCGTAAGCGCCGGAGGTCGGAACCTGCCCGGCCGCGGGATCAATAACCTGCTGCACAAGACCCGCCAGGGGTTCCAGCGAGGTGACTGCAGCAGAGCCGAGACCATCGGACAGATCCGGGTCGGTATATTGGCGAACGATTGCCTGACCACCATTGCCGGGAACCGGGATCACATCCGGGTCCTTCCAGGCGGAGCCATCGGGCAGGTAGTAATTGACCGTGGCTTCCGTGTCGTTCGGGCTCAGGTTGACCAGGGTGAAGTTGGTCGCCAGGGATTTGGTGGTGGCTTGCGCCGAGACCATACCGGCAGTCAGACCAGCCACCAGGACAAGGGCAATAAATGCCATCAAAATACGTTGTGCTTTCATGTTTCACTCCTTGGAAAATGAACGATTTGGAACCTGCATCCATTTTAGATTGGCAGGCTTTTTTCGGCAATAGTCCGTTTGGGTTATTTTTGGGGGATTGTTGGTGAGTTCAATTGTAGTGAATACCGGGAGTTGCTCTTGATTAACCCATTGGTGGTATTTTTTGGGGTTTCTTTCCAAGGAAACGCATTCCCCCTGCCCAGAGCAGCCAGGCAGATTCCGCCAGCGAATACAGGACGCGCAGCGAGGTGGCGGCAAGCATGCTTTGCTCCCACGGCAGCAGAATTGCCAGGGTAAGCAAGCCTGTCAGGGTCAGTTCCCGCACGCCAAGCCCGCCGGGGACAAAAAGGATCAGAAACCCGGTCATCCAAGCCAGGCTGAACGCAAAAGTCGTTCCGGGCAGCCAGTCGGTTAACGGGACCTGCCCGGCAGTGGAAAATGCCCGGGCTGCCAGCAGGGTTGCCACACCCAGCAGGTACCACTGTCCCATGTACACCAGGATTCCAGCCAGCCACTGCAACAGACCCATCCGGGAGATTGCCTGTGCCGCGGTGGATTTTTTGGAGAATAATCCGGCAGCCATGACCATTGCTTTCCAGGCTGCCACGGGCAGAACCAAGGAGAATGCCGCCTGCCGGGCAATTGCCCATCCGCCCGCTTCCATCCGGGTGAAACCGATGACGAGAATGCCGGAGATGAATGTGATCAGAATCTCCAGGACAGATGCCGAGTTGGTGACTGCATGGGGAATCCGGTGCTGTTGAAAAAGCCATTCCCCCCGGCTCAGGTATCCCCACACCGACCCGGGAATGTAGCGGGGTAAAAATGAAAATACGTAGCCCCGCGAGATGTCCAAAAATGGGATGCGCACATCCAGTCCCCGCAGGATGATCTGCCAGTTGATCATCTGCACCAGTACCACAACCAGCATGGCTCCCAGGGCTGCCAGCAGCATCCAGGCATGGATGGATTGCTGATCCAGCCTGGCAAGTGCGAGGATCCCGGCAATGATTTGATAGAGAAATAGCCCTCCTCCCAGGATCAAACCAATCCAGTACAGCCATTTCCGCAGCCGGGCTTTGTTCATGCTTTCCTTGCAACTGCCACATACCCGAGCGGAGCAATTCCCCCCCGATCCAGCCACCGGTCCAGGACATAGGCGGGTCGGGTGATCAGCCAGCTGTTCAGGAAGAATATTACCCATTTCAAAACGGGGATGCGCCAGGTGGAGGTGACCAGGAGGGTGGAAGCCTGATGCCCCAGGAAGCTGAAAACCCCGCCCTTCTTTTCCAGCCTCACCACCTCAAACCCGGCATCCTGCAATAAGCTGGACAACCCATGCCGGGTGTAGCGGTAGTAATCGTGCGGTTCATCGTGCAGGCGGCTGATATGCGGCACCGAAAGCACCAGGATCCCCCCCGGACGCAGGATGCGGTTGGTTTCTGCCAGCGCCAGCCAGGGGTGGGGGAGGTGTTCCAGCACCTCAATCATCAACGCGGAATCATAGGATTCGTTGGGGATGCCTGCCATATTCTCCAGGTCGCTCTGGTAGCGGACTTCCTCCGACCGGGGAAACAAGTCCAAACCATCGTAACTTTCCAGTTGCGGCAGCAGCGCCTGGCGGTACGGCATCTCCCCGCAGCCCAAGTCAATCAACTGACCGTGTACGAATTCCTTCGCCAGTGGCAGCATCACCCGGTACTGGCAGTAAATGGCAGGTGAGAAGAACTGCCAGTGCCGGGTGTGGGCAAGATCTTTCTCAATCTGCTGGCGGTTTTGCTTAAGGTACGATCTCATACTGCTGCCTGCTTTCCGGGTCTGGTCGCTTGAATAATATCCAGTTGAAATTTGGCAGGAGGGGAATCAAGGGTTTCCACAGCCAGAGCGGCAGGTGACTGAAGAGGTCATAGGCGGTCTTCTTCCAGCCCGGTTTTTGTTTGCCTGCATACAGCCGCACCACCGGGATGCTGACATCGCGAATATCAAAGTGCTGGAGGACCCGCCTCAGGTTCCTGGGGGTGCGGGACCTTTCATAAAAGTGATCCCCCTTGCGCAGCAGGCGCAGGTAGGCATCGGCGGCTTTCTCCGGCAGCCAGTGCAGGAACGGCAGGTAGTAATGCGGTTCCACCGGGAACAGCTTGTTGGGACCGCTGAAGAAAACCACCCCGCCGGGCTTGAGGATGCGCTCCATCTCGGAGAACAGGGTCAGGTCATCCGGTACATGCTCGTACACCTGGGCGCAGATCACTGCCTCGAAGGTTTCATCGGCAAAGGGCAGCTGCATTGCATCCCCCCAGATGAAAAGGATTTTCTGCCGGTCTTCCATTGGTATCAGGTGAATGGCGGTGCGGTCATAATCCACACCAACCATGTGCTTAAACAGCGGGGCAAGCGCACTGGTGAAAATCCCATTCGAACAGCCCAGGTCCAGGCAGGTTCGGTCATCCAGTGAGACGCCGCTGTGCTGAAGGAGCATTTGAATGGTTTTGTCCGCCTTGCCCCGGCGGTTGTCGGTATCCTGAAACTTTTCATACAGGTTGTAAAAATTTTCCTGGTAGCCGCGTTTTGCCATGATTACCTGCCAATCACTTCCTTGTAAATGGAAATAAGTCCCTGGGCAATTTGATCCCAGTCATAAACGGTTTCGGCGCGCTGCCTTGCCTGGCGGCACAGGGTTTCCCACCGTACCGGATCAACCAGGGTCTGGATGATTGCCTGCGCCAGTGCGGAGACATCGCCGGGCGGCACCACTGCCCCCACGTCCTCCGTCACCACGTCCGGGATGCCCCCGGCTGTGGTGCCAACGCAGGGTGTTCCGCTGGCAAGCGCTTCCACCAGCACCACGCCCTGTCCCTCCTCGTAGGAGGGAAGGACAAATACGCCCGATTTTCGCATCCACTCGCCCACCTGCTGTTGGGTTTGGGTTCCCACGAACATGACCTTCTCCCCCAGGTTGAGTTCAGCCGCCAGGGATTCAAGGGCGGGGCGCATTTCCCCTTCGCCAACCAGCACCAGGCGGTAATCCGGCAGCCGGGCAAGAATCTCCGGCATGGCGCGGATCAGCAGGTCCGGTGCCTTGCGGGGGATGAGCGTACCGGCATACAGAATGATGGACTCCCTGGGTGCACCCGGCTGGTGGGGGAAGTTTGCCAGGTTAACGCCATTGGGCACCACCGAAATTTTTTTACCGGGAATGCCCAGCGCAGCGGTGGCATCCGCCAGCGAGCGGCTCAATGCCATCACCCGCCCTGCACGCTGCAACGCGAGGCGGGTTGCCTGGCGGACCAGCGGAATTTTAGGCGCCTGGAAGATATCACTGCCCTGCACCGTGACGACAAATGGGCGGCGGTGCACCCACTGCGATGCCCATGCAGACGCTGCCGAGAGCGTCCAGTTGGCATGGATGATGTCGCAATCGGCGGCATATTTTGCCACCGCCCAGGTGTGGACTGCCATGAAGGGCAGCATCAGCAGCCTGGCTGCCGGGTTTTGTTTCCAGGCAGCCGGGATCCCGGCACTGTCTTTTTGCAGTACCTCCCAGCGCCGGGGCGCATACGGCAGGCGGATGACTTCCACCCCGTTCATCTCCTCCCGTTTTTTTGCGCCGGGGTTGTGCATGGCAATCACTCGCACCTGGCATCCCTGCCGTTTCAGCGCCTGGGCTGCTTCATATACAAAGATTGCCCGAAAATCCCCCGCCCAGCGGGGGAATGCAGTGGTAACAATGCAGATCTTCACAGGGTTAGTATACCATGCAGGAAAATAATCCCATCCAACCGCGGAGAGGAAAGCACCTGCTCCCCGTTCCTTGCGGGTATCCGTCCCATAACCCGGCATCGTAACGTTTGCTGATCCGGTACTTGAGGCAATGGTACGGGGCTCCATGGGGAAGCCGAAAGGCGATATTACTTTGGCAGAGGCACAGGCGGTGACGAGGATGAACCTCAGCAATGAATTGCAGCACTACCATATTTCAGCAGAGCCGCTTATCAAGGATCTCAGCGGATTGGAGAACTTCACTAATCTTGTAACCCTCGACCTCTCTGATCATGCTGTCACCGACATATCACCGCTGCGGGAGCTGACGAAACTGACCGCCTTGTCGTTGGCTGGTAATCCCATTTCGGACATTTCGCCCCTTGCCCGAATAACCAACCTCAGGCTTCTGATTCTTTCCGGCAGTCGGGCGCCGGATTACAGCACATTATCGAACCTGGTCAATCTGCAAGTCCTCCTGCTGGACAATTCGACCATTTCCGACTTAGCTCCGTTGGCCGCGCTGACGAACCTACGACAGCTCTACTTATCCAAAACTTTAGCGGAAGATCTGTCTCCTATCGAGAACATCTATCCCAACCTCGAGCAGAAGGATTTCGTAATCCCCTCTACTCTTGAGGAGCTCGGATTTCGCATGGATGATTCAAGTCATCAGGCTTTCTATGACAGTGAGGATGCCTCTTTCACCATCAACCATGCCAATTGGGGTCCTCCTCCTTTTGAATGGGATGAGAATATCATTCGAATTTCAATGCCTCTGAAAGATGGTTACCGGTTGTCGGTTGGTTATTATGGCATCCACAAAGTCTACGTCTGCCAAATGGACAAGGACAATAATCAACTCGTAAACTATATTTACAACCCCAACGATGGTAGCAATAACCTCGCTCCGGCTAAACTCCAGAGTACGGAACAAACGATCCGTGCAACAATGGAGGTTCTGGAAGGTGAAGATCCACTGTACACGCCGGTGCGTTTTTTTGACGAGACCCTTAAGAACACCTTCAGAATGACTCCTAAAAAAATGTTCGCCTTACCATATCAGCCGCCGACGCTCAAAAGCCTTGGCTTTTACGCCGACCAGGCAAACGCAGTCTATTTATATGAATACCGTGGCGAAAGAGATGTCAACATGGAAGTCCATCGCCCCGAATGGGGAAAGAAGGATTTTGACGTTCGCTTTTTTACTCCTTTAAGTGATGAATACCGCATCGTTGTCACCTATCATGATGCGGAAAGAAGATTCACTGCCGGAGTTGATGACAATAATCAGGGTGGCGCGAAATTTGATTATTTCGTGGATACAGGCCAGTTCGGCAACGAATGGTGCAGTGATAAGAACCAAACGGTCGAAGAATATCTTATCAAAGCTTATAATGACCCCACGATCAAGGATGTCTTTCAGCATTCCATAGACCTAATGGTCCAGTACATTCATGATACTTTTGGGATGACGGTTGAGAAGCTATACGCATTACCTACGGGTGAATAAAGTGTAAAGGACTCCGGTTTTAATCTCAAATAAAATGTACAGTTATCGATCAATCCTTTTGAATCAAAAAAGATAAGAATTTCCTCTGTCACTTAAACCGAACGTTTCTTTTTACGGAAAATCATTAAAGATTTCCTCGAAACTGCCATCCGACTCCTAAAATGAAATATACGGCGACATTATTTGGAAATAGTTTTTATTTTCCCAATTCTGATTCTTATCGATTGACAGATATGCTTCCATCTTCCGCGCCGATCGGTTATCCGTCCGATTTTTAGCTCCTCTCGTTCTACGGGGACAAAAATCGCCAGATGATTTTTTCTTCTCTCTTCCTCTATTTCAATCTCTTTTTCCCATAGAAGAAGATAAACGGCAAAAAGCGGAAACATAGAACTCCTCCGATAACTTACAGAATGTGCTTCATCGGCTCATGAATGGCGGAATCATCATCATTCAGCCTCATCATCTCAATCATCCATTGAGATTTCGCGTCCTTTTCCGTAGTACTTCATATCATTTTCATCGATCGTCCGGAGTACCTTACAAGGATTCCCGACCGCTACAGAATTGGAAGGAATATCCTTTATCACAACACTCCCCGCGCCGATTACACTGTTTTCTCCGATCGTAACGCCCGGGCAAATGATCGTTCCCGCCCCGATCCAACAGTTATCTTCAATCGTTACGGGATCGGCATACATGTATTCGCGATAATTCGGATTGATGGGATGGCTGACTGTTGCGACAATGACCGCCGGTCCAAACATGACATGATTCCCGATTGTGATCTTTCCGTCATCCACAAAATTACAGTTGAAGTTGATATAGCAGCCTTCACCTATTTCAATATTTTTTCCGTAACAAAAATAAATCGGCGGTTCGATCCAAACATCGGCTTTCCCGCCGAAGATCTCTTTGATAAGACGAAATCGCGTTTCCAAATCATTCGGACCGGTTGCATTGAGTGCAATCATTTTTCTTTTGGCATTTTCTCGATCTTCGGGCAATCCTTCACAATTATCCGAAAATAACTTTCCCGAATTTATTCTTTCCCTCATCGTCGTCATTTTTCTCACTCCTTGTCACTAAATTTTTTATTACCGGTTTGCAAAAACAGCCTCTCGTCATTACTCTTCTATCCCACAGGTTCAGGATCACGGGTAATATTTTTGACCCATTTATATTTTCGGAACCGAATGATCGATACCGGCAACTTGATTACCTCATCTAAGCTGATAATTGCATATAACAGAACCGGACGAATATGCCAAACAAAAGCGCCCAAATAACTTAACGGCAAAACGATCCCCCACATCACGATCGTATCAGTCCAAAAACCGAATTCGGGATCTCCGCCGGCCGGAAAGATGCCACCGATGTTCGTTGAGTTGATTGATTTTCCGACACAGTAATAGGCGCTGATGATCAACATCCCATTGAGATAGTCGGCAGCGGTATTGTTCAGATTTACAAGATGTAAAATCAGCGGTTTCAATATCAGGATTGTTATTCCGGCCACCACCCCAAAGAAAAGTGCGTAGATATTCAGTCTTTCCCCGGCTTTTCTTGCCGAAGACAAGTCATCCTTGCCTAAATATTTTCCGATCAGAACAGCTCCTCCGCCGGCGATTCCGCTGCATAAAACAGTCGCAAGATTTCTGACAGCGGATGTGATTGAATTTGCCGCAACCATATCGGAGTCGACATGACCGATAATCGTCGTCGTAACTGTCAATGCGCCGCCCCAGACCAAATAATTTGCTTGGACCGGTAAAGTGTACTTGATAAAATCCTTCAACAGAGTTTTTTCGATCGTACTTGGTCTTGGAAAGTGAATCCGGATATCGTTATTTCTTTTTGAATGAAGCAAGCACAGCCCAAGCTCGACAAATCGCGCGAAAACCGTTGAGATTCCGACACCGATGATCGCTTTTTCGGGTTGGTGCGGGAACAGTACCAAAACGGTTAAAGCATCAAAGGCAATCGTAAGTATCAGAGCAAACGAACTGATCGCCGCGCTGATACCTGCCTTTTCCATGCTCTTGATTGCGCTCAGGTACATTTGAGACAAGCCCATGGCAAGATATGAAACAGAAGCCGTGCGTAAAAATATGGCTCCGTAGTGAATTAATTCGCTGTCGTTTGTAAACATACTCATCAGCATTTCGGGAATCGATACTGACAAAAGAAAGAACAAAATCGAAATGCTTTCAGAAAAAATAAGTGCAATATTAAGGATATTCCCAATGGTTCCGATATCCTTTTTCCCCCAGTACTGAGCGGTTTGAATACCGACTCCGGTTGAAAACCCATAATAAAATAAAGTTAATACAAAAGTTATTTGTCCGGCCAATGAAACAGCTGCCATCGCTGATTGATTGATCATCCCCAAAATGATTACGTCGGCTGAGATCACCGCTGCGGATATTAGATTTTGCAAGGCGATCGGCAAGACCAAAGTAAAAAGGTCTCTGTTGAATTTATGATCGAATTCGTTCTCGCTTCTTAATTCCGTAATCATCGTTTGCCTTTTTGGAATGATGAACCTATCAAAATTGTATTAGATTCACTGCTTAATATCTCCCAAAATAGGATAGAATTCTATCAAAATCATATTCAAACAGATATAAAGGAAACTATGAACAAAGGATTGGAAGTCTTTTCTGATTCATCGGAACGATTAAATTACAATTTTCCGGATTTTCCTTTATACGTGCGAAAAGGAACTTTACATCAATTCTTGCGTTTTGCCGCCGAATGTCATTGGCATCCGGATCTTGAATTTATCTCGGTACTTGAAGGATTTATGGAGTATTTCATCGATGAGCAAATTGTGCGAATAAATTCAGGAAGCGGAATCTTTGTCAACAGCAAGCGTCTGCATTATGGCTTTTCAGCGGATCAAACAGATTGTTCCTATATCGTGGTTGCGGTTCATCCTTCTTTATTGGGAGAAAATACCTATCCCGGGAAAGCCTATTTGAAAGAAAAGTTCGGACCGCTTGCCGAGGATTACCTGATTTTAGATAGCACAGTTTCTTGGCAGATGGAAATCCTTCGGTCAATGTCCGAGTTATTTGACGAGGTAAACCAGAATTCACCGAATATGCTGCGGCTGCTTTCCGAAGCGGTTTCCATATGCGCATCGGTCGGAGATCATATTAAAAAGAACTCGAGTCAACATCCCGATGATCAAAGTTGGATGATCTTTTGGAAAATGGTTGATTTTATTCATCACAATTATGATAACAAAATCTCACTGAAAAATATTTCGGAAGTCGGCTCTGTCAGCAAGAGCCAATGCTGCAAACTGTTCAAAAAGTATGTCGGGCAACCTCCCAACGTCTATCTGAATGCTTACCGCATCCTGAAGGGTTGTGAAATGCTACAAGAGACAAATCGATCGATTTGCGAAATCGCTCTCGCTTGCGGATTTCAAACCGCAAGCTATTTTTCATATGTTTTTCGAATAACAAAAGGAGAAAACCCTCAAGAATATCGCAGAAGAGTTAAAAATGAACCGAAGCATGAAACAGAACTGTCCGGCATGGATCGGTAGGTTGAAATCGTTCTGTACGAATTCTTGTTATTCTTGGTTTTCAGAAACGTCACTCTCAAGCTCTATTGAAAATCATTTGCTTTTGCCTTGAGGAATTTATGAAATCCTATTATATTTTATGTATATTTTTCTTACATAAGTTATCATTATATTTATTGTTTTTATTACTTATTAATTTTAATAATTTGCTAGTTATAGGAATATTCTAATGTTTAGCGATTTCAAATGAGTAAATTTCAAAAAATGTTCAAATTAATTGAATACTTACAAACAAAATTTAACTAAATATAAACAAATCAAAAGACATAATATAAACAGAATGGGGAAAATATGACAAACGAAAATGCAATAATTATTCAAGAAAGCATTGAAAAAGAGATTCAAAAAATCAAATGGAGTAATGCATTCAAAAAATGGATAAAAACAAAACAGTTAAGAAAGGGGGACATGATATTAATTAATAATTCTTTCCTGATTCGTGACCAGTTACTTACAACTAAAAGTCCTTATTATCTTTGTATCATCGTCGATCAAGACGATGATTTACCAATATCAAGTCATCTTGCAGTTACTGATCAATCTTCCAAAATTATTAATGATGATTTTAAACATTATCACAATAAATCTAATGAACTTCCGACCATTCAACCTCTCAATGAATTTATTCAAGAACAATTAGAATCGCTTGGTCAAATAATTTTTATTCTAATCGGAAAAATTGGTGAAACCGAAAAATTTTCTGAAAAAATCGATTTATATAAAAGCTCTGATTTAGAAAACATTCCTATTCAAGAGATACAGATTGATCCATCTCTGCCTGAAGATGTTCCTTTCATTAATAGTCCACCTCTTATCAAATATCGAACTTTACCCAAAAAGACAGATTTGTTGAAGGAAATACAGAAAAATGATGTTTCTACTACTGATATATATGATAGTGCGATAGAAGAAGCTTATGATAGGTTGAAGAAAAATTATTATCAAACTTTACAGATTCCGAAGTCAGGCGAAACATTTAAATGTGGTTTTTTGGATAATATGGCGAAAAGTTTAATAAATCTAGTATCTGATTATAAATCGTCTCTAAAAAATTATGAATCAGATAATACGAACCGAAAAGAATATTATAATGTTCTTCGAATTGCTTATGATTTCGAGAGCGATGCAAACAAAATAATACGATTGTTGATAACTGTTTGTGACTTAAAACCTATTATATTCTGGATGACACTTTCTTCTTATATCGGTCTTTGCGAGAAATTAAAATGCTTATCAGTGCCAAAATGGCAAAATAAAGCCTCATTGAAGAATTATAGTGTAATAATCCACCAAGCCAGAAATAGTGAATTTCATAGTGCACTTTCCTTTAATCATCCCATTAATGTGGATCTAGATGCAATTAATATTAAATCTAAGAAACTACGTTTATTTTCCGAGTATAGATTAAAAATTGAAAACAATTTTGAATTTGAGGATAAGCAGTTAATAGAAATGCTTATGGAATTCACTTGTTCTGAAGAAAAAGAGGTAGATCAAGACTTCTGGAAACGAAATCTTAGAGTAATGGGAGCTTCAATAAATTTTATTACGAAAGTATCAAAAGCGATCAAAATTCTCAATTCATTATCGATATAAACGTGGAGAAATAGATCAAGATTTACTTTGTCATAATATATTGTTCTTATCTATTCATTCTCATTCCATATTTCCCCACTGGCAATCGGTCGCTGAAAGAGTGACATCTTCCCAAATACAAGTAACTCAAACCGGACCTTCGCTCCTCCGAAAATCAACAGGCTATGCGCATTTTCCTGAACTTGCGCTTGATCGAATCTCGAACGTTCGTTCTTTTTTCAAAAAAAGATTATGTCTTTGACCGGCGGGAAATTTCATATTCATAAATCAACAGAGACCGCTTCAAAAAAAAAGAAAGCGGTCTCTGTTACAAAAGCAAAAATCTTGAAATTTACTTCCGTGCGCCCAATATCAAAACGATCAAACCGACAATCGCTACAGCTGCAGAATGCCAAGTCGGAGCACTGAAAGTACTGACCTTCATAAATAATCCCAACAAACCCATAACAACCAGTACCACTCCGACAATCACGGTCGTTATTCCCACCGCTTTTTCATTTTTCAGAGCGATAAATACAGCGACAACTCCTAAAACAAGTTTAGCGATGGCATGCCACTTTGGTTCCGATCCCATATTCATGCCGGGAAGTAATGCCAAAACACCCATTGCAATGACGAGTAAACCGATAATCAATAATACTGTTTTCTTATTCATGGCTATCTCCTTTTTATAAATTCCCTTGACTTTAGTTAGACTTTACATGTACAATTATTATACATTGCGGAGTATTTGTCAATATATTAAAATATTTAAAAGATTATTTTTTTACTCACTTAGGAAGCAAATTGAAAAAAACAGGACCGCTTTATAACATAAAAATGGTCAGTAAAGAAACAGGGTTGACACCTGCGACTTTGCGAGCCTGGGAACGTCGCTACGGGATTCCGCACCCTGTCCGATCATCCGGTGGACAAAGATTGTACAGCGAAGAGGAAATATCGCTTTTGAAATGGCTTGTCGCCCGAAAAAAAGAGGGGATGAGTATCAGCCGGGCTATAAGTTTATGGAAGACCCGAGAAATTCACCCTTCCGTTGAAACAAACGTCTCTGACATGTCTTCGGAGCCGGTTAGATCTTCCGGAGAAAATGAACAAATTTTAGAAAATCTTCATAAAGTCTGGAGCAGAGCTTGTCTTACTTTCAACGAAGAGGAAGCGAATTTTGCAATAAATAAAGCGTTGGAGATTTCCACTCCCGAACTTGTTTGTACCCAAGTGATACAAAAAGGTTTGGCTGCAATTGGGAAAGGTTGGTATACGGGGAAAGTAAGCGTCCAACAAGAACACTTCGCTTCTGCGCTTGCGACCAGGCATTTGAATAAACTTATGGAATCAACCCCTATACCCCATGATTCCGATCGAATACTCCTTATTTGCCCTCCGGAAGAAGCGCATGAGCTTGTTTTACTGATGCTCTCATTTCTCCTCCGTCGCCGTGGGTGGAACACCACCTTTCTGGGAGCAAACACCCCTTTGGAAAAGTTGGATTCCGTAATTCATTCAACGATGCCAAAACTGGTACTTTCCGCAGCGCAAACTTTGCCGGCCGCAGCTTCTCTTTTGAAATTAGCCGGTACGGTTAACAAACAATCTGTTCCGTTTGCATTTGGCGGCGGAATTTTCAACGATATAAAAGGATTATCTCAGCGAATACCCGGGTTTTTTATCGGTAGAAATTTAGAATCCGCACCTCGGGTAATTGAACTCCTGTTGATGCAACATCCTTATTCATCCGAAACTCAGCCGTTACCGAGTAATTATTTGAATAGTTTGGAAGGATTTAAAAGACACAAAGGAAACATCATGAATCGGATAAACCAAATCCTCAGCTTTCACTCTTTCCCTTCCTTTCAATTGGAGTTGGCAAACACACATTTTATTCCCGGGGTAATTGCGGCGCTTTCGTTGGGAGACATTCATTTTTTGGACTATTTAAAAAAATGGCTGGACGGATTACTTAAAAATTATGGTTTACCCTCTTCTTTGATTTCTCAATATTACTTGGCATTTCAACAAGCTGTACAAGAACAGATGGACAATAAGGAAAACCCGATTTTGGAATGGTTATCCGTTCTTAAACCGGTTGGCCAAGAAGGAATCAGTGAATGATTTTTTGCCAGATGAACGCCATAGAAAAAACGAATTCGAATCCACTGTCGTTTTTATGGAATCCGGCGAAAGTTTTGATTCGCTCTCACGCATCGATCCGAAAGAAAGCGGTATTCTTTACACAAATCGGTTACCGGAGGCTTTATAAATGAATAAAAAAATTCGCATTCTTCTTTCGGTGCTGGGAATCATTTTGATTTTGCTCGGCGCAGGTTTAATGATTTGGAATAAAACGACCGCTGAGCCGATGCCGGAAGCCCTTGCTTTTCTGGAATCCGATCCCGACGTTACCGTCGAAACCGGTCATTGGCTTATTTTTACGCCTGCTTCTGAATTTCCCGACACAGGATTCATCTTTTATCCGGGTGCGCACGTGGATTACAGGGCTTATGCCCCGGCTGCGCATCAGATTGCGGCCGAAGGATTTTTGGTAATCATCGTACAAATGCCACTCGGCTTGGCAGTATTCAATACGGATGCTGCCAAGGATGTCCAAGCCGCCTATCCGCAAATCCTCCATTGGGCAATCGGTGGGCATTCGTTGGGCGGCGCCATGGCTGCCGCATATGCGAAATCTCACCCCGAATCTATCGAGGGCTTGGTATTATGGGCTGCCTACCCGTCTGCAAACGACAGCTTAGCGGATTCCGAAATCCGGGTTGTTTCCGTATTCGGATCGGAAGACGGTTTGGCAACCGGTAAAAAAATCGAGGCATCGAAACAATTACTGCCACCGGATACCATATGGGTAAAAATCGAAGGGGGAAATCACGCTCAATTCGGTTGGTACGGAGACCAAGCAGGCGATAATATCGCCACCGTCTCTCGTGAAGAGCAACAAGAACAAACAATTTCGGCGACGATAAAAATGTTGGAGCAAATAAAATGATTCGTAATCAATGGTATGTTGTTTTGGAATCCAAAGAAGTCGGCACCCATCCCATAGGCGTCGTCAGACTCGGAGAAAAATTCGTTTTTTGGCGCGATCAGACCGGAAAAGTGCATGCGGCAGCGGATCGCTGCCCCCACCGTGGAGCAATGCTCAGCGCCGGGAAAATCGAAAACGGACACATCCAATGCCCCTTCCACGGCATCCAATTTGACGGTTCGGGCAAATGTGTTCTGGTACCCGCAAATGGCAAAAACGGCTCAATCCCGGAGGCAATGCACTTAAAAGCCACTCCAACCTATGAAGCGCATGGCTTGATCTGGCTCTGGTGGGGTGATTCAAAACCGGACGGAATCCCCGATTTTTTTACCGATATCGATGATACCTTCTATTACGGTTCCGCTCATGATCCTTGGGATGCTTTTTACTCAAGGGTAATCGAAAATCAGTTGGACGTTATCCACTTACCATTTGTTCATCGTCACACAATCGGCCGTGGAAATCGGACTTTAGTCGACGGTCCGCTCGTTGAATGGAAAAATGACAGGATGATCTATACCTATGTGTTCAATCGGGTTGACGATGGCACTCTTCCGCGAAAACCCAAAGAGCTTACTCCAAAATCCGCGACAAGTGTTCATTTGGAATTCATTTTTCCCAATCTGTGGCAAAATTTTATCAACGAGAAAGTCCGTGTTTTAGCGGCATTCGTCCCGGTGGATAATGATCATACAATTCTTTACCTCAGGTTTTATCAGAAATTTTTACCGGTTCCGATTTTAGGAAAAATGGTAGCAAATTTGGCGATGCCGGTTAATGTTTATATTGCACATGAAGACCGCCGGATCGTCATTACACAACAGCCAAAAATAAGCGGCTTGAAGATAGGTGAAACCTTGCTTCAAGGAGATTTGCCGGTTATCGAATATCGACGAAAAAGAGCGGCTTTGCAAGAAAAAAATGAAAGCAAGACCGTTTCTGAAGCACCAAAATACACCGACCGATAATTTTTTGTCCGATGAATTCAGTTCATCTTTTTGCTGCTCAAGAAAATTTTGTTTTATAAAATCGTTGGGATAGACATGGAAAATAATCGAAAGAATTACTACGATGCGATCGTTATTGGCGGAGGACTTGCGGGACTCACAGCGGCTTCATTCTTGGCAAAAGAGGGGAGAAAAGTGTTGGTTTGTGAACAGTCGGATCAAGTGGGAGGACTGTTCAATTCATTTTGGCGATCGGGGTATTTATTTGACGGAGGAATAAAAGCTATAGAAAACAGCTCGGTCATGATGCCCATGCTGGCGCAACTCGGATTGTTGGAACAGGTTCATTTTCATCCAAGCCCGATCGCTCTTATTATCGGCGGAAATATCCAAGTTATTCGACAATTTGAAGATGTTGTTTCCTATTTTCGCATGTTGCAGGAATTCTTTCCCTCGGAAAAAGCCGGTTTGAAGAAAATCCTTCAAGATACAAAGACAGTCTATGATTTGATGGATGGCTTCCTGTCTTTTCCGATTCCTTTCTTTGATTTACCGAATACCGGCAATGAGGCACGAGCAGAATGGTTTCGAAAACAAGGTGCTTTATTCACGCGTATCCCCCGCGCATTATCGCTGATACGCCAGGATTTTCGACCTTATTTAGAAAAACATCTCAACAATTCAAACCTTATCAACATACTCAGCGATCTTTTCCCGGACGGAACGAGTGTCTTCTTTGGATTGGGGTATTTTCGTATGTTTACGGACTATTATTATCCGGAAGGAGGCATCCGGACTATTCCTCATCTACTTTCAGAATCCTTACAAAATTGGGGAGGAGAAATCAGGCTGAACACGCGGGTGGAAAATTTGCTTTTCGATTGCGGTAGAGCTTCCGGTGTCCGGCTTATAACCGGAGAAGAAATTCGAGCAGATTATATGATCGCTGCCGGAGATCTACGCCAAGCGCTCACTCAACTGACACCGGAAACAATGCTCCCGAAGAAATTTAATCGAAAATTAAAAGATGCGGAGGTCTCACACTCCGTATTCAACGTTTTCTTGGGTATCGACCGACCCGTCGAAAGTTTAGGCCTTCAAGGTTGTTCGCATGTTTTTTATCATCCGGATTTGAACGGTATCTCGGAAAACGACCGGATTCATCGCCCCGATTACTTTCGTCATGTTCCTCAGGAGATTTCCGTCCCATGCCTCCAACAAAATGAGCTTGCACCTCAGGGTAAAACGGGAATGATGATCAGCGCAATGACATCCTGGAATTACAACGGCGGTTGGGAAAGAGAACCTGCGGAATATGAGAGTTTAAAAGAAAAATATACATCTGATTTAATCGCCGGTTTGGAAAAGTTCATTCCCCAGCTAAACGATCATATCGAAATATGTTTCTCGGCGACACCGCTCACAATAGCCCAACGTACGTCCAATACAAAAGGAGCCATTATGGGTTGGTCTTATCACAAGGAACGGACTTTCTCACGAGGGAATTTCTTACAAATGAAATCAAGCGTTTTTACTCCCATTCCCGGGTTGTTGACGGCCGGTCACTGGACCTATTCACCAGGAGGATCACCGGTAGCAGTATTAACCGGAAAATTAGCTGCCGAAGCGGTATTACATGACGTAAATAAAAAGGCCGAACACAAAAAATGAAACTTTATGAAAATTTTATTTTAAGGGATCACTATGATGTAATCGTTGTTGGCGCAGGTCTGGGTGGAATGGCAGCTGCCGGATTATTGGCAAAAAGAGGTCTTTCCGTTTTAATGATCGAGCAACAAAACAAGCCCGGCGGAGCCTGTACTTCATTTAAACGAGAAGACCATATTCATGATGTAGGAGCCGCCATGTTATATGGTTTCGGTCAAAAAGGGTTCCGGCCGTTCCATTTTTTACTCAATGAACTCGAAGAACCGATTGATATGATTTCCCATTCCACTTTAGCCCGTATGAACTTTGAAGGAAAAGAAATTATCTTTTGGCCGGATCTGCAACGATTTATCGATGAATTAATCGAGTTGTTTCCGGACGAAAAAGAAGGCATCAACGCTTTTTATTCAGATCTTTACAAAATGTATGAAAATATTGTTATTAAGAATGAAGTCATCGTCCCTCCTTCCGAATATTCCCCGCGTCAAGGTTTACGGCGTCTGATCAACGATCCGTTTTCGATATTTAAAATGCAAAAGTTACTATCTACTTCCACCATGGATCTTTTGAAAAAGTATTTCCATTCTCCCGAGTTATTCAATTTTTACGATAAACTTTGCTCCGCTTATGCATATACCACCGCAGAAGAGACGCCGGCGGTTCTGGCTGCAACAATGTTTATCGACAATCATACCGGCGGAGTTTATTATCCGGCCGGCGGTGCACAAATGCTCCCGAATACAATCGAAAAAGCTTTCGAGCGTTATGGCGGTCAAGCCCTTTATCATCAACTCGTCGACGAGATCCTTATCGAAGACGGGCGCGCTTATGGTGTACGACTGCAAGATAAAACCGAAATATTTGCCGATCGGGTGATCGCCAACGCAACCGTCTGGAATATTTACGGACATCTGGTACGGCAACAGCATATTTCTCCGGATCGTCTTGAATGGGCGCAATCTTTAATTCCCACATTTCCGAGCATGACACTTTACATGGTTGTCGATCGGGAGGCTATTCCGGAAGATTCTTTTCCTTGGGAAATCTTCATCGAAAATCGGAAAATAATTGATTCATCTGATTTGACGTTATACATAAACTCACTCGTTGATCACTCAATTTGTCCCCCGGATGAACTGGTTGTAATGGCAATCTCACCGAATTTTTGCTCTTGGCCGCATACGGATGATCCCACTTACCGTTCACCGGAATATGAAGATCAAAAACGTAGAGAAGCGGAGCGAATGATTGATCAAATTGAGCAACATATTCCCGGTTTTAAACAACACATCCGCTCATTAATCATCGGATCACCGACCACGATCGAACGATACTTACTTAAAAACGGCGGAGCGGTCGGCGGTCCAAAAAATCAAATTGGTCAGGAAATGCTCAAACGACTGCACGCACGCAGTGAATGGAAAAACCTTTATTTTTGCGGAGACTCAACCGTGATGGGCACCGGTGCTCCGGCAACCGTCGTATCCGGAATCGGCGCAGCGAATGTTATTTTACGCGAATTGCACCAACCCGAATATGATACCCACGTCTTCCCCGAAGAAGTTGTTCATTTTGTTCAACCTCCATATCACAGACCGGACTACATTTCCGGCACACCTGTTTCGGTCGAAAATGCATTTTTGGCTGCGGCGAAATGTCAGGGATGTCTTCATCCGCGATGCCGAAAAGGTTGCCCTGCGGGAATTGATATTCCGGGATTTTTGCGCAGGATGGAAGCAAAAAATTACATCGGGGCAGCCCGCCTGATTCATGAAAAAAATCCTTTCGGCGAAACCTGTGGCTTAACCTGTGCGGCGAATCATCTTTGCCAACAATTTTGTTATCGCCGCGACTTCAGCGGGGAACCGGTAAATATCGCCGAACTTGAGCGATGGGTTTGCGAGCAAGCGGGAGAGGATGGTTGGCAAAAACACGAAAAATCGACCGTGAACGGGGAAATCGCCATCATCGGCGGAGGATTGGCTGCAATGAGCTGTGCTTATTATCTGGCTCTCAGCGGATGGGGAATCAGTATTTTTGCGCCGGAAAATCAACCGGGAGGCAAATTATCGGAAAAAATAAGGTCCGATCCGGTTCTTCAAGCATCTTTCAATCGCGATATCCGGGGAATTTTTGCCGAAGAAATACACTTTTTCGGAAATCAGAATCCGGTTCATGAGGCCGATTTGGAAAGAATGCTCAAAGAATACGCGTGCATTTTTATCACAAAAGATCAATTCGCAAAGCCAGAAAATCTTTACGAAGAAAGGGAAAATTTTCCGGGGCTTTTCATCGGCGATGAATTCTCAGTGAACAGTATTCCTCCGGTTGAGGCTGTCGCTTGCGGTCGGAAGACAGCCGTTGAAATTTACCGATATTTACGGAAGGACTTATGACTCAATGGATTTTTTCATAATTAAATTTGGAATAGACAAAGCTTTTGGTATTCACGCACTGTATTGCGCACGTTTTTTTATACTTGTCCGTTCCGATATCGAGTGCCTTCCAAAAACCGATATGCAGAAAGTTTCCTTGATTCTCGATAGAGAACAGCCGACATGAAACACACTACAATTTATACATTTCGATCTTCACGTTTTCACTTTATTCATGATATTCATAAGAACAATCTCTGTTTTTTCTACAGCTTCTTGCCGGATGGTTCCTGTCAACACCGGAATTCGAAGAAGATGTATCATTTTTCAATTTGTGAGTTCTACTATCTCTCGGTTGTACAGACAGTGATTTAAAGGATATAAGAATGCTCATTATTTATAATTGCTTTTATAGAATTGAGATAAAAATAAGTAGACTTATTTGACTTCTTTTTTTATACACCAATGCTATAATAATCTCTGACAGCTGTACAAAATAAAATATCTTGGTGGTTTCTTTCAGTTCCGAATCCCTAGCAACCGAAAGAAAAAATGCATTTTGTTTGCTTATGCTTGGTTATTATTAATATGTCCAAACAACACAAAGAGACACAAGTATTAAAGAATGTTTTTTATTACTAAATTTTCTTCCGGGTGGAAATTTAATGAACGATTCAAATGAACTGCTCTGTTTGGTCGAAGACTCTCTTATAACAATTATCAATGAAAAGTTTAATGCTGTCATTCAGAAATATGCCGAAATTGAAAGATTTGAGCATTAATATCATTATTTTTTTGGTTGCAAGATGTGCCCATTAAGTCACAAAAATCAACTTTAGTTAACATCATTTAATGATTTAGATGATTGTCTTGATTATCTTTGGGAATTAACAAAAAATGGCATCGGGGCGAAAATAAATATGTTCAAAATGAATCAATACTTAATTCAAAGTTACTTAGTTATTGGAGATTTGTTGAGAATTTATAATAATCAATCTGCGATTGCAGATTCATTCGGAGCATTATATTTACTATGAGACTAAATTTTACAAATGGTTATCGTCCTCGCTTCGATCAAATATCACGGATCCTTTTATTTATCTTTTCGTGTGAACAAAATAAAAAAGTCACGAAGCAGGAAATTGGCTCCGCATTAGGAATTTCCGGTAAACAAGTTGAATTTTTAACCAGTATGATGATTGGGTTTGGATTGATTTATCCGAGAGATAATACTCTGACTCCCTTAGGAAAAGCAATCATCCAATCCGACCCATATTTTGATAGACCGGAAACCCTTTGGATTATTCACTTTATAGTTTCCAGTAATCCCAAATGGATTGTATGGTATCGGATCATCAATGAAGTAATTTCTTCTCAAGACCGATATACGGTCAAAGAGGTCTGTGACCAATATTTTTCAGATCTTGCCATTCATTTTTCCGAAAAGACAATTTCCAGTGAATTGCCGAATGAAGTAGGAGCCGTCTTCACCGCTTATTCTCGAACCGAATTATCTCGTTTGGGGATTCTTAAATTAGGAAATAGCGGCAGTTATATTAAATCTGATCCTATTGATGTGCCTGACCTTGCTTTCCTTTTCTGTTTGCTATTTTATCGGAATAATTATTTACCGGGATCTTCAGCTGTCAACATAAAAGATATTTGTCTAAAAGAATCTTCTCCGGGAAAAGTTCTCCAACTAACAGAGTACCAAATCAGAAATACTCTAAATAATTTACATGATAAAGGATTAATTCGGTTAGAGCAATTCGCTGATCTTGACCAAATACGTTTATCGGATTCATTGACTCAAGAGTCTATTTTGGAACAAATTTATGAGTAGAGAAATGCCAATTAATGTATTTGAAATTTTAGATGGGCTTAAACAAGAACGTTACCGAACTTTGATTTTGCATTCTGTTCCCGAAAAAAGCCCTTTTATGTCTCGATTTAGCCAAAAATTATGTGAACGATCCAACGGGAAATATTTGGATTTATTAGAATTTTTTATTCAATCCTCAGTTCTTAGTGAAAGGATAGACAGTTACAATCCGGAAAATTTAAGGGAATTATTAATCGAACAAAGTAAAAATCAATCATTACTTGTTGTTGATCGGGCAGACTTTTTATTGGATACTTGGAATAAATCCGAACGACAGAATTTTTACAGGTTTATAAACAATCAGTGGGATAGTTACAAAGAAGGAATGAAATCCACTCTCATGATGGTATTACAGACATCACAGGAAATCGAGGCTTTAGAAATGGTTGATTCCCAAAAACAAAGCCGCATATTTCGGTTAGATGATTTCATGGATATCGTATAAAAAGGGGGGTTTTGCTATGACAAAAATTCGAGATATCGTCAAAATAAACAGCGGTTATACAAGTTATGTTGATCTTTATGAAGACTATTATGATATTGTCAAAAATCGGGGAAGGATGGAACGATATAAGCCGATCACAGCCCATCGTCAAGCTTTTGAAAAAATAGCAAATGCTCTCAATCCTCGAGATCGTCGATTCTATTTCTTATCCGGGAGTTATGGTACCGGTAAATCGCATCTATTATTAATGCTGGCAAATTATTTTGCCTATCCGAGTGATCTTCCAGAAATAGAGGCTTTTTTCAAAAACTATGAAATAGCGCAAAGTGAAGTACTCTTGAAACCGGGAGAAGTACTAAAAGAAAGGAAAGCAGCTTCACTTAAAGAAGCTCGTAAAACGGGGCGCTTTCTGGTTGCACTTTGTCGATTTAGTTTAAATCTCGATTTTGAAGGGGCATTATTGAGAGCATTAGAAGAAGCTTTACAAAAAGATGAGTCAAATACTCTCCCATATAGTCATTATCAAGAAGCTTTACGCCGGATCAAAGATTGGGAATCGCGGAAAAACACAGCCCATTTTTACACGGATCTTGAGGCAGCAATTAATAAACATTATCCGGATTGGACAATCAATGATTTGATCGAAGGATTGAAGAAATATGACGAACACGCGCTCCGAGCTTTCAAAGAATGCTACCGGGTGGTAACCGACTCTGATTTTTCTTTTAAGAAAGACAATTTGCGTGACATTATTTCTGATTTCTTAAAAGATCCAGAATTTAAAGAGCGTTACAAAGGAATCGTTTTTCTCTATGATGAATTCGGTGCGGCAATTGATGCAAATTTAGTTGATTACAATACCTTGCTTGACTTTGCTCAGTTTTGTGCCAATTCTACGCTCGACAAAGGCGGCACTGTTATCTTCATCGGGACAGGTCACAAAGCTTTTCGTAATCACGGGCAAATCGGAGATTTAAACGCAGAAACGTTAGAAGCACGAGTCTCTGAAATCGGATTGCAGACACAAGGAATGGAAGATATTATTGCGGCGATTGTCCAACCCATGAAGGATTCACCCGATTGGAAGCAGCAAATTGAACCATTTTCCGGAAAATTCACTTGGTTTTCCAATGAATGCAATCGGTTGCATCTATTTAATTGGCTACCTGCACCAAAAATAAAAAACAACATTATACAAAACATTTATCCCATGCACCCGCTGGCAACCTTTGCTCTTCTGCGCCTAGCTGGTGAAGCTGGTTCGGATAACCGATCTGTATTTAAATTTTTTGCTCCTGAATTTGAAACTGGGGAAGAGGGATGGGTAAATGTGCAACCCTACTCTTATCCTTGGTTCATCGAAAATAATGATATCGCATATCAAAAAAAGTTAAATCTTTACACTGCAGATTTACTGGTCGATTATTTCAAAGATAGCCTTAAATCCACCAACAATCGTCTAGCTGACCGTGTAAAGAATGCCGTTATCAATTACGAAGCGACTCTGCGAGAATTAAATTCATACTTAGCGCGAAAATCACAACAACAGTTGTTTGAAGAAGCGGATGAACTAATGTTGCACATCATCAAGGTAATGCTCGTAAATGAGATTGCCAGCACGCAGGATGTTTCTATTGCTAATAATATCCAGAATATTGAATTCGCTTTGGACTTTGTTACCGATGAAGAGAAAACGCTGGTTGAAGATCGCCTGAAGTTATTATGTGAAGCTGGTATTTTATTTAACAACCACGGGGTTTACGAATTAGTTCGTGGAGACCGAAAAGATGTTCAACAGCTTGTTGATCAATTCAAAGCCAATCCAGATAATCGTCCGACTAACCTGCTTCAAAACTATTTAGACCTGAGTCCACTCCGAGGAGATGAAGCATACCTCGAAGCAAAAGATTACAATGCCTCATTCAATGAGGACAAACGGTTAAAAGTTCTTTTTGCTACCCCATCTATGCTTATAGAGAAACGAAATGTGAATGGTGAAGAATTACCTTTCTTCACTGCTCTTGAACATGAACGCCTGCAAACAGTCGGGTTGACGAATGGTTATGAGGGGGTAGCTGTCTATGTCTTCTGTGAAAATGAAAACGACATCGATGCTGCAAAGAAAGCCGTTGCTCAGAATAATCAGTCTCGAGTGAGCGTTGCCATTCCACGGAATCCAATTAGCGTATATGATGCAATTTTTACTCTTAAAGCACTCGAAAGCGACTGGTTTAAAAAACAATCTCAGAGCTTTAGCCCTTATGAAAAAGCGGAGGAGAAGAAGATTCGCGATGAGGCAAATAAAGTACTGACCAATGCAAGAACCGACTATTTTTCCAATGCAAAAATGTATTGGTTTGGAAGAAATGGTTTTGAAATTCCTGTCCAAGAAAGTAAAAGTCATGATGTTGCTAACAGAATGATTCAAGAGTTGTATGGGAGTAAACGTAATACTTTTGGTCATAATGAGTTTAATAAGGTGCATATCAATTTATCCGGTCAAGTCCGTGCCATTTTCAAAGAGGCTGGGGATATTCTATGTGATCTCTCGCAGCCCATCCGGGTGAATTGGTCATGGCCAGATAACCGCGGGGGGACCAAATATCTGAGAAAGTGTTTTGTGGATCATCAGGCTCTGCGTGTGTTATTCGTTGAGGGAGATACCCGCTATTTAGAAGCTGAAAAAGATATTAATAAATTTCGGTCTGCTCTACCAGCATATGCCAAACTTCTGGAAGATCTGGCTGCCCTCGAAGGAAAAGGACAGACAAATTTGCTTCAATTCATCAAACCATTTTTCGAGGAATACGGTCAAGGTGAAATTGCAGTTACTTTGTTCCTTTTATTAGCCCGAAGGTTTTATGGCGATAGCTTGCGGTTTAAACGTGAGCCCAATAACCTGACAGATATTCAGTTTACAAGTACAGACGATATGCTTGTCCTGGTTCAGGGTCAATATCCCTCCACGGTGATCATTTTTGAACCAGTAAGCGCCGAGGATCAGACATATTTTGCAAAAATTACGCAGATCTTCACTAACCAGCCTGCACCAGCAGGGAAGGTATACACAATTACTGAAGCTTATCAAGCAGCAGTCAATTGGTGGGATAGCCTTCCTATCATTGCTCGTTCACTCGGTTTCTATTCGGAAGATGAGAAATCACTGGCAGAGATATTCAGTCAGGCAAAAACGAAAGATCCATTCTGCTTCATTAAGTACGACTTGATGGAAACACTTGGGCAAGTACCCGGCGAAACTCTGACATCGGCAAAAATTACACAAATCGAGGGTCACCTAAGAGCTTTCAAAGATACTGCAGAAGCTATTCAAGCCAGCGTCGAGGACCAGATATTAGTACAAGTAGCTGAAATCTTTGGAGCACCTTCTTATCTTGACGTCGATATTCAGGAAACGTTCAAAAATTGGTACAGCGGATTAACCAGTACCCAAAAAGATCCTTTGGGATCTTACCATAACAATGACAGCAAGCCATTAGTGAAGTTCACGTCATATGCCAACATACGCGAGTTGTTATTTAAAACTTTACCGGAGGCTTATTCCCTAGGAAGCGTTGACACCTGGAGGTCTAATTTAGTGTCGACAATGGCACAACGAATTCGAAATGGAAAGAACCATATTGAGACCAATGCACCACAGATTAGTCAACTGAAAGTGGATTTTATAAATGATCAATCCCGACAAGGTAACCAGGTCTTCTACCAGGGTGAACTTGTACTACATGCGGACACTGAGGATGGCCATGGAGTGATCTATTATACTGAAGATGGTTCCGATCCTACCTCTAGCAAGCAGCGGCAAAAATTAACCCCTGGAGACACTCTAACCATCAAAGGCAATCGTAAAGTCAAGTTGGTGGTGGCGGACGAAAAAGGGAATTACACTTCGATAAAAACGATTGAAGCCATTGACGAATCGGAAAAATATAAAATTGTCCGACCGGCTCAAAAGACGGTTTTCGATGAAACGATTACTTTCGTTTTTCCAAAAAATAAAGATACAGCCGAAATAACCATTCGATCCTTACTCTCCGAACTTGCAGAAACCGGACTTTTCACCGATAACGAATTTCGCGAAGTAATTCTTCGCACTTTAGACGATATTGAGAAAAAAGCGACTGCTTAATTCGTGTACACTTATTAATAGAAAGACAATATGCCAACCTATTATCACAATGAAAAGCTTTTCTCTGAAATTTATCTCGAAGAAATTACACGCCAAAATGAAGACGCTGGCGTTTTAGCATCCTTGAAAGTTCTGAAAGAATATCGGGAGTATGCGGATATGTATGACCTGAAATCCTGGAAAGAGTCCTTTGTCCACGAGGTTCTTTCAGCTTTGGGGTTCTACGCTTTCTCAAAAAGTGATCATTTAACCTGTTTGTTTCCAATGGGAAGCCCTAATACAGAGGACCCTCTTTCATTATGTTATGTAGTTTTGCCGGATCAAAATTTGGATCAGACGACCATTGGTTGCAACTGGGCTGAAAAAATTATTCGTTCTTTACGTGAATATAATCTTCAATGGGGGGTCCTAACCAACGGAAGACGGTGGCGCATTTATCACCGGGAAGAGCCTTTGCCATATGAAACCTACCTGGAAATCGATCTGGAAGCAATCTTGGCAGATAAAGCCAAAGAAGCCTACCAGATTTTTTACAAATTCATGAAGGCTGAGAATTTTGTCGTCCACGAAGATGGCAAATGTCAGTTTGATCGCTTCAAAAAAGACTCACAGGATAAGATCGATTACATCGAAAAAGAGCTTGCCAACGCATTAAAGCAGCGAGAAGAGGGAGGCAAGGGTGTGCTCTCCGATTTATGCATGGGCTATGTAGAAGAATTGCGCCGGCGCAAGGAAGGTGATCTGGACGATGAAGGGTTACGTAAGAAGATTTATCACAGCGCTATGCTTTATATGTTCCGGCTGCTATTCCTGTTTTATGCGGATGCACGTGGATTACTGAGCGAAGAAAACCATAATTTGTTATCAAAAGTGGAAAGGGAATGCTATACTCGATATGAAGGAAATGCTTCGAGCGATTCCAGTTTATCTATCTGGGACAGCCTGGAACACATCTTTGTAGACATCGATCAAACCTACAACGGCGGCTTGTTCAGTCCACAAGAGAGTGAGTTTACTCGCTTCATTTCGGAAATTCGCCTCGGCGATACCTACTTGGTAAATGTCATCTATAATCTGACGAAATACCGTGAGAAAAACGGAGAAGAAAAAATAATCAACTACCGTGATATGAGTGTGCGCCACCTGGGTACGTTGTATGAAGGACTTCTGGAGCACAAGCTTTTCATTGCTTCTGAGGATACAGAAGTTAAAGTCGCAAAGGGAAAAATTCAGTTTATCCCGGAATCGCAGGGTGGAAAATGCGTCATCGGACATTACATCAAAGCAGGTGATGTTTATTTTGCCGGTGATCCCCGTGAGCGGAAACTATCAGGATCTTACTTCACACCAGAAGATGTTGTTAATTACATTGTTATAAATACAGTAGGTGAGAAGCTTAAAGACCTAAAAAAGATTTTCTTTATGGATCAAGTCTCTAATCTGCAAGCTTATCATTGTGCGTTAAATGAAGACGAACGCTATGAACTGGCAGAATTTATAGAGGAAAATGCTTTCACTTTTGTACGTGAGAAAGTACTTACCCTTTCGGTCTTAGATCCGGCTATGGGTAGCGGGCACTTTCTAGTCAATGCCACCAACCTGATTTCCAACTTCATTACCGAGTTTTTAAATGAATCGGGAATAGAAGGTAAATATAATAGCGGTACCGAACAATGGCGTCGACTGGTAGTAGAAGACTGCATTTATGGTGTGGACTTCAATCCTTTAGCAGTTGAGCTCGCAAAACTTTCGCTTTGGCTTCTGTCGATGGTAAAAGATCAACCTCTCTCATTCTTGAATCACCACCTTAAATGTGGCAACAGCCTGGTAGGTGCAGATATCAATGATATAGGTTATTACCCTCTTTCAAATTTGGAAAGAGAAGCCTGGCAACCTTCCTTATTCCAAAGAGATCCGGATTTCCGATCCGCAATTGAAGAAGCCATTTCTAAATACCGATTGATCGCTTCTCAGGGATCAAATATACGTCGCGAAGTAATGGACAAGAAAGCTTGGCTTGATGATATTGATCAACTATTATCGGGCTATAAGGCTATATTTAATGTACATACAAATTTATTTTATGATCCTAATACGATTGATGAGCTTTCATATTCATGTTTAGTAAATAAAAAAGATTTTAATCTGGCGTATCAATTAGAGGGAAAGAATAAGTACTTTCATTGGCAACTGGAATTTCCAACCATATTAATTTATAAAGGCGGATTTGATTGTATCATTGGTAATCCACCTTATGTTGAAAACTCGAAATTAGAATATCCGATAATAAATTTTCAGATGAAACAATGTGGCAATTTATTCGCTCTTTTTCTTGAGTTGGCAACAAAATTAAGTGGCAATAATAGCAATTTCAGTATGGTTGTTCCTTTGTCTGCAATATCTACAGAAAGAATGAGAGGTTTACAGAATCTACTCATAAAAGAAAGCTCCAAATTGACATTCTCTAATTTCGCTGTTAGACCTTCAACCTTATTTGATAACGTTGATATGAATATTACTATTATTATATCTTCAAAAAATAAATATGATAAGAAAAGAATATTAACAACATCATATACACGTTGGTTCCCTAACGAAAGATTGAATTTATTTGACCATTTATCTTATATTGATTGTACTAATTTAATCATTCCTGGAAGAATTCCAAAATTAGGATCAGATATAGAAATTGAAATCTTAAAAAAGATAAGGGTAAAAACAGCTGCAATTGAAAATTTCATTGATGAAAAAAATGGGGAAGTTATTTATTACCATTCAGGAGGACGTTATTGGAGAAAAGCAATTCTTGAAAAGCTATCAAATGAATATAAGCCCATCAAAATCATGCAAGAATATTATCCTATAATATTGGGTTTATTAAATACCAATCTCTTTTATTGGTATTGGATAGTTTTTTCTGATTGTTATTACGTTGTAAAAGATGATGTATTAAATTTTCCAATTAATTGTAAAGAATTTTCTATTAGCTTGATTTCAAATCTAAATGAACTAACAAAGAAACTAATGAATGAATATGAATCAAATGCAGTCTATATAAATAGGCAAAATAATAATCGGCAAAAGCAATTCTTCCCTGCTAAAAGTAAAGATACTATTGAAATGATTGATTTGATTTTCTCTGAGCACTATGGTTTTACGAATCAAGAGATTTCTTTTATATTAAATTTCGATAGTCGATTTAGAGGTTTGGAAAATGAATAAAATAACCTTTCCCCTATTTTTTAAAATCCCACTTTATTTTTTTTGTTTAATTAAAAATATCATTAAAAATAGTTTTGTATTTAATTTACTTTCATATATTATCAAAAGAATAAAGGTAGTTCTATCAGTAATAAGAATCTTTTTTTTGCAAAGCATCAATTTTCTTCAAAACATAGAGAGACCACAAAATTATTCATTTAGAAAAAAAGTTGATTTAATCATGGTAGAAATTAAATATAAAATACTCAAATTAAGCAAGGCTCGGCTTGTAACTTGGAATAGAAATATCTATCCAATTTTTAAATGGTGTATTTTTTCCTTTTCGTTGTGTCGGAGTTCAAGATAAAATGATTTCTTTTATCCAAGATATTTATTTCTTGACGATTTATTGTAAATACTATTATTAACTATTAACTAGAATAGAAAATAACATAAGTTTTGGATATGATTAATATGGTATTGGATAAGCAATGGTCGATTTACTGGCTCTTTTTACTAAATATAATAGAAATCATAAAACAAATTGGAAGTTTTTATATTACCTATCATATAATCATTAATAAAATGGATCCATTTCAATTATTAAAAAATGAAAGAAATTATCAAAATGAACAAATATTTACATTATCTGTTTTGTGAAAACATATGATCCGGATTATCTTCGATCTCCAAAACATTATTTCTAAAAATAATATCAAAATATTATCATTAATAGAAGAATATCCGAACTTCGTAGATGAAATTGCAAAGGCGTTTTGTAATCAAAATGATTTAACGTTTATAGTTTCACATTCCTCGATAGCCAAATGGCTTAAGAACATGGCTTCACGTTATCCGCAAGGCACCTTTATTTTTGAAACCGTTGATGCTCGCACTGTTTTAGCCCGACAATGGAAATTAAAAATCCCCGATTATGTAACCGATGAAGATATTCTTCAAACCGGTTTACTTTCATTGAATATTGATCCTCAACCAGGTTCCAGTTTCGAAGATACTTTGCTTGCTCATTTTTATGCACCGGTTTTTTCTTCAAATACATTCCCTTTTACCCATTTGAATTCCTTATTTGACGCAATCGACCCGATAGTTTGGAAAGAAAATCGCACAATATTTTTACCAGCTCGGATCCTTTCAGACCGTATCATGGAATGGAAACAAAAAGTACGCTCTGAGGAGCAACGTCGGCTGATAACCTTGTTTGAGGAAAATCCATTCGATTTAAAACTTCAGTTAATGCGTTTCCGTGTTCTGCAAAAATATCCGGAAATTGGCGAAGCATTGTTAAATGACGCTTTTGATCTTTTTAGGGATCTCAAGTTGCCGTTGGATAACTTGACAATTGAGGAAGATAAGATTCCCGAAACGATTCTTCAGATAACTTATTTTCTGAATAATTTGCAAATAACAAATCCGGAAGACCCAAATATCCTGCTGGATCGGATGAGCGGGTTGTTAACCGTTGAATTTGATACCCTAGAAAAATATCTACAAAATCATATCGATCGGATATCTGCGGAATTGGTCGACAAAATTGAGAATAAGTTTAATTGCCAATCTAAATTGTTTGCTCCAAGGATAAAAAACTTGCGCGCAATGATCCGCCCGCCTAAACCCCAATATCCCCATTCAGAATGGGAGGTAAATACCATGCTTAACTGGGTCATTAATGATTACCTCCCTTATCAAGCATGGTGCGACACTCACGATCAATTCGACCCAGATCTATATGTTATCGGCGATCACTTTTCCGAATGGTTGATAAACAATTGGGATCATATCCATGCCAATTCGAAACGTATGGTATTCAACATTCTCCCCAATCAAGTTGTAGACCTGAAACGTGAAGGTGTGGTTAACTTGGTTTTAGTGATCGATAATCTGGGTTGGACATTCTCCGAAATGCTGCGCGATCTCTTCCAGGAACGCGGTTACTTCCTAGCCGGCGCCGAATCATATTTATCGATGCTCCCCAGTGAAACGGAAATATCCAAGAAATGCTTGCTGGCTGGAGCGGTAGGATATCAGTCGATTGATGAGAAGACCTATAAAGGCATGATTGAAAAGGGATGGGTACCTTATTTCAAGGATAATGCTTTTCGCTACATCAGCGATATCGGCAGTTTGCGCACGATCAAAACCATTGACGCATCTACTTATGTGGTCAATTACCTGGCTGTGGATAAAGCGCTGCACAAATCTGCAGATGAAATCGGCATGCCTCACCGTGATCATATTCATCACTTGCTGGAAAAGCTGGTTGAGAATGTAATCTTGTTTATTGATAAATATGATTTACATGAAAACATTCGCATTCATGTCATCTCTGATCACGGCTCAACCCGTATTCCTGCTTATGTTCAAAATGACCTGGATCCGACTTTCTTTAAAACAGATGGGTTCGAGATTCGTTCTCATCGATATGTGACCGTAAGCAGCGAACACTTTTCCGAGCTGGCAGACAACTTGAAACTGGATTGTTTTTTCCTGCCTGCCAATGATTTTATGAATCCGGAGAATGTGTTGTGTGCCAGGCGCGGTAACCGATTTCTATCTACCGATAAAGATTTTTACGTCCACGGCGGGTTGTTGCCCGAAGAGGTCATCGTTCCATATTTGGTTTTTGAACCAGTCGCCGTCTCAACGCAGGATTTAACCGTTTTGCTACAGAAAAATCAATACCGCTATCGCATGGAAACGGTTGAACTGGAAATCGGCAACCCTAATGAATCCGCTGTAGAGCAGATTCAGATCATCCTATTGAACGGAAATGTAGAAAGTGAACCCTTCCGGATAGCTTTATTGAATGGCAAGAAAAATATGGCGGTCCAGATCAAAGCGCGCTTCAAAGTAACTGATATCCTTGAAGAGCAAAACAACTTGCACATTCGAGTTCTATTCCACGCCCATGGTGAGCAACATACTTTCGATGTGCAGCCTAAGATCATTATGAAGAAGATGATTGAAGAGAAAAGTACCAGTCTATTTGACGATTAACATCAAGCCTTCATCCACCAAAGAGGAAGGTCTTGTCCAAGGAGTGAGTGATGGAGACATTTGAACAAAAGGCAACGGACGTTTTCAGCGAAATCGTGATCAATAAATCTTTTGTAAATAAAGCCGGTTTTGGCAGTCGAGCAATTCCAACTTATGTACGAGAGTGGATTATCTCCCATTATCTGGATGATAATAATGATTTGTCCGATGTGTCTCGACAGAAAATCGCTGCTTTTGTTCAGAAATACGTTCCGGATAAAAATCAAAAAGAAACAATCAAGAACCGACTCTTTGAACAAATGGAAGTCCAAATTCTGGATAATTATTCCGTTTATGTGAATCTCGAGAAAGGTGACCGCTATCTAAATATTCCTTTCTTGGATGAAAATGGAGCTTTTGTCGTTCCCCAGATTGTTCAAGAAAACGAGATGTTGCTAAGCAGCGGACTTTGGGGCGTGGGAACGCTGTATTATATACCCAAAAGCGAGAACAATTCTCATGGCCAAATTTGGATGCGAGAATTCGAACCTTTCCAATTAGCAAATATGGATCTTGATTATTTTCGTGATTGTCGTAAAAGCTTCGATACTCAAGAATGGATTGAATTTTTGATCTCATCCATGGGATTTAATCATAAGCTTTATAACCAAAGGCAAAAGATCCTGCTGATTTGTCGACTTATTCCAATGGTAGAACCTCGTTATAATCTGGTGGAATTAGCACCGAAAGGAACAGGAAAAAGTTTTGTCTTTGAAAATATGTCGCGATATGTAGCGGTACGTGCGGGAGCGATTTCACCTGCGGTACTTTTTTTCAATGACGCAAGAAAAACACCGGGGTTAATCACGCGCTATGATGCCGTAGTAATTGATGAAGCCCAAAAGGTGAAAGCTGATACTTCAGGTGAATTGACTGCTCTATTGAAATCCTACCTTGAAGCCGGTCGTTTTGCTCGCGGGAGTGCCAATTCGATCAATGCCGAAGCCGGTTTGGTTATGCTGGCAAACATCGATCTCGATCAAAATAAAAGACCTTTGAATGAGCAGAGAGGATTATTTCGGGTCTTCCCCAATTTTCTGCGTGAAACCGCTTTTATTGATCGCTTCTCGGGTTTACTACCCGGATGGGATTTGCCCAGAATCAGCAAAGATACACCATCAAAATCGATTGGTATGAAAGGAGATATTTTTGGCGAAATCTTGCATTCTTTACGGAATGATATTAGTTACCGTGATTATGTCAAAACAAACATGGAACTGCAAAACTGTGATGATATGCGTGACAGAAAAGCGGTCGAAGCAGGTGCGACCGGATTATTAAAAATTTTATTCCCGGATCAAAATCCTTCAGAAGAAGATTTTTATCATTATTGCGTCAATCCGGCATTGGAATTACGACAACGGGTGCGGGATGAATTATGTAAAATGGACCGAGAATACGTTCCCATAACATTTATCTCAAAAATCCCGGATGAGTTTCAACGATTGCACAATCTTGTTTATTATTCAGATCCCGATACAACCTCAGATGATTCCGCGGATCAATCTGAAGCCGAACTAATTTTCAGCTCGAATGATTACGAAAATCCATCGCCAGATACCAATACGGTTGATCAAACGTCTGACAAAGATTCTGAGCCGCCTGCCGTCGAAAAGAATCTTGATGAATTAATTGCAAAGACGATCCATATTCAAGAAGGAGAAACCGGCTACAGTTATCAAAAATTGTTCGGCCCTTACCTCAAAGGCGCAAAGAAAATCTATATGGTCGACCCTTATATCCGTCTGGAATATCAAATACGAAATTTTATTTCTTTTGTCGATATCATTGACACATCTATCGGTCAAGTTGAACTGAAACTAATTACATCCGCAGAAGATGCATATCAGGAAAAGATTCTGGAGCAAAAGTTTAATGAGATTGCTGCAAATCTTGAACAGCATGGAATTCTTTTTACTTTTGAATTCGATCAAACAATCCATGATCGGAGTATTCGCGCAGATAATGGGTGGTGTATTTATCCGGGGCGCGGATTAGATTTTTATCAAAAAGCTGACTCTAAATATGAATTGAGTGAAATCGATCAAACAAAAAGAAAATGTCGGCAAACGGATATTATCTTTCAGAGAACCAAGGAGTAATAAAATGGCAACATGGGTTGATGATGTTGTTCAGGCTTTGAAAAATCTTGGTGGTCAAGCTCATAGAAAACAAATTATTGAAGAAGTGAAAAGAATCCGAACGGAACCTTTGCCTATTAGATTGGAAGAAGTTGTTCAAAGGACGATTCAAAACTATTCATCTGATTCCGCTGGGTTTAAAGGAAAAGATTTATTTAGAATGGTTGGGGATGGGGTTTGGGCACTCCGAGAACAAAGCGAGCAAATGACTTTTAACTCCCAACCTCCTTCTTTGCCAAATATTGCGATAACAAACGAGGGAAAGTCAAGCTGGGTCGAAGATATTATTCAAGCATTCCTAAACCTTGGTGGAGAAGCAACGCTCAGCCAAATTTATAATGAAGTTAGCAAAATTCGAAAAATACCGCTTCAAAATAAATGGCTGCATATTGTCCAAAGTACGATCTATCGACACTCATCTGACAGCCGAATTTTCCAAGGAAATGATTTGTTTCGAAAAGTTGGCAAGGGAGTATGGGCTCTTCGGGAGCAGGTGGAACCACTGAAAGAAGTTACTTCGGTTAATAAAAGCTCGATATCTATTTCTCGCAGTTATTTGCCAACAGAATCTTTTGAAGAAATTGCTAACATTCTAAAAACGATAAAGCAATACAGAGATTATCAACATCCGAATTCTTCCTCATGGAAGGAATATGTGAACGAGGTATTTCACATACTCGGATTTTCCACTGATACGAAGAATTCCAGACTTATGACCCTAAATGTTATGGGTTCAAACCATTCCCCGAAGGCCATTGTTGCAATTGTCTATCCCGATGAGGATTTTGATGAATTGGTATCGGGATTATCCTGGGAGTCATATTTGTTTCTTGCGGCTAATTATTATCATATCAAATGGGGAATTTTAACGGACGGAATTCGTTTAAGAATAATCGGTTTTCAAGACGCTGTAAATCAACAATCAAATTATTGGCCAAATTTCGACGATGTTGTCTTAGGCGAGAGACTTGATACTTTTTGCACGATCTATAAACTGTTTTCATTTATAAAACAAGATGGGGGGAATTCCGGGAAAACCTAGATTAAATATTAAAAATATCCTTAATCCTATTTTTCGGAAGATTTAGCGAAAAGACTTGTTATTCGATCTATTTTAGAGACCTTTTCCTTGATAAAGCGAAACGGTAAACACAGGAGAAAGCCATTATTTAACGAATCTTTATACATTCGGTATTTGTCGGTGAAATAATTTGTAAAATGGCGATTTATCTTCTTGATATCATGATTATTTTCATATAATCGGTGTCTAAATTATCTATATACCAACTCGTATTCAATAAGCTATCATATTATTGTCTTTTTATAAAAATGATCCGCTCCATAGCTGAAATATCCCGCCCCTGTACGGCATACACTTACGCCTTAAGGGGCGGCTCAAAGTTCCTATTCTTCGCTGTATACCTCTTTTGCCAGCCGAAACACCGCCCATGCATTCGGCCAGCCCGCATAAAAAGCGGCATGAGTGATCACTTCCGCCATCTCCTCAGCCGTAACCCCGTTCTTCTTGGCATTCATAAGATGATGCTTCATCGATTCATCGAAGATCCCCTTCGTCATCAAAACCGTAACCGTAATAATGCTTCGATCGCGCAACGAAAGCTGGTCTTCTCTTGACCATACTTCTCCGAACAGCACATCATCGTTCAGTTCGGCAAATTTTGGTGCAAAGGTACCGAGAGCGGTTCTTCCTGCAGTTTGTTTTTCCATTTTAATTCCCTATTTCCTTTCATCTTTTGAATGATTTTAGATCGGAAGCCATTCAAGCACCCGTTGGATATAGGATTCCCAAAAATCCCAGTCGTGCTTTCCCGGTCCTTCCTCGTAAGTCACCGAGACTCCGTTTATTCGTAAAAATTGAGCGAATTGCCGATTTGCCTTCAATAAATAATCCTCTGTACCGCAAGCGATATATACTTTCGGGAAAGAAACGTTCGGATTCGTTCGTTTTTTTTCGAATAAGATTTCCGCAGCCACTCTCGGATTTTTATCGGTCAGCGCCGCGGCTCGAATGTCACCGAAACAGGCATCTTCGCCGATGATATTACGGTCGGGATCATCAAACGGATATTCGAAAATATGAATGGCGCCGGAAAGGCAAGCGATATATCCAAAAGTTTCATGGTATTTCAAACCATTCCGCAGCGCACCGAATCCGCCCATCGAAAGCCCGACAATAAACGTATCTGCCCGATCGGTTGAAAGACGAAACATTTTCCGTGTCAATTCAACCAATTCCTGCCCGATATAAGCGCCGAAATCCCCGAAACAGGAACTGCCGAACGGATGATCCACATAAAACGAATTTTCCCCGGACGGCATCACTACGGCCAAATTCCGCTCGGTTGCCCAACGCTCAATCCGAGTATTGGATGTCCAAGCCATACAGTTTTCTGTCAGCCCATGAAGTAAATATAATGTCTTATACGGTTCTGTATTCCCCGGTGACACGTCTGTGGGAAGGATGACCTGCACCGGAACTTTTCGATGTAGTGTCTCGGAGTAAAAATTTATTTGAAGCAAAGCCATCGCGTCTTTTCTCCTTTCTTTCAGTCTGATCGATCGGCCGTCCCATCAAGGGATGATTTGCCGATCATTTCTATAGGACACGCTTCCCCTTATATGCAATCGGCTCTTTGAAAATCCCTGCCGCACGATAGGATGATCGCTAAAGCGCTATTCCCGCCTCTTCGATAAAATCAAAAAAGTTTTGACCCGAATAGCCTCGCGGGATAGGCGGCATTTTTTCGAAGGTGGATTGCATCACAATGCTCGTTCGGGTCTCACTACTGCGAACAATACCGTGCAATATTTCCAGGGCATGAAATGCCATTTCTTTGTTGGCCCGATTTTTTCTTCCCCGTCGCAATGACCAAGCCATTTCGGCTACGCCGAGTCCGCGGCATTCGCCGGAAAAAGCATGACTTTGTTGCATCACGAAAGGTTCGTTATTTCCTTTTAAGATCACCTTGACATCACCGCCAAATAGATTGGGATCTGCCATATACAGAATTCCCAGCGTTCCGAACAAAATCAAATTGGGTTTCTCCGGTTGAGTAAAAATCGAATTCGCATCGAACAAAAGTGTCCCGATCGTTCCGCAATGAAATCGCAGCATACCGCTCATTAGATTTTCACATTCAATGCGGAAAGGCTCACCGAAATGTTCCAGTGACAGCTGATATCGCTCCGGCTTGCGAGTCTGAATAATTCCGGACACCTCGGCAACCGGACCCAAAATGCTCAATAAGGCAGTGATGGGATAGATGCCCACATCAAAACCGATTCCTCCGCCCGGTTGAGCAGTGAAAGGAAAGGCGCGGCTGAACAGTTCACTGTCACGCGTCAGAGTGCATGCACAGGAAGAAATCTCGCCGATCATGCCACTGTCCGCAACATACCGCGCTGTTTGGATCGCCGAACCCAGAAAGGTGTCGGGAGCCGCTCCCAGATATAACCCTTTTTGATCGGCAATCCTAACTAATTCAGCAGCTTGTTCTAATTCCACGGATAAAACTTTCTCCGTATAAACATGTTTGCCCCCTTCTAACAACTGTTTAATGACACCGTAATGCGCTGTGGGCGTGGTCAGGTTGACAACAAGTTCAATGCTGGGATCAGCTAGGATTTCCTCCATGCTGAGTACTTTGATTCCGTACTTTTCCGCTCTGAACTCAGCCTTCCGTTGGTCCAAATCACAGCATCCGACGACATCAAGAATCTTAAACTTTCGCGTCATGGTTTCCAAATAAGCTTCGCTGATCACTCCACATCCGACGATTGCGGTCTTTACCGGTTGAATTGCCATTCTATTTGCCTCTTTCCTCAGAAGATTAATCGCTTCCCTTAAGTTTGTATGAAACAAAAGCTACAGTATGATGATCCGGTGCCCAAGAGTTCACATTGATTGTCCCTTGCCCGCCGAACAAACGGGCGATCGTTTTCGATTCGCCCCCTTCGGACGGGATCAGTCGTAATTCCACGTTTTTGTTTGCCGGATGATCGCTGGGCGCAACATCGCCTTTTCGATAAGCGATATAAACCACCCATTTCCCATCTCCGGAAATATGCGGAAACCAACAATTTGCTTCTTCATGCAGCATTTGAGTTTGTTCGGATCCGTCCGCATTCATCCGCCAGAGCTGCATCAGTCCTGTACGTGCTGAGTTAAACCAAATCGATTTTCCGTCCGGAGAATATTCCGGACCGTCATCTAAGGTGGGTTGGTCGGTCAACTGCGTCTCCTCTCCGCCCGCGATAGAAATTGTGTATATATCAAATTGTCCGTTTCGTTCGGCGCAATAGGCAAGCCGTTTTCCGTCCGGTGACCAGCCATGCAAATAACTGGGACCGTTTTCGGTTACCAAACGCGGATTCCCGCCTGCGAATGGCAAAATATATATTCGAGAAATGGCATCTTCGTTTGTAAAATGGCTGATCCCCAGTTGAGCGTTATCGGGAGATAAAACATGGTCATTGTTGCAATCGGTGGCAAAACCGGTGTCAATCACTTCGATCGCACCGGTTGATAACTCAAACCGAAAGATTTTGCCCATGCTGTTATAGACCAAAAATCGACCGTCTTTTGTCCAATTCGGTGCCTCGATAACAAAATCAAATTCTTTCAGGACGGTTCTTTTTCCGCTAAAGACATCGACGGTCTCCAAAAAGCTGTAGGAATCCCGCTTTGCGTTTTGTTTGCGTAAACCACTGATATCCATATTGTTTGTACTCCGATTTTCATAATAGTTGTGCGAAATTATCTTCATTGGAATGGAGATAGAAACGCCGGGGCTGTTGGTTGCTGAATCATTGAAAAAACCCGTTCAAAATACATACGGTTTTATTTTATTTATGCCGTGTTCCGAATAAAAAGCGATTCAACCAGTGAAACGAATATACTGATTTTTTATCTATTAATAAATTGTAACCCCAACTTTCCGATATTTTTGGAATCGGGAAAAGGAAAATATTTCCTCTGTCTTTTGTTTGACTCGGATATCAATCCGAAATTCTAAAGTGAAAAGCTGTTATTAGAAAATAGCTATACGAAATATATCGGTTATGGAGACAACTTCAGCTGTTATCCGGTAAACAAAACTCTTCATTAACGGTTAACGTAACTTCCCCGTTCCGTTGCGGAATTTTTTTGCCTTACGAAATCTCTTTTCCAAATGAATCGCAATTAACCGGTTTTAATCCACGCTTAATTCGAGTTTTTCCTCACGAAAAACTTTTGTACAATCATCGACAACTTCCGCATCAAACAGAATGTCCCGGTTCTTTTGAATTTCTGCCAGAGCCGCATCCAACCCCAAAGCTTCCCGGTAGGGTCGATGATAGGTCATTGCTTCGACCACATCCGCAACACCGATAATCCTGCTTTCCAACAGAATCTCATCTCCTTTAAGCCCTCGCGGATATCCGGATCCGTCGATTCTTTCGTGATGTTGGAGCACGATTTCGGCGATCGGCGAAGAAAATTCAATATTTTTCAAAATATCGTGCCCGGTCTGAGAATGCTCTTTAATCAGTTCAAATTCAAGCTTGGTGAGATGTCCCGGTTTGGCAAGAATATCAGCCGGAACACAAATTTTTCCGACATCATGCAATAAAGATGCAATGCGAATACTTTCGACGCGATCTTCACTCAGATTCATTCTTTTCGCGATGGCTTGAGCAATTTCCGCAACTCTTTTTTGATGACCGGCTGTATAGGGGTCTCGCATTTCAACCATCGAAGAAAGTGCTTGAACAGTTTCTTCCAATGTGTTCTGAAGTTTTTGGTAACTCTGTTGGAGTTCCTGTTCCATCATTTTTCGATTTGTAATATTATGCATAATAACGATTCCATGGGTAATATTGCCGTCGCTATCTCGATATGGCGAATAAACAATTTCAAAACATTGTCTTCCCTTCGCCGGAATCGAGAAACAGAGCTCGTCCCTGATTTGTTCGCCTTTCAAGCACCGGTCAAATTTATCCTTAAAAACATTTCGAAAAATGTCTTCTCCCCATACCTCACAAATGGAGTAACCTACAATATCTTTCCCGACATTCTTTCGAAACGCTCTATAAAAGCTCTTATTGACGGATTCGTAAATATAGTCACTGTTGATAAGAGCCATCATATCGCTCGATGCATTAACAATAAAGTCGGACTCTCGATAACGTTTCTCAGCTATTTGGCGCGATTTTCGCTCACGGGCTTCCTGAAGCTCACGTTCAATTACTGGCCCGAGCCGCCCGAGATGATCTTTCACCACATAATCATGCGCGCCTTCTTTCATCAACTGAACTGCATTTTCTTCTCCGATTGCTCCGGATACGAGAATAAAAGGAATATCGATATCGCTTTCTTTCAATATGGACAGAGCTTCTTTCGTGCTGAAATGGGGCATATTGTAATCCGAGAGGATCAAATCCCAGTCTTTTTTCTGTAATGCCGAACGCATTTCCAAGGCGTTTTCGACTCTCTCATATTCGGGTTGAAACCCTCCTCGGCGTAACTCCCGTAAAATCAAGAGCGCATCATCCTCCGAATCATCAATAATTAGTACCTTTAAATTTTTATCCATTCAGATTCCTTTTTCTCCGGGTAATTCGTTGATAGTCAACCAATAAGTGCTTAATAATTGCATAACTTCTGTGAATCTATTAAAATCAATCGGCTTTCGGATATAACTGTTCGCTCCACATCGATAACATTGCCGAATATCCCATTCTTCATCCGAAGAGGTTAACATCACAACCGGTATGAATGCCGTTTTGCGGTTGCTTCGTAAGACTTTTAAGGTTTCAATGCCATCCATTCTGGGCATCTTCAAATCCATAAAAATCACCGCCGGTAAATCGGAAGTACTCCGATCATCGTCATACTCATCCTTCTTCAACAGATATTCAAGGGCTTCAACTCCGTCCCGGGTTACGACCACATTATCCGTCAGATTGCACTTTCTGAATACCCGTTTTGCTAACGTTATATCGTCAGGATTATCTTCAACCAACATAATTATTCGTTTCATATATTGATCGAGCCCTTTCTGCGTTATAGCAGTGAATAACGATTGACCGATGTTTCTTTCTGCGTTCTTGTTTCAGAAGAGGATTTTGAAAGTTATTTTTCTAAATATCAATTTTACTAGCATTTTATTTCATCTTTCAAGAGTAAAATAAAAAGTCGCTCCTTCTTCAACAGCGCTCTCTACCCATATATCTCCCCCATGACGGCGGACAATCCGCTGGACCAAAGTCAGCCCGACACCCGTGCCAGCAAATTCCGAGTCACTGTGAAGACGCTGAAAAGGAATAAAAAGTTTATTCGCATATTTCATATCGAATCCCACACCGTTATCGCGTATAAAATAAACCGTCTTGCCTTCTTTCTCCGTTCTACCGAACTCTATTTTCGCGTCAGCCTGTTTTTGAGTAAACTTCCAGGCGTTCCCGAGCAGATTCTCCATCACCGCCCGCAAAAGCGTCTTATCGCCGAATCCCTTAACGTCGTCTTTAATAACAAATTCCACCTTTCGATCCGGATCATTTGTCTTTAATTCTGCGGTAATATCCCGCGCCATTGCGCTCAAATCCACTTCTTCGAATCTTATTTCACTTCTGCCCAATCGAGACAGTTGAAGAATCGAATTGATGAGTAAGCCCATCCGCTGGCTGGCTGCTCGAATCCGCATTAAATAATCTTTTCCTTCTTCATCCAGCTTATCTTGATAATCTTCCAGCAATGCCTGACTGAACCCATCGATCGTTCTGAGAGGAGCCCTTAGATCATGTGAAACGGAATAAGCAAACATTTCCAATTCCTGATTGGCAATTTCGAGCTCTCTACGCATTTTTGTTTCCGTAGTATCCACAACGGTCAAAAGCGTCGCTCTCTCTCCCTGATAATCGATTGCTACGTTGCTGATAATAGCGGGCAAAACACTGCCGTCTTTTTTGAGAAACTGAATATCATATGTATCTATAACATCCTTTCCGTTATAGCGGTCCCAAGCCCTTTTTAATACCAACTTCACTTCATCCGGATGAATTAATTGAGCAATTTCCATATCCATTATTTCTTCTTCCGTGTATCCCAGCATCGCTCTAAATTGTTCGTTGGTAAAAATCATCCGCCCTTTTTTATGAATGCCGATACCCACTTGAGCGTGGCTGACAAGTGCCTTGTATTTTTCCTCCGATTTTTTAAGTTCTTGCGTCCGCTGTTCAACCCGCGTTTCAAGCTCCTCTTTATACTCTCTTAATTCCTGCTCGACCTTTTTTCTTTGAGTAATATCTCTCAGTACGATAACGGATCCCGTTTTGATGCCGAATCGATCACTGATACGAGAGTATTTAATATCTAACTGTATGGCGGGATCTCGTAAGCCGATATCACCTTCCACAATCCGATTGGGATTTTCTTGAATCTTTTGTAAAAATTCTTCAACCTGCTTGGGATTTTCGAATTTGTTCTGATAGATATAGATCAAATCTCTTAATCTGATTTCGGACAGCCTTTGGGCTCCGATACTAGTTAATCTTTCCACGGATGTATTTATATTTGTTATTCTTCCTTCATTGTCCGTAACTACAATTCCGTCTTCTATCGAATTAAATATTTCACTCAGAGAAGCTTTTTGATAGGTGATAATCGCATAAGCCTGAAGAAATATCACCGAAAGAATTGCCAGATATCCAAAAGGATATACATCCATCGGTAAATAACAGGAGAGAAAATCCACCGCCGCAGATAAAGCGATGATGAGAGATATGAGATATAACTTAATTTGATCACGGCTTATCCCAGGTTTCATTTCTCGATATGCTTTGATGCACAGATAGATGGAACGGCCCATCAAAAAAGAAAAGAACAGCAAAAAAGGGGCCGATAAAATTCCGTATATGACATAAGGACCCCAGAATCGTTCTTTAACTCCCGTTGCCAAGCTATTTGTCATTAAATCTAATAAGTAAAAAAACAAAGCAATCAGATAACTTAACGCAATATATTTTTTCTTGCTTTCAAACAATCCCAAAACCGATATGGTAAGCATATAGATGGAAGGCGCGATCGCAACAATTCCCAGAAAGATAAAAACTTTATAAAACCAAATGACCAGAGCGGGATCTTTCATCAGATAGATGAAACCGGTACCGAATTGCCAGATTCCCGCGCTCAATGTACTGAAAAAAAACGCTTTTGTTATGAAGCTCTTTTCCTGCAACAGCACGTATACCCCTAATAACACAATCAATGTGGTAGTCAGGAACATCGGAAGTGCATAGATATTAAAAGAATAGCTGGAATTGCTCAAAAGTTTCTCAATCATATGAATACGAATCAGTCCTTTTTAGGAGTATTTGTTTGTTACAAAAAATCGTGAAAATTTTTAAATCCAGTAATTCTCTTGATCATTTTTATAGGCATCCCTTGTCGAAGCAAAAAGTTGTTTTTGTTTATTCCAATTTGAAAAAAAATATGCTGAATTACCGAAGGTAATTATACATTTTTCTCCGAAAGAAAACAGTAGAACCACCAATTATTCCGCAATTCTATACAAATAATTTTCGTCTCGAAAAAATATAAGCAAATAATTTGTCGAATCGCAGAAAAATATTTTCTTTCAAAAGTTGTTGAAATCAAAACGATTCGAAAACTGTGGTATAAAAAACAACAGGGATTTCCGTCGATTAAGAAATCCAAAAATTTGAGAAGAATAGTAAAGGGCAATATTTCATCAAGAATTTTTTATTATCCGGATCCGATCCACTCGATATATTAATTGGAATACTATTTCAGGCAGACCCAGTCCGGGTGATTCAAATACAGAACAAACAAATCGTTAGAAAATTTAAAAACCTTTCCCCGCCCATATACTATTCATTCTGTTTTTCGATAAAAAGACAGGTTAAAGTAAAGTTTTGGCGGTAAATTAATTTGAAAATCGCATTATTCCATTATTCCGCTCCTCCGATCATAGGCGGTGTCGAAAGTGTCATTGCTCACCATGCTCGGTTGATGACGATGAACGGTCACCAGGTGACGGTATTTGCCGGACGAGGTGAGACTTTTGACCCCGCCGTTCCAGTAAAAGTTTTCCCCTTGCTGGACTCTAAGAATCCCGAGGCATTGACCGTAAAATCCGAATTGGACAAAGGTTTGCTTTCTGAGCGGTTCCTTTTCCTATGTGATCAAATTCAAGAGCTGCTAAACAACGAACTTCTAGACTTTGATGTCTTGATCGCTCATAATGTTACCTCGTTGAATAAAAACCTTCCGTTAACGGCTGCATTGTTTCAAAACTATCGTCAACCGGGATTTCCCCGTCTCATTCGCTGGCACCACGATCTAGCATGGTCCTCACCCCGTTACAGAAATGAGTTATTTGATGACTATCCCTGGGACCTACTGCGGAAAAAATGGCCGGATACCACCGATGTCGTTGTTTCACAAGCGCGCAGACAAGAATTAGCGCAATTGATGGGATTATCAGCGGAAAATATTTCGGTAATTCCTAACGGAGTGGATCTGTTTTCCTTCTTTAAATTCAACGAACAAACAATCCGTTTGATCCAGACTCTGAATCTCTCGGAAATGGATCCGTTTTTCCTATTACCGGCACGCTTAATCCCTCGAAAAAATATTGAATTCGCACTGCAAATTATGAAGGCATTTCTCGTAAACAATCCAAATGCCGGGCTATTGATTACCGGACCCGAAGATCCCCACGATCCCGAAAATGCTCTGTACCGGAAAAAATTAATTCGGATGCGCAATGAAATGGATCTTCAAGACACTGTTCATTTTCTCGCTGATGTTACCGATGATTTTCTGCCGGATGAAATCATTTCTGATTTTTATCGCTTAGCTGACGCATTGCTTTTCCCGAGTTTCGAAGAAGGTTTCGGCATCCCGTTGATTGAAGCCGGCTTCAGTAATATTCCTGTTTTTTGTTCTGACATTCCGGTTTTTCATGAGATCGGTGGAGAAAATTTGAACTATTTCGATCCGAACGGTGATCCGTCCGCTGTCGCAAAGATGATTGATGATCGTTTGGATTCGGAAATGACTTTTCGCTGGTCAAGAAACGCCAAAAATAATTACAGGTGGGAATCAATTTATCGTTCATTGATCGAACCATTAATTACCAAGGAGGGGAAAAAATGAAGACTCCTTTTCGCAAATTAAAAACCGTGATTGTCCCGATCGGAAGAGACGGGAGCGGAGAAGCTGCTCTGTCGCTGGCAAAAACCATCGCCAACGAAGTCATTCTGGTGGGAGTGGTCTCTGTCTATAACGGAGAATCCATCAGTGCTGGAACGGGAGCGGCCCGATCTTTAAGAAAAAGATTGCTCGAGCTCAGCGACGGTCCAAAAATACGTTTTAAATCGACAATAATCGTTTCTGATTCACCCTGGAAAGATTTATTGGATGTGATCTCGGATGAAAAACCACAATCGGTTTTGATCGAATGGAAGGATGACAGTCTCACCGAAGGGCTGCCGGTTAATGAAGTTCTTTCCAATTCATTAGTAAATGTCCTGATATTTCGCAGTGACTTGCCCATTCATTACGAACGGACGATGGTGGCTGTCCGCGGCGGCCCGCACGCCGAATTGGCTTTGAAAGTGGCGATGACCTTAAAGCCGAATCACTTGGATGTCCTTCATATTTCTCGTTCCAGAACATCCGATGATGCGCCTTATAAAGGATATCTTCAAATCCTGAATCAGCTTCCCGAAATAAATCAACGATTTATCATCACTAGCGATGTTTCAAAAACTTTATTTCAAGAAGCGGATCATTATGATCTGGTAATTTTGGGAGCAACTGCAACGAATTCTTTGAACGGATCAGGAATCGGTACGGTGGCCGAACAGATGTTGCGGAATTCAAAATCCGCAGTATTGATTACCAAAATTCGACAGGAGAAAAACCCACCGATCTTTGATGAAAGTGCCGGATATCGGGCAATTTCGGTTTTGGTCGATAAATGGTTTGCCGAGAACACTTTTCACAGCGATGAATTCGCCGATTTGGATCGGCTCATGCAATTAAAAGAATCCTCAAATTTAACCATCAGTCTTGCGATGCCGGCTTTAAATGAAGAAAAAACAGTTGGAAACGTCATTTCAACAATCAAAACCGCATTGATGGACAACGTTCCGTTGATTGATGAGATGATTCTGATCGACTCAAATTCCACGGATCATACGCGTGAAATTGCCGAAGATTTGGGAATAAAGACGTACATTCATCAACAGCTTCTCCCGGAATCAGGCGCTAACGAAGGAAAAGGTGAAGCTCTATGGAAAAGCCTTTTGGTCACTTCGGGAGATATCATCGCTTGGATCGATACCGACATTGTCAATATTCGCCCTCATTTTGTATATGGCATCATCGGTCCCTTGCTGTTAAATCCGTCCGTAAAATTTGTAAAAGGGTTTTATCGCCGTCCCCTAAAAATAGGGAATAAAATGCAAGCCGGTAGCGGCGGCAGAGTGACCGAATTGACAGCACGCCCCTTATTAAACCTGTTCTACCCAGAGCTATCTGGCGTCATTCAACCCCTATCCGGAGAATATGCGGGGAGAAGGGATGCGCTTGAAAATGCTATTTTTTATTCGGGATACGGCGTAGAAATAGGTCTGCTCATCGACATCTTCGAAAAATACAGTCTGAATGCGATTGCCCAAGTCGATTTGTTGGAAAGAATCCACCATAATCAGGAACTTGAAGCATTAAGTAAGATGTCATTTGCTATTATCCAAACCGTTTTACATAAGCTTGAAAACCGATATGAGCGCTCAATTATAGACGATGTCAATAAGACAATGAAGCTAATCCGATATAATGATGGCGGATATTATTTAGACGTCGAAGAAATAGCCGAAAAGCCACGTCCACCGATGATTTCTGTTCCGGCTTACCGGGAGGCGCATCATAAATGACCCGATTTTGTCTTATCCGTCATGGACAGACGGACTGGAATTTGGAAGGTCGTTATCAAGGTCAAAGTGATATTCCGCTAAATTCAACCGGCATAAAACAAGCCCGTTTGATTGCCAGAGTACTTCGGGATGAACAATTCGATGCCGTCTACTCAAGTGATTTATTGCGAGCGTTAAGAACAGCCGAAATCATCACAGAATATCATGACAGTTTGAAAATTAATACAGATCCACGCCTTCGAGAAGTCAATCAAGGTGAATGGGAAGGTCTCACTCGGGATGCCATCCGAGATCGATATCCGAAGATCTGGGAAGCTTTAATAGAGAATCCCGTTTCCGTGCGTCCTCCGGGCGGTGAAACAGTTGTCGAAGTTCAAAGCCGCGTTAACACCGCGTTAGACGATATTTCCGCTCTTTATCCCGATGGGAACGTCTTGGTTGTATCCCACGGTTTGGCATTGGCGACGGTCATCTGCAGTGTGAATGGCTTTCCGATCGGTTTGGCATACCAAAAAGTACCCGAGAATGCCGATCCGATCTGGGTACCCTGGTAAATAAGATATTCAAAAAGAGAAAACAGATCATCCGATCCTTGCACCGGTGAAGTCGGATTCATTTTTGTCGCAATGATATTCGGGACTAAAAAGCCGCAATCCCCCTGAATTGATTTGCATGAAATATAATTGTTTTTCAGAGAGGGCTTTCGATCCGCTCTCTCTTGTAAATTTCCGCCGGGGAAAGTTTTGAGGAGAAAGATGGCTTGGATTTATGGTTCGGAAGAACAGGAGTTGCAAGAGGGAAACATGATTTCCGTCTACCCGCTGGGTGTAAACACGGTCATCGCCCGGGTAAACGGTATCGTTTATGCAATCTCTGGAAAATGTCTGCATATGGCTTGCCCCTTGTTTATGGGCACTTTGGATAACTATATTCTTACCTGCCCTTGCCATGATTGGCGTTTCGATATTCGCGATGGCCGTTTTCTTGATGCTTCAGAACTCAGTCTCAAGACTTACCCCACCAAAACGGAGGACGGGAAAATATATATCGATTTCAATTGAAAGGATACTTTTATGGAAAAAGTTACCATGTATACCTTATCTACTTGCCCGTGGTGCAGAAAAACAAAGAAGTTTTTCACAGACCACAACGTCCCGTTTGAATTTACGGATTATGATTTAGCCGATGAAGGGACACAATCAAAAATAAACGATGAAATGGATATTGCCGGTGCAGACGCGTTCCCTTTCGTTATAATCGGAGATAAAATAATCGTCGGTTATCAGCCGGATGTTTATACACGCCTGTTAGGACTGGATAAATAAATGAATATTAATACTGAGAGCAGAAAGCAAGCCCTCCGATATTTCTATACAAAAATCGTAGAACCAATGGGATATAAATTTTCTCCGGACAATGATCTGGTTGAATTTATTTTGGAACAAGAAGTGAATTTGGAAGGAAAATACGGTATCCCCTTTTGTCCGTGTCAACCTATCCGCCATAATCGTGAGCATGATATGAAAATCGTCTGTCCTTGTATCCCCTTCCACCGAAAACATTTCGATGCGATGCAGCGTTGTTGGTGCGGGCTTTTTGTTCACCAGGATGTTACCGATCCAGACAGCCTACCGCAATTATCGGCAAAGGAGATGGGACTTGAGTGAAAGTTTTTTCCGAGTCATCCGCGCTTCAGAAATTGCTCCCGGAGGAATCGTAGCGAAAGAAATCAATGGTCATCATCTGATAATATGTAACAACAATGGTGAATTTCACGCTTTAAGCGGTCGCTGCGGGCATATGAACGCACCTCTCGAAATGGGGACGTTGGATGGAACAATTCTGACTTGTCCCTTACATTGTGCACAATTTGATATCCGAAGCGGAGAAGTTTTATCCGGACCAGTACCAATGAGTTTTACTTCCGAGAAAGAGGCTTCTCCTCGCCGAGCACAGCATCTCGACAAGGCAGCCGAATTAATAGAACGGATTCATACGGAACCCATTTCAACCTTTCAGGTAAAGATAGAAGACGGATGGATCTTGGTCGCTTTGTGAACTTAGGCTATGAAAATTATCAAGTTTTATCAAAAATATATAACCTTAACATTAAGAGAAGTACATGCCATCCTCTGCCCAAAGATTTAAAATGAATCTGACCGCCTTAACCTATGAAGGAATGGCTATGGGACATCTTCCTGATGGGCGGGTGGTTTTTGTCACAGGCGGATTGCCTGATGAAGAAGCTGAAATTGAAATTACCGAGGAGAAAAGAGATTTTGTCTTCGCTCGTGTGATACAAATTTTGCATCCGTCCGTCAAACGCATCTCTCCGATATGTCCTCATTTCGGCACCTGCGGCGGTTGTCATTTTCAGCATTTGAACTATGTCGATCAACTTTCCGTAAAACGATCCATCGTGGAGGAACAGTTACGCCGTATCGGCAGAATTCAAAATCCGGTGGTTGACGAGGTGGTTCCCTCGTCGGAAATTTGGCGGTATCGAAATACGATGCAGTTTTATATCAATTCGGAAGGGCAGATTTGCTTCCGAAAAGCGGGTAGCATGGAAACGGTGCCTATTCATGAATGCTATTTGCCAACGGAACCAATTCGGCGCCTCTTTCCGTCCTTCGTTTTTAGTCCTTCCGATTCCGGCAAAAGGATCGAAATCCGATGCGACAGCGACCGAAACCTGATGCTTATCGAAGAGGGACATCGGATCGATCTTTCTGACCGATTGGCGGGTGACTCATCCCTTACAGCGCAACAAACGGATTCGTTTGAAAAAGTGGAAAGCGGAAAGAAGGTCCTTTTCATGGACGTTCTGGGTGTTCGATTTCAAGTCAGCGCAGGCTCGTTTTTCCAAGTCAATCTACCGGTTGCGGAAGCCATGATCCGCTATTTACAGAATAACCTCCCGCTGGATTCGAAAACGAACCTGTTGGATCTATATTGCGGTGCCGGTTTATTTTCTCGTTTTTTTGCCGAAAAGGTAGCACACGTCGATGCGATTGAGCTCTCAACCGATGCCGCTTCGGATTTTGCCGCTAATTTGGTCGGCAGAGGATCCGCTTCTTTCCGGCAGGGAG
>Ga0255342_1000773_pt1 | contig 50648 bp, 36 predicted proteins | sample wastewater_treat_3_FD_192416 | JGI IMG/M metagenome (GOLD analysis project Ga0255342, IMG submission 192416) | Wastewater microbial communities from Lulu Island WWTP, Vancouver, Canada - plant14 | ecosystem: Engineered > WWTP > Wastewater > Unclassified | place: Canada: Vancouver, British...
AATGATGGCGATGCTCTGGTTCTGGCCTATAACACCAGCTCTATGGAGAGCGACTGGACTGGACCTGCCTGGGGAAGCAAGATCGCCAGCGCTGTGGCCCTCCTGAACCATACTGACAGCCCGGACAGCTTTGTCTCCACCATCAAGGAGTTCAAGGTCGACCAGGAGAAGCTATCTCTGATGCAGAACGCCGGCATGCATCCTTTGAAGGTTGCAGGCGTTTTGTGAGCTTAGACGGATAAGAGAGGACAGATAGAAGAGAATGAATAGGGAAGAATGAATAAGAGAAGTGGAGAAGGGAGAAAAAGGAGGGAGAAGAGGAGAGAGAGGATCTGATCGGCAAATTTCATAGAGAGACCGATTCGAAATTCAAGACTTGAGAATGCATAACAGCATTTGAGGGCAGCGGTGGCGCACCTGATGGCAGGTGCCAAGGGAGAGAGCGCCGCCTGCCATCACCCTTTTAGGTTGAATATTAAGTTAGTTATTTATACTCAAAGGACCTACATTCATTGATACCCGACTGACCAATCTGACTGGCAGTCTTCAGCCAAGAACGCGAGGGTTCTAATGCCGATTTCATCTCTGGGATTCATGGGCATAGGTCTGGTGTGGGGCTGGTGGATCGGAGGCATCGGGAGAGGGGCCCGCCGTCCACTTCTGGATGCACTGGCAGCGGGCGCAGCAACTCTGATATTTTCTTTGGGGATAGCTGCATATGCCGGCCTGCGCCCCATCCTGTTCTTTCTATGTGCAGGCGGATTGACCCTTTATCTTCATCTCGCCTGGATTCAGGGGCTGAAGGATAGATTTGGGCCGTCGGGGGGGCTGGCCGGAGAGGAGGTCGGAAGATGATAGATGAATCGATAATTCAGATGATCCAGTTGATAGGCGCTCTGCTGTTTGGCACCATTATAGGATGGTATGTGTATATGATAAACCGCTATCGCAAGGGCGATGTTCAATTAGGCGACCTGGCGGCATTGATAGGAGTCATAGGCGGAAGTGCTATTCTGGCTCTATTCGACAGGGAAGGTGGCCTCTTTGGAGCTTATGGCATCGGGCTTGCCATTGGCTTTTTCTCTTACTTCCTATTCCTGGTCCTGATGGTCTACATATCGGACAACTTCGATATTGACTGGTTCCTGGACGGAAGGCGAAAAAAGCCCTCAGGCGACTACGTCATTCCTCCGGGTACTGCCGAGACCATAAGGCCAATGGGAGCTGGTGGCGGCAGCGGAGCCCCGGGCCCAAAGGATTAAGCAGAGGGCAGCTTGAACCTGCTGATAGATTCTTGATTGAGCCATCAGGATGGTGAACAGAGGATAGGCATATGACCGGCCGGTCGATAAGGGATATGAAAGAGGCGGTCTTCGGCGAGAAGGGGCCCGATCCGGAGATTCTGGTACATCTGGCCCCCTTCCTCTCTGAGCCTCTTCTCTTTAGAGCGATAGCAATTGCCAATGCCGTCCCTGATCCTTTCCAGCGTGCTATGATACTCATAGCCCTGGCAGGATCAGCTCAGCTTTCCGAGGAGAAGAGAGAGCTGCTGGTCAAGGCTGCCCGGAATGCAGCAAATGAGATCTCATCCATGCCCGAAAGGATGCAGGTGCTTGCAAAGATTCTGCCACTGACATTTGGCAAGGATCATCTCTTGCTGAGAGGAGAGAAGAAGTGGCGGGCACAACCCCCATTGGAGGCATCGACAGATAAAGAGCGGCCAGGCGGGAGCAAACCAGAAAAGAGGCCTCTGATCGAACGGATTGCGGACCGGGACGATGATGAGATGAGCACTCTGGCCAGAGAGGCTCTGGCCCGCCTCCAGACCCGCACTGTCAATACCGGCTTTGCATCTTTGTCGCAGGCCTCTGTCCCCCTGCATCCAAGCTCTCCCCTGGATCCAGGCCAGAATTATTACTTCTGGCTGGATATTGGCCCGCCGACTCTGTGCTCTATTGAGGCCACCCCCACAGCGATTCCCGATTACATACCGCCCAAGGCCAGGCTGGTGGTAGCCATCTTCCCCTTCGATGAGGAGATCGAGATCGTCCCCGGGGCCGATATCGGGGAGCTGGAGCTAGAAGAGGATGGTACTGCAATTGTATTGCGCCAGCCCCAGCAGGCGCTGGAGGGCATAGAAGTACCGGAGGGGGATCTTCTCAATCGACGCCTGCTCTTTCCGGTAAAGGCTCCGCAGAAGGAGGGAGCATTCCGCCTGCGCTGCAATATCTACTATCAGCAGATCCTCATCCAATCCAGGCTGGTGAGAGCTGTGGTGGCAAGAGATGGCTTGCCCAGAGAAGAAGCCTTGCAGTCGGTGATCGATTATGCCCTCAGCCATACTCTGTGGGCAGAGCATCTGCAGAGCCTTGCTCCCCACCGCCTCAGCATCCTTCTGAACAGCAATGGCGATGGCACCCATACCCTCAGCTTTCTGGGAGCGGAGGGGAATGATCTCTTCAAGGACAGCGCTGTGATACCGGCGACAGAGTTGAAGATCCCAGTTGAGAACGGCAGAAAAGGGCTGTGGAGGGTTTCCTGGGGCGAGGAAAAGCCGTGGAAAGAGGATGGGAGACTGACCTACCGCTATGCGAATCGCTTTCCCGACAGGGCTTCAGATCTCAAGAGGCTGGAAGAGGACCTGATATTCCTGGCCAGAAGGGGGTACATACTCTATAATACCATCATCGACAAGTTCACCCGCAGCCGGGGCAAGAGCTCAGAGCTGGCCCGGCTGATGCTCAATCCCGGCATGGTGCAGATCGCTATCAGAGACTCGCCCACCCAGATCCTTCCTGCCTCTTTATTCTACGATTATCCTCTTGATACTCAGGCGGATGGCTATAAGATCTGTGAGGCTTTTCTAGCTGCACTCCAAAGCAGCATGCCTCTGCATCAGGCAGCCTGCTTTACCGGCCAGTGCCCCCACTCCAGGAGAGATGCCAATGGCAATCCAGATGGCTATATCTGTCCAAGCGGATTTTGGGGCTACAGGCATAGCCTGGGGTTTCCCCCATCCCTGGCCGATGGAATGGATGTGCCCGCAGAAATCCCTATGAATGAAGGTCCGCGGATGGTGGTGGGTGCAGCAACAAACCTCGACCGCCTCGATGATCATATGAGGGCTCTGAGAGAGATTAGGAGAGATGCAGTCTGGAATTATTCAGAGAAACGCATGGAGATCATCCATAATCTTCAGAAAGAGAAGGGAAGAACACATCTGATCTATTTCTACTGCCATGGCGGAATCACAGCCAACAACCTTCCATACCTGCAGGTGGGAGACGGGACGGGCAGCGACTTTATAGATGGCTCGAATCTGCGTGCTTATGAGATCAACTGGGACGGGCCTCAGCCCCTGGTCTTCATCAATGGCTGCCATACCACCGCCCTGGATCCGGAAAAGGTCATCAACCTGGTTGCCGACTTCGTCAGCGCGGGCAGCGCGGGGGTGGTTGGAACGGAGACGACCATCTTTGAGCCCCTGGCATGCAGCTTCGCCGAGGCCTGCCTGAGCTATTTCCTCAAAGAGAAGTGCAGCATAGGAGATGCTATAAGAATGGCCAGGCTGAAGCTGCTCGGAGAATACAACCCCCTGGGCCTGGTTTATACCCCATTTGTCCTTCCCAGCCTTCATGTAAGGGAAAGCGTCTCGAATTCACCCCAAAGGGACAGAGGGAGAGAGAGAAGAGAGATGGAATCCCCAGGCTCACCCATAGAATAGAGAATAGAAAATAGAAAATAGAGAATAGCCAGGAGTCAAGAATACAGATTTGGGTCTTCGAAGGCCCGCTCCGGCATCGGTTATTCCGCCGGTACCCATTGTTTTATTGCTCTATGCAGAGAGCTGGCCCCCACAATGGGCTCCAGGCTCAGGGGCAGGTCTGCAGGATAGATGAGAATCCCTTTGGTCTGGCTGCCGCCTAATCCTCCATGAGATCCCACCAGCTCCTCGAAGGCCGCCACCTCATCCGTCTCCTGGCTGTAGAAGCTGTTGACCAGGATATCTGGACAGTTATCGAAGCTGTCCTCGTAGATCAACTGTCCTGGAGCCAGCCTTCCATAGCTCTCCAGAGGATCTTCTCCCTGCGCCCGCCCCTCCCAGAGGTGGTAGATGCCTTTTGCCCCGATGACTAAAGGCCCCTGGGCGGCGGAACGAACCATGAGAAAGCCGATCTCAGGATATCTCAAAAGGCCTGAGATCAGATGGGGATACCGGCGGTTGATCTCCTCCAAGCTCAGGCGCTCCTTTGAGGCAGTGAAATAGATCAGCCCCAGATTTCCCGATGCCAGGACGATGGCTTTGTCAATGGGTTTATCGATAGATCTGTTGATGGTTTTTTCGGTGGATTCTTCGATGGATTCTTCGATGGACTCTTCGATGGCTTCTTCGATGGACTCTTCGATGGCTTCTTCGATGGACTCTTCGATGGATCTGTCGGTGCCCCTTCTCGTTCTCCTGCTCTTATCATCTCTATCTTCCTCCCCCAGATCCTTCACCTTTGGCCCCAGGACCACCCCCCCTTCCTTCATCCTTCCTCTTACCGCCCTGCCCATCAGCCGTCCGCTGCGGCTATCCTGGCGGGAGATGTCAGTTAACAGGGAATTGACCCTCAGCCAGGTCTCATCCTCTGAGGGTGGTGAGAAGGTCTCCAGCTCTACCAGCTCCTCTACCACCTCTTCCAGGGTTTTTCCAGTCCTTTGGCGAAAGGTGGCGCCATTGCTCTGGCCGTGATCGGAGAGCACAACGAATCTATATGGCCGGTCTGTAGCCTCTGCCAGCTCCTCCAGCCACCCGAACATCTTATCCAGGCCTCTTAGGACGCGCAGGGCATCCTTGCGGGCTACACCAGAGTGGTGGGCGACCTCATCATAGCCGACGAAGGTTGCATACATGACCGGGAGGGAGCGGATCATATCTCCGGCCAAAGCGAAGATGGCCATCTCCCGCAGGACGGCTGTGGCAAGGGCACGGATGAATGGATAATATCCAAAGCGGTTGATGCGGGGCCTCTCTCTTCTGGCCCATTGAAGAGAGCCCTCGATCATCTCCTCCACCAGATGGGATACGAATATCCCCGCTGTCCTGGCCAACATAAAGGGGTTGGCAAAGAAGAGGAAGTACTCCAGAGTAATGCGCTTCTTTCCCGCCCCGATGGTGCTGACTGTCAGCAGGCTTTCAGGCGCATCCCCTGAATACATGTTCGTCCTGCTGCTACCATTGTCGGCCAGCAGTCCCCTGCGATCTGAGACCCTATCCTCGATCTCTGAGACATTGCCGGGCCGGTCGGAGGAGTAGAGCTTCTGCGAGCTTTTTTCAAACCAGCGAAATCCAGGGATGTTGAAGTTGTTGCCATGGAGTATTCCCGGCTGGGATCCGCCTGTCTGGCAGGATAGATCCGTATCCCAGCCGGCGAGTCTGTGGCTGCCGCACTCAAGCCATCTCTTCACCGTGGGCATATAGCCTTCAAAGACAGCCTTATGCAGCATTTCTTCAGAGAGGCCGTCTATCTCCAAGAATACCACTCCCGGCACCTCGATCCTCTTCCCGCTGCCATACCTCTCCATCAACGGTCTGATCACAAAGCGCTGATAGCTATGGGAGTCATCCACGGCAAAGGCTCCGCCGACGACCATTCCCGTGGTGGAGATCACAAATGAGACCAGAATTGCCGTCCAGATGGAAGATATGGAGACATCAGGAAAGATGGATCCCACAAGCAGCACCAGTATGCCGTTCATACTGAACAGCATAAGGGGAAAGAGCAGAGGATGGAGGCGAATGGAGAGGCTGATCAGGGGAAAAATGAGAAAGCTGTTTGCCAGTCCGAGCACCAGGACGAAGAGCGCTGCCCCTTCCAGGCTCAGAACAGCAAGCCCAGGAAGATAGATGCTCAATACGACCAGGACGCCCGCCTGCAGTATCAGGGATATGAGAGCTATGGCCAGATCATCGATCTGGTCTCTCTTTTTTTCCTGGCGGGACCGGGCTCTGGTCATCTCTCTTATCCTTTAGTCTATCATTTAATGATGCACATCCGATGATGCACATGTTTAATAAATATTTCTCATTTCCCAATCCCGATTGCTGGGGCCAATTCAGAGTATGAATGTAAGGGTCAACCCAAGGCTTGAAATCACAGAAGAGCTAAATGATAATTGATCGCTGTTGAGAGGTCGAAGAACGAGGAAAGGAGAAGAAGAGCTGAGGATGGCATTGAGGAGGAGCTATGCCAAGCAACCCGCTCCGGATAAGAGGCTGGCTCTTCAGGAGGCCTTCCAGGCCCTCCAGGATGAAGAGCCGACGATATCGGATATCATCCATGATAGAAGTCTGCCTGACTCCCTCCTCAAGCCCATCGAGGCCCATGCAGGGAGCATGGCTGGGGCATCAGGAGAGATCAAGAGGCCGAAGGTCCCGATCAGACCAGAAATTCAAAGATGTCGATCAGATCAGAAGATATCGATCAGATCAGAAGATATCGATCAGATCAGAAGATGTCGATCAGCAGAGCTGTCAATGCCCCCAAGCGGGCAGGCCCTCTCAAGCCCCGCCGGGCTCTTAAGCCAACAGGGAAATGATTGAATGATAAACCACCGAAGTGAGCTGGATTTGCCTCCCGGGCTGGAGGGATTGGTGGACCTAGCACTGGACCTGCGCTGGACTGTGCGGCAGACAACAGACAGGGTATGGGAACTGCTGGACCCAGAGGCCTGGGAGAAGACGAAAAACCCCTATCTGATCCTGCAAAACATCTCCAAGAGCCGTTTAAAGGAGCTGGCGAGGGATGAGGTGCTGGGAAAGGAGATAAGGGAATGGCAGGAGAAAAACGCCCAGTTCCTGGCCCAGCCCAGCTGGTGCGAGAAGCACTCTGACCTGGGCCAGATCGCCTACTTCAGCATGGAGTTCGGCCTCTCTGAGGCCCTTCCCATCTACTCCGGCGGCCTGGGAATTCTGGCTGGAGATCACCTGAAGACGGCCAGCGACCTGGGCGTTCCCCTGGTGGGGGTGGGCCTTCTCTATCAGCAGGGCTACTTCCGTCAGGTTCTGGACAGGGATGGCTCTCAGATCGAGGCCTTCCCCTACAATGACCCGGACAGCCTTCCCATTGAGCCGGCCTGGGATAAGGAGGGAGGCAGGCTCAAAATCAGGATCAACCTTCCCGGAAGGCATCTTTATTTGAGGGTCTGGAGGGCTCAGGTGGGCAGGGTGAGCCTTTATCTCCTGGACTCCAACGACCCCTTAAACAGCCCCTGGGACCGGGCGATCACTGCCAGCCTTTATGCCCCCGGGCAGGAGCTGCGCCTGATCCAGGAGATAATCCTCGGGATGGGCGGCTGGCTGGCACTGAAGAAGATGGGGATAAAGCCCGATGTCTGCCATATGAACGAGGGTCATGCGGCCTTTGTGGTCCTGGCCAGGGCCTACAGCTTTATGGAGGAGGTGGGCTGCTCATTTCCGGTCGCTCTCTGGGCCACGCGGGCGGGAAATGTCTTCACCACCCATACCCCTGTGGAGGCAGGATTCGATCGATTCGAGAGGTCCCTCTTGAGAAAGTATGCAGAGCATTATACAGATTCCAGCCGCCTATCCCACAATGCTCTGGCCTCCATGGGAGCGAGAACGGCAGGAGATGATGCTGATGATACCAGCCTCTTTAATATCGCCTTTCTCGCCCTGAGCGGGAGCTGTTTTATCAATGGAGTGAGCCGGCTTCATGGGCGGGTGAGCAAGGGGATCTTTCAGCCCCGGTATCCCAACTGGCCGGCGATTGAGGTGCCCGTCAATTATGTGACCAATGGAGTCCATATACCGACCTGGGATTCCCCAGCTGCCCAGAGCCTGTGGTCGCAGAGCTGTGATGGAGGCTGCGATCCTGACTGGATTGATTATGATGCCGGGAGGATCTCCGAGCAGAGCGATCAGGATATCTGGGGGTTTCGGGCTGTTGCCCGCAAGGATCTGGTCGAATATGCCCGCAGGCGCCATGCCCGGCAGATGGGGGAGCACGGGGCCTCTCCAGAGGAGATCGAGGCGGCCAGGCACGTGCTGGACCCCAATACCTTCACCATGGGATTTGCCAGAAGGGCCACTGCCTACAAGCGCACCAATCTTCTCCTCAGGGACGAGGAGAGGCTGGTGAGAATCCTGACCAATAGGGATAGGCCAGTTCAGCTCTTGATGGCGGCCAAGGCCCATCCTGCTGATCTTGCCGGAAAGGAGATGGTCAAGCAGATGGCCCGGTTCGCCTCACGGAGGGATGTATCGGATAGAGTGATCTTCCTGGAGGACTATGATATCGATTTAGCCCAGCACCTGCAGGCGGGGGTGGATTTATGGATCAACACCCCGCTGCGGCCCAATGAAGCCTGTGGGACGAGCGGCATGAAGGTGCTGGCCAATGGCGGCCTGAATATATCCACCCTTGATGGATGGTGGGATGAGGCCTACAGCCCTGAGGTCGGTTGGCTGATTGGGGACGGGAGAGAGAGCGAGAGTGAGAGTGAGCCGGGGGCAGGATCCAGCGCAGAGAGGGATGATGAGGATGCCCGGAACCTGTACCGCCTGCTGGAGGAGGAGGTGATACCTCTCTTCTACCAGCGGAACGACCAGGGGATACCATCTTCCTGGGTGGCGAAGATCAAGGCCAGCATGGCTCAGCTCACACCACGCTACAGCAGCATGAGAATGATGAAAGAGTATGTGGAGAAGATCTACCATCCAGCTCAGGAGGCCTACAGGCGAAGGGCTGCAGATGGAGCAAAGCTCGCCCAGCAGCTTGTGAGCTGGCAGGAGAGGATCTCCCAGAGCTGGAGCGGCATTCATTTTGGCCGCTTGAAGGTAAGCCGTGAGGAGGCGAGGTGGCACTTCCAGGTGGAGGTCTACCTGGGTGATGTCAGCCCGGAGGATGTCCAGGTGGAGCTTTATGCCGATGCCCTGCCCCGCTCGGGCCGGGAAGAGGAGCACAGCTCGGCGAGAATCTTAATGGAGCAAGGGGAGCTGCTCGCAGGCTCGGTAAATGGGTTCATCTACTCCGCCGATGTGCCGGGAGAGAGAAAGGCAGAGGACTATACCCCTCGCATTGTGCCCTATCACCCGGATGCTTTTATCCCCCAGGAGGATGCCCATATCCTCTGGATGCGTTAGATCTGCGGGCATAGAGAGATGTGGCAGACTGATGAACCATGTTTTTTTTTTGAGGCCCGGAGGGCGGAGGAGCTTATCCTGACCAACATTCTCCCCCTCACCGAATCCCATTGCCGCTAGATCATACTGGAGTTATACATCGCCCCATCCTGGGAATAGGCGCTGTCGCTCCTTGAGACCTGACAGAGCCGCTCCACCCCGCCGATTTCCCGGATGAACTCCGCCACTGAAGGAGGCACCAGCCTCTCCCAATCCCCTCCCTCCCGCATGAGAGCGCGAATGGCCGATCCTGAGTACACATCTCTCTGATACAGGGGGGGCTTTTTCACCTCGACCCCGGCCTCAACGAAGAGCCGGATGACCAGGGGATTGTTGGAGTAGACCAGGTCGAAGCAGGGCACCATGGACTGAAGGTGAGAGACCCATAACGAATTGCGGTTGATATCCTGCAGTGTGGTGACGATGCATTTCTTGCGCAGCTCTCCCTTCCCCAGGGCGGCATAGATCATCTCCATCCTCTCCCCGCTGGTGAAGGGATCCTCAGGATCATGGCTCTCCTGGGCGCTTCCGATCACTATCACAATCTCATCAACCTCCCGGGAGATCTCCTCTAAGACAGCCTGATGGCCGAGATGATAGGGCTGAAAGCGCCCGATGTACAGTCCGCGCATAAGTGAAATTCCTTTGAGAGTATTAGCCCATTGAGCCTATAGCTATTGAGCCTATAGCTATTGAGCCTATAGCTATTGAGCCTATAGCTATTGAGCCTATAGCTATTGAGCCTATTAGCCAATTGAGCTTATTGCTATTGAGCTCATCTGCCTATGACCTGCTTTCCTATTAGCTTTATGGCGCTCTCCTTATTGGGGCCTATGGGCGAGCCGACCACAATCTGGGTGACTCCCGTATTCAGCAGCTCATCCACCCGCGCCCTGCAGTCCGCCGGCGATCCGGATATGGAGAAGGCCTCAGTCATCCCCGGAGTCACAGCATCCATGGCCGCCTTGAAGTCGAAGCGGGAGATGGCATCTGATATAGCCCGCGCCTCGTCCATGCCAATTCCATGCCTCTCCAGTACGTTCTCCGGCGAGCCAGCGACGATGAAGGCCACAACGATCTTTGAGGCACCCACTGCTCTGGCCTGATCCTTGTCTGCGCTGAAGCTGGCATAAGCACATACCTGGACATCCTCCGGGCTCCGGCCAGCCCTCTCTGCCCCCTGGCGGATCATGGGCAGGGCGAACTTGAAGTCATCGGGATGGGAGGCATTGATCAGGACACCATCGCTGATCGCCCCTGCCAGCTCCAGCATCTTTGGCCCCTGAGCACCGATATAGATCGGTATCTTGGGGGTGGTAAAGGAGATCTGTGCCCCCCTGAACCCCGCCTGGTTGACCTGCTCTCTGGCCAGAAAGGCCCTGATCGCCAGCACTGAGTCCCTCACCCTCGATAGGGGCTTGTCCCATTCTATCCCCATCTTATCGAATGTGGCCTTATCCCCCGGACCTATGCCCAGGATAGCCCTCCCGCCGGAGAGCTCATTTATGGAGGCGATGCTGGAGGCGGTGATGGCAGCATTCCTGGTGTAGGGGTTAGTGACGCCGGTTCCCAATTGAATCCTGTTGGTCAATAAAGAGAGCACGGCAAGGGTAGTCCAGACATCTCTATTATTGTAGTGATCTGTGATCCAGATATTTTTAAATCCGGCATCTTCTGCCAGTTTCGCCATATGGCCGATCTTCAGTACCGGTTCATCAGGGACGAACTCAATTCCGAACACTTAAATCTCCTCCAGCTCGATGCGATCGCCGACCTTCAGGCGAAACGCCTCTGAGGCATTCCCCTGGTTGATCGCAATTTCTGCAAAGCCATGACTCCCCAGGGTTATAAGCGGTTCGATCCTCCGTCCCTCGGCATAGGTCCTCACCCTCTTCAGCCTGATACCCATCAGCATCACATCCCCGCCGGGAAGCTTCTGCAGGTTTAAGATGAGGTTGCCGAAGCGGTCGATATAGATCACTGCAGCCTCAAGGCCGCGGGCAGTCCTCTTCGCCTCGCCAAAATCCAGATCCTTCGGCCTCACCCTGGGGCCGAGGCTCTCCGGCTGTTGCCCGGAGGCGATGAGGGCGGCGGCAGGGGCGAAGACGTCCCGCCCGTGAAAGGTGCAGGAAGCCCCCGGATGAGGGGTGATCTCATAGGCTGCCGGCCTTCCCAGGGAGCGGGCAGCGGGCAGGAGAAGGCCGTTATCAGGCCCTATGAATATCTGCCCTCCGCTCTCCAACACCAGCCCCCGCCTGGCCGTCCCCACCCCAGGGTCGACCACTGCAATGTGAATGCTGCCCGAAGGAAAGAACCTGGCTGTGGAGAGGAGGGCAAAAGCCCCTGCCCTCACATTCTGGGCAGGGATGTCGTGGGCGATATCCACGAAGGTGATCTTGCTGGCCTCGTTTCCTGATCCGCCCTGCAGCCGGGATAAAATCACCCCCTTCATCTGGGCAGGATAAAAGGAGCCAAAGTCGGAAAGAAGGGTTATGATCAAGGTATACCGCCCGGTGATTATGCATCAAGCGAGGCTTTCGACTCGACTGGCTTTATCACTTCTACTATGTTGATGCCCCTTCTCTTCAGCTCCTGTAAGAGGTCGCCATAGAGCTCACCATAAAGCTCGCCACAGAAGGCCTCCTCCGGTGCCACAATGCCCTTCTCCCCGATCCTTCCCTGGGCCAGAAACCTCGCTGCAATGGCAGCAGCGGAGCCTGTCACCCTGGCCATGGCAGTTATCCCGTTCTTGCTGTCTGCTTCCGCCCACATGAAGCAGTCCGCCTGTTCTTCACTGCCCTGGGCGCTGTTCCACATCACACAGACATCCTCATCGCCGGGCAGTGGCTTGAGCCTCGGCTCTATGAGCCTTAAGAAAAAATCCCGCGGCGAGATGTCCTGGCCGGCATAGCTTATGGGGGCTATATCCAAAAGGCCGCACTCTTTCAGGGTATCGATAGCCTGCCAGTGGCCCGGCCAGCGAATGGTCTTCTCAGAGAAGCTCTCCAGATGGCTGTGGGTGTACAGGAAGCTGGGCATCCCTGGGGTGATGGCACACTCCAGCTCCTCATCGATGCCGCATTCCTTGAACCGGAAGCTCTCCCGGCCTGAGGTCGCCTCCACCTCTGAGACCCGGCCATCCTCCAGCACCCTGACCCCAACCATATACTCGCGCAGGACATGATCGAATGACCAGGTGATCATATACTGCAGAGGGTGGCGAGCGGCCGCCTCCCGGCTGGGAATCCCTCCCACCCGCGCCACTGCTCTCTTTGCCCCCACCCTTCTGATGCCCTCGCCCAGGGTGACATTGGAGAGGCCAGGGGCAAAGCCCATGCCATCCAGGAGGGTGACACCGCATTCAATAGCCTTCTTATGCAGTGACTCTCCGTACTCGTCCAGGCTCATGCCCGCTGGTGCCGCCATACCCTCCTTCTCATAGGGGTCGGGCCGGCGGTGATACTCCTCCAGTATGTCCACAGCGTCCAGGCCGGCGCCTATTGCCGTCTCCACTGCCTTATAGCTGCTCTTTCTCTCCGGAAGGGCGATGATTCCTATATCATATTTCTGCATCAGCCTTCTGGATTCTCTGGAGTCAGAGATATCGATAGAGTGAGCTACAACCCTCTCGCCTCCTATCCACTCAAGGGCCTTTTGCAGTGAACTGCGGCTCCTACCTACGATTCCTACCTCATCGACACCGCCGTACCTGGCCAGATCCCAGGCCACCGCCGAGCCGATCCTCCCCGTCCCTCCCAGGACGAGCGCCTTCAAATCCTCTCCTCCCTGTGAAATATCAGATCAACCATCTCATCGATATGTCTCATTGATCATCTCATCGATATGTCTTTATTGACCGCCCCGTTGATCGTCTCCCAGTGAGGTCATCCTTCCAAAAGCAAGATATCTGCCTTGCGGGAGACCTTGAGCTCATCCTCACCCTGGTAGCTGGTAATTGTTCCTGTGACCCTTACCCGCCCACCTGTCCGAAGCCGGGCAGATAGCTCCTTTGCCCCGGCGCTGGCGGGAATGAATACCGGCATTGCCGTCGAGTCCAGCTTCAGGATCAGATTGCCGCCAGTCCTGGTATTCTCCGCGCTGATGATCCGCCCTTCCAGGGTGATCAGAGAAGATCGGGAGCCATCCAGAGAGGCTGACCCCCCAGGGGCGTTGCCCTCTTCCGGGCTGAAGGCCCAGAAGGCAGCGGCCAAGGAGCCGAGCGCCATGAATAGCAGTATCACCACTATCTTCTCCTCTTTTTGCATTCTCATAGCCATCATCATCCGGTATAGCCAGGGCTAACAGAATCTCCAGATAATTATGCTAAAAATAAATTTATATTATCAGGACCTTGGATATAACAGATCTACTTCTTGTTCTCCGGCTTGGTCCCGAAACGCTCCTGCCATCCCTTCTCCAGATGCTCCAGACAGATATCGCATACCCCTTTGTAAGCTCCTTCAGGATAGGTCAGGTTGTGCACTGGGGCCTTTATGGGATAGAGTGTGGGTCGAGCGCGGGTGCATAGATCACAGTCAGCCATATCAGATTCATCTCCTACGTACGGATGTAGGATGTTCTCATTGTTGAACTTTTCTATTGCGATCGAAGCTCCACTGGAGGAGAATGCCCTCATCCATCCTCTGAGCAGACAGGAGGCTGATCCTGGGAAAAGAGCTGCGAAATCCAGAGCCATCCACCAGGCTGGGTGCCCTCTCCCCCCCGATGATCAAGCCTCCAAGAAAAACGTAGATCTCATCGACCAGGCCCAGCTCTATAAGTGACCAGTTGAGTCGAGCCCCCCCCTCCACCATAAGACGGTTTATACCCCGATCATACAGCACTCCCATGAGCTCTGAGAGGTCCACTATCTCAGCGCCGCACTCGATCATCTCACAGCGGGATCTAAGCCCCGCTCTCCTCTCCTCAGGGGCAGAACGAGAGACTGCGATCAAGCACCTCGCTCCGAGGACCTTTGCATTGGCCGGGGTGCGGGCATTGCTATCCGCCACAATTCGCAGTGGCTCCTCATCCAGCCCCATATCCTTTCTCCTCTCCTGCAGGGGCCTGGACTTGATCCTCAACCCGGGATCGTCCGCCAGGACTGTTCCCACTCCCACCATGATGGCATCGCTTGAAGCCCGCAGCTCGTCCACCCTCGTCAGGTCATCTCTTCCTGAGATCCTTATCTGTTTGCGATCTATCGAGCTGATCTTTCCATCAGCGCTCATGGCGCTATTTATGAATACAAAGGGCCGCCTCAAATGATCTCCGCCGCTATACTCTCCGCCGTTATACTCGCCACCGTTATACTCTTCGCCGTTATACTCGCCATCGTTATACTCGCTACCGTTATACTCGCCACCGTTATACTCTCCACACCCTTATTCCGATCTACCCATTCGCTCACCAGAGGCTATCAAGAGAAGCTAAATAGATTGCCTCTTCATATACCCATAGCCATGTCAAGGGTCATAATACCCAGATCACCCAGGTCCGCCGGAGGCAGGCCAGGTGGAGATGGGCCGGGCAGAGATATGTCTGGTGAGGTCAGGCCTGGCGGAGATAAGCCCGATGGAGATATGCCTGATGGAGCCTGGCCCGGACGGGATGAACTCCTTCTCCAGGGGACCATAATCTATGGCGATGATCTCCAGCTCCTGGAGGGCTACATCAGCATCCGGGACGGAATGATTAAAGAGGTGGACACCGGGCGGGTAGACGCCGATTTTGAGGGGATAATCTGTCCCCGTTTCGTCAACTCCCACCTTCATCTGGGCGACTCGGCCTTCAAGGATCCCCCCTTTCAGCCCCTTTCGCAGCTCGTCGGTCCAGGAGGGCTGAAGATGCATCTGCTGGGAAGCACGCCACGCGATCATCTCATCGAGGGCATGAGAAGAAGCCTGCTCCAGATGATGGCCTCGGGCACCTGTGCCTTTGCCGACTTCCGCGAGGGGGGAGAGGAGGGAATCAGGATGCTCGAGGAGGCAAGAAGGGGCATACCCCTTCTGATGCGCATCTTTGGCCGGCCCCTGCCGGGAGATACAGTGACCCCGGATGGCTGCTATGGCCTGGGGATGAGCAGCACCAGGGATCATGACCCCGGAGCAGTCCAGAGGATGGTCGGAGAGGCCCGGCGGGCGGGAAAGGCGGTGGCCATCCATGCAGGCGAGGCATCAAGAGACGATATACAAGATGCTCTCTCCCTGCTGCCTGATCATCTGGTGCATATGAGCAGAGCAGAGGAGTCTGATCTCAAATCTGTGGCCCGGGCAGGCATTCCCCTGGTGATCTGCCCCCGATCCAACCTCATCACCGGATCTGGCGTTCCCAATGTAAAAAAGATGATGGAGCTGGGGATAGTTCTGGGGGTTGGGACGGACAATGTGATGCTCAACTCTCCGAATATGTTCGCGGAGATGCATCTGATAAGCAGGGCTTTGCTACATGATGACAGACAGGTATTTAAGATGTGCACTCTAAATGGCGCTGAAATAATGGGACTTGATCAGAAGCTCGGGTCCATCCAGGAGGGAAAAGAGGCTAGGGTGATGGTTATCAACAGAGACTCGGACAACCTCTGGGGATCGCTCCATCCTCTCCATAGCATTGTGCGAAGAGCCGAGCCGACTGATATATTAGCAATATTCTAGATTTAGTTCTGAGGTGGATCATGTTCGAGAAGATTCTAGCGGCAACAGATGGATCGGAGCATGGATTAAGAGCAGCAAGAGTGGCAGTGGAGCTGGCCAAGATCTCTGGCGGAAGGGTCTACGCCATCTATGTAGCAGATACACAGAGAACGGCTCATCTTCCCGATGATATGCTGCTGTTCAGCATCAAAGAGCTCCTGCTAAAAGAGGGAAAAGAGGCAATAAATCAGGTGCAGGAGATTGCGGAGAAGAAAGGAGTGGACTTCAAGGGCGAGGTGGTAGAGGGCAATCCCAGCGATGAGATCATACGCTATGCCAAGAAGGGCGGTATGAATATGATCGTCGTCGGTGCCGTGGGCCGCACAGGCCTGGATAAGTTCCTCCTGGGGAGCGTGGCTGAGAAGGTGGTACGCAACTCCAAGATCCCCGTCCTGACCGTTCCGAGGGAGGAGTCTTGAGCATTCTCGTCAGGGATGTGATGGTCCGGGATGTGGCCTATGCCCAGATCCCTGGAAACAGGGATGACGTCCTGAAGACCCTGCAGGATAGGAAGGTATCAGGCCTGCCGGTGGTGAAGAAGGGCGAGGTGGTGGGAATTATCACCCGCTCCGATCTGCTCCGCAACCGGGAGGAGGACCAGACTGCTCTGCTCATGACCCGCGATCCAGTGGTGATAAGCCCGGATAAGAGCGTTGTTCAGGCCGCAAGGCTTCTGGTCCAGCACAAGATAAGGAGGCTGCCGGTGGTGGAGGACAAAAAACTGGTGGGAATGGTCACTGTAGCAGACATCATCCAGGTGGCTGAGGACATGGAGATAACAGAGAGCATAGAGCCCTACCTGCAGAAGGAGACAGTCGTCCTCTGGAGCGAGATGCCCCTTCCAGTGGCAGGATCGATTATGGAGTTTGCCGCTGTCGAGGCCTGTCCGGTTATTGATACCGATCTGAAGCTGGTGGGCATCATCTCTGACCGGGACCTGATCAAGGCCAGTGTAATCGAGGAGTCTGTGGAGAAGACGGATATGTCCGCAGACGGGGGGGAGGACGCCTGGATGTGGGACCGGGTGATGCAGACCATCAATAAGTATTACACCGTCTCCAGAATAAAACTGCGCGATATCCCCGTCAGCGAGGCGATGGTCCCTCCAAAGACGGCCTTCAAGACGGATAAGGTGAGCGATTGCGCTGCTGTGATGCGCAAGAACCGGATCGATCAGATGCCTGTGGTCAGGGCCAGCCGCAAGCTGATGGGAATGCTCAAGGACACCGATATCCTTCTGGCTTTAGTGGACTATTGCGAAAGATCGGGAGCCTGATGCCTTGATCAAGTTCTTCAGCACCAATGGCCACCAGGAAAGGGTGGACTTCAAAGGGGCCCTTCTGGCCGGCCAGGCTCCGGATAAGGGGCTCTACATGCCAGAGAGCCTCCCCATCCTCTCCCAGGAGATCATCCAGGGCTTCCCCCAGATGAGCTATCATCAGATCGCCTACCAGGTCATCAAACCCTATATCGGAGAGCTGGTTGCTGAACAGGCCCTTCTGGATATGCTGAAGGATGCCTACAGCTTTGATGTCCCCCTGGAGAGGGTCTATGACGGCAAGTATCTTCTCCGGCTGGATCGTGGCCCCACCTGCTCATTCAAGGACTTTGCCGCCCGCCTGATGGCAAGACTGATGCAGTACTTCCTCAAAGAGGAGGGCAAGAGCATAATCATCTTGACTGCCACCTCCGGAGATACCGGCTCTGCAGTAGCACATGCATTCTACGGTCTGGAGAATATCAGGGTGATAGTGCTCTTCCCGGAAAAAGAGGTCACAGAGAGGCAGCGCCGGCAGATGACAACTTTGGGCAAGAACATCTATCCCCTGGCAGTGGCTGGAAAGTTCGATGACTGTCAGGCCCAGGTCAAGCAGGCATTTGCCGATCCGGATCTTGCCGGGCTGGCGCTCTCCTCTGCCAACTCCATAAATATTGGCCGGCTCCTGCCCCAGGCGGTCTACTACTTCTATGCCCATTCCCGGGTGGCACCAGGTGGGGAGAAGGTGGTATTCTCCGTTCCCAGCGGCAACTTCGGTGACCTGATGGGTGGGCTGATCGCCTTGAAGATGGGCCTTCCGGTGAAGAAGTTCGTGGCAGCCACCAATGAGAATGATGAGTTTCCCCTCTTTATGCAGACGGGCAGATATGAGCCCATCCAGCCGAGCAAGAACTGCATCTCCAATGCCATGAACGTCGGCCATCCCAGCAACCTGGCCCGGCTGTTCGCTCTTTATGGTGGCCAGATGGATGAGAGCGGGCAGGTGATCAGGCAGCCGGAACTCTCTGCCATGCGCGAGGAGATCTATGCTGTATCCATCAGCGATGAAGAGACCCGCCAGACAATAAAAGATGCCTACACCCGGTATATGGTCCTCCTGGAGCCTCACGGGGCGGTGGGATGGGCCGGTCTTCAGAGATATCTGAGAGAGTTCGGGGACTGGAATCCGGCGGTCTCCCTGGAGACAGCAGATCCTGCCAAGTTCCCGGATGAGATCGTGCGCCTTACAGGGATCAATCCCCCGCTGCCTCCCGCTATGGCCAGTCTGGATGAGAAGGAAGAGAACTACCTGAGGATGGCCGGGGGTTATGCCTCTCTCAAAGAATATTTAATGGAATTTTTCTGATCGAGCGGAGAGGAGAGGGGAAAAGGGGAGGGATAAAGAGATCAGCAAAGGGGAGTGGATAAAAGGGATGGATAAAGGGATCGACAAAGGGGAGTGGATAAAAGGGATGGATAAGGGATCGACAAAGGGGAGGATGAGGGATGCAGAAAGGCAGAGGGAATGACAGGATAAAGGGAATAATATTCGATGATATCGGAAGCTATCCTCTGCCCAGAGGGGTCCGGCTGGATGGCCTCTCCCGCGAGCAGTATCTGCAGGTGGCAGGCCAGGTTCTGACGGAGAAGATCCGTGCCGGAGTGGAGATTCCCACCTACCCTCAACTGCGGAATATGATTCGCATGTTCATGGATCCCATCCAGGATCCGGATATTACTGAGAGCCCCTTCTTGATCAAGAGGGATGAGGCGAGGATCCTGGAGATGGAGGCTGTCCCTGCCGGCCAGAAGGTGAGGGTCTGCGTCACCGGGCCGATTGAGCTCTACATATCCGCCTTTGGAGCCACCGCCTACAACGATATCCTCTACACTCTGGCCGAGAGCGTCTCCAGGTTTCTGGAAGGGGCGAAGGAGGGAGGAAAGATGGCCCTCGCCTCCCTGGATGAGCCGAGCCTCGGTTTGAACTCCAGCATAATCTTCACTGAAGAGGAGATCCAGGAGGCTTTAGAGATCGCCAGCCGTCCCTGCCGGGAAATGGACTGCGAGGTGCATCTGCACTCTCCCCTCTATGCCGGCCTTTGCGCTTGTGTATCGGGGATCAACATCCTGGGCGTCGAGTCCGCTGCTCATCCGGATTATCTGAGGCTGATCGATAGAGATCTACTGGAGGATACAGGGACCTATCTGAGGGCGGGAATCGCCCGCACTGACATCCTCGCCCTTTCCGCCCAGCTTAATGATATATATGAGACCAATCTCTGGGAGGATCTGCCCCGCCTGGAAAGCGAGATCCTCAAGATGGAATCGCCTCAGGTTATGAAGGGCAGGCTGGATCAGGCTTACTCCATGTTCGGGGAGAGGCTGATTGCCACCGGCCCGGATTGTGGACTGGGGTCCTGGCCCAGCCAGGAGCTGGCGGGAGATCTGCTCAGGAACTGCTCTGCAGCCATTGCCTCTTTTCGTTCTGAGCACCTCTGAGGCTCAGAGGCTCAAACCCAGACCGCCTCAATCTGAATGGATTGGCTAATTGGCGCTTGCCGGGCAATTGCTAGCCTAAAAAATATAAAAATTTTCTTATCGAAAAAACATATTAAATTATTTAACAATTATTCGATCATATTTACGGTGTTATGATCCGGTAAAGAAATATTTTCTAAATTCAAGTTCGGATTTCAGTATATCTAATTAAGGAGTACTATGATTACCATTATCTATAAATATTTTAAGAGCATTGATGAGTACCATGAAGCTGAGGGTTGTTAGTTCAAAAAAAGAGATCACCGACCTGAACAGAAATGAGCAACTGGTTCATCTGGCCTTCAGGGCCTCCAATATGGATGTTATGAACCTGGTGCAGTCATGCCCCCGCCTGCGAGCAGTACAGATTCCACCATCCTACCATGAGACCCTGTCCAGGGCTGCTCAGCAGTTCCTGGAGATTCAGGGGGTTCAGCTCTTGAAGGGAGATGTTTGGGGCCACCGCAAGGATATTGATGAGTATTATGCCATCGGGGAACGGGTGGTGAATCGTATCTCCACTTTGATGTCCGAGGGAAACAGCATTGAGGAGACTGTGAAAAAGCTGCAGAGGGAGACAAAGCTCTCAGAGGATCTCATCCGTTATATCCTCAGGGAGCAGGTGATGGTCTGAATAGATCGGATGAGCATCTCAAGGTGGCACCGGCCAGTATATGAGCCATGCAGGCTGCAGCAGTCCAGTGTGTAGTCCAGCGGCAAGTATTTATCTTTTGCAGACAATTGGCATTTGTCCTGAATTCGGGATAGTGTGGGGTAAAATGTCTGGTCTACCAGAGTGGCAGCCAACGGGATCAATAATATATAAAATTATAAGTAAAAATAAAGTGCAATCATCTTTGGACGGATCGGAATGGTCGGGATAGTCGGCTATATCGGCAAGGAGAAGGCTAAGCCCATCCTGCTTCAAGGCCTCAAGAATCTGGAGTCAATAGATTATGATTCTCTGGGCATCGCCACTGTATCTGATCAGTTGTGCATCTCAAAATCAGTAGGAAGAATGAATGGTACATTTGATGATGACCGCCTGAAGGACTTTGAGGGAAATATCGGCATAGCCCATACCAGGAGGGCCACACATGGTCATATCTGCCTGGCCAATGCTCATCCGCACACCGATTGCAAAAAGAGGGTGGCCATCGTTCAAAATGGCATAATTGAGAATCACAGGGAGCTGAGGGAGGAGCTCATCTCCAGAGGGCACATCTTCGCCAGCAGCACTGACTCAGAGGTGATTGCACATCTGATAGAAGAGGGGCTGGAGGAGGGCAAGAGATTCATTCATGCCTGCATGGATGCATTCAGGAGGCTGGAAGGCCGCTATGCATTACTGGCCATATCACTTGATGCTCGGAGAGTGGTGGCCTTCAGAAAGGACCTGCCCCTGATCGCTGGCCTGGCCGAGGGGGGAATAGTATTCTCATCCGATGCATCAGTCCTATTGCAGTGGACCCCCAGGATGATCTATCTGCAGAACAATGATGTGGCTGTGGCCTGCAAAAAGGAGCTGATATTGCGCAATCTCATCGAGGGCGAAGAGGCAGATAGGGCATGATGCGACCTATTTCTGCATGAGATCAATTATCTATCGCATAATCATTTCTGTATAATTCCTCTATATAATTCCTCTATATAATTCCTCTATATAATTCCTCTATATAATCTCTTCCGTATTTTTCTGATCTGGCAGTCGGATTCATATCCATCCCCGCCAAAACAACCACAAAATTTTTTAACTATGGTGTTCGCATTTAACTAATGATAAACCTGGATGAAAAGGATTATGATTTAAGAGACCTAATACGGAGGTTAAAATCATGAAGCTGTTTAGCATTTTGGCGTGTTTGACTCTGTTGGGCGGCGTTTGCACCGCTGAGGAGACGGAATACTTCGACTGGAAGGGCTCACAGCTCTATGCGACCAAGAATTATACTGATGCTCTCGCCTATTTCGATAAGGCGGTGGCCCAGGATCCCACATACATAGATGCCTGGATTCATAAGGGAGATGCAGAGAGGGCCCTTAAGAACTACAATGGATCTATCCAGTCCTATGGCGCTGCCCTGCAGCTGGACGGCGATAGAGCGGCTGCCTGGTCAGGAGCAGCAGAGTCGTATATGGCGGCAAAGGACTATTCCAATGCCTCCATAGCTGCTGCTAAAGCCACGGAGCTGGACAATAAGAGCAAATATTACTGGTACCGGGAGGGCAATCTACTTCAGCTGCAGGGGATGTATGAGGAATCATTAGTCAAATATGATGGTGCCCTGTCTCTGGATCCGAAATATAAGGAGGCGCTGTACAGGATGGGGGTCTCTCAAATGACCCTGGGCAAATATGAGGATGCCAAAGCGCTCTTCGATCAGGCTTTGGAAGTTGATCCCAATTTCAAGCAGGCATATTTGTCCAGGGGATTGGCCCTCGAGGCTGATGGAAAGCATGTAGAGGCCCAGCAGGAGTATGATAAGGCCCTGGAGATCGATCCCGCCTATTCTCCTGTGCTGATTAGCCGGATGCATGCCCTGCTGGCAATGAAAAAGCCTAAAGAGGCATTTGAGATGTACGCAAAGATATGAGGTACAGGGGGCAGGGCTAACATATTTTTATTATTTTATGATATTTGCTTATTGGGTCATCGATTTCCATTCGCACCTGGCTTTGCATCCGCTGCTCTTTGCACCGACCTTGGCCAGTCTCAGTCCATCATCTCATCAACCTCTGGCTCAACCTCTTCTGATGCTGATGACATGTGATGCTCCTCCAAAGCCCTATAAATATATGCAGTGGATAGCTTGGTGATGGGCACTATAATTAAGAGTTTGATGGTGAAAGAGATGAAATTTATGGCCGCTGCGAAGATCGCGAAGAGACTCTTGGATTCGGAAAAAGCAAGAATGCCGATTGACAGGGCAAAAAGCACGTTAAGGACAATGTGTATGATGATCATCAGGCCATAAAGCAGCAGCCAGAAAATAAGAAGGGGCTTAAGGGCGCATGCAGTCAGTCTGCCGCTCTGCAGCAGGGCTTCAATAGGCCCCATTTTCTTGTCCACTATCAGGTAACCATAGAACTGGTATTTCAAAGCCAGGTAAATGGCAAGCAAAAGCAACCCTAATGATAATATGATCTGCCCTACACCTCCCCCGCTTCCCAGGAAAAAATTACCTGCCACTAATAATGCAAATCCACCCAAAAACATAAGTGCGTAGATTATTGAGGCGGCGAGGTAGTTCAGAATCAACGGATAGCTCCTGAACAGGTCCTTTACCTCGGGCATTATATTATCTCGAAAGCTGAGGGCGATCTTCAGCAGGCCCATTTCGACTGTGATATCTATCGCCACGGCTGCTATTGTGACCACTATAATAAGGATAGTCGTAAGGCCGCTTATTGGAGCTTGTGAAAGATTATCGTAGAGGTGCGGGAAGATCAAGATCATCCCTATCATAGAGGAAAAGGCATATAGGACAGCTACAATGATCATCAGAACCAAAAAGAAGATGATGTTCTTTTTCAGGGTATACCACCCGAAACGCAGAGCCTCTATCGGAGAAAATATGTCGTTCATGTATAATACTTATCATTTGAACGTACTTATGTTTTTTGTTTTTTTATGGGATGCTGGTCACAGGCGGGTCGATTCTCAAGCAGTAATCATCGGATCAGCTTTTGGATCTCTGCTGAGATTGGCCAGCCCCAGAGCAATCCTTTTGTCATCTCACCATATTTTCGTCCAGATTGGTCTCATATGTCTCAAGCCTGCCTCAGATCAGTCCAATATCAGGGCAATATGAAAAATAAAGCTTTATCTCCCTGAGGAGAAGGGGATTTGGCGGCAAAGAGAGTGGGGATATGATGCCGCATAGATCGGGTGGCGGGTGATATCCTCCTGCCCTCTGCCCGATCCGGATAGGCTGCTTTCCACATGATACAGCCATCTGAATAAGATGCTACTGGAATTGGTAGCCAGTATGTTTGAGTGGGGTAAGAGAAGATGAAAAAGCTAGTGGCAACTATAGCGGTGCTGCTATTGATGGTATCAGCAGCATCTGCAGGAAACACAGTAAAACAGGCAATAAGCATGACCTCCAGCGGCGGCCAGATCAGCCAGAGCGCAGCCAATGCTGCCGTGGTGAGGGGGAACAATAATCATATCAGCCAGGGAGTGATCCAGAGCGCATATGGCAGCCAGATCACTCAGAGCGGGGCCAATGCAGCTGTGGTGGTGGGGGACAATAATGCCGTCCGCCAGGGCGTAGCCCAGCAGGCCTGTGGCTCATCAATAACCCAGAGCGGGGCCAATGCCCTGGCTGTCTTGGGAGACGACAACACAGCCGGCCAGAAGGTCTCTCAGACCGCCATTGGACAGAACATATTTCAGAACGGCTGGAACACCGGATCAATTACCGGGGATGGCAATACCCTGATGCAAGGGCTGCTTTCATATGCTCAAAGCTGCGCTGATACCAATCAGACTATGAGCAATACCGCCTACATCTCCGGCTCCTATAACCAGGTCAACCAGCAGATGGCGGGAATGGTGCAAATGGGTTGGAGCAATGCCCCGGTGAACCAGATGGGAAGCAATGTCGGTCAGATCATGGATCCAAATGGCAACCAGTTTGACCAGAGCATGAATATGAAGGCCAAAGCGGGAAGGGGGGGCAAAGGCCGTTCAGCACGGGATGAATGAGGTTAAAGTGGGACCGGTTTGAGATAGGTCCTTGATCTACTTTAGTTTATTTAACTCGATCTAAACCGATCTAACTAGATCTAATCTTTTTTTAAGCCTTTATGAGATAATGAGAACCATTCCTCAGGCCCTTCCGGGAGATGATTCTTCTTTCTCTTCTTTTTCTTCCTTCTCTCCTTTCTCTTCTTTTTCTTCCTTCTCCTCCTTCTCTTCTTCCTCCCCCTTCTCTTCCTTCTCTCCTTTCTCTCCTTTCTCTCCTTTCTCTTCTTTTTCTTCCTTCTCCTCCTTCTCTTCTTCCTCCCCCTTCTCTTCCTTCTCTCCTTTCTCTCCTTTCTCTCCTTTCTCTCCTTTCTCTTCTTCTCTTCTGGCCTTGAGCTTTATCTCAATCTCAAGCCCATCCTTCTCACACTCCACCTCAACATCGATCGGGGGCTCGGGATTGATGGAGATATCAATGCTGCCATACCTCACAGAGACCTCTCCGCCTGCCTCGATCTCCTCGGCAAGTTCTTTCAAAAAGTCAGCCGCCTCGGTATTGGTGAGGGCGAATTTCTGCTCGAACTCCTCGATACCATTGCCCGAGTGAAATTTAAGCTCAATTTTTCCTGGTGTGCCAGTAAGTTCAGCCATGATGATCACCGGCCTGCTTTTGGCTCTGTGTATAAAGCGCTTTGGCTCGATGCTTTCGAGGTGACAGAATATGACACAATAATGATTAACAGAGGTTTGATGGATGGGGGGAGGACATGCCAGCCCCTCCACCCTTCCAGCCCAACAGCTCAGTAGTTCCTGGCAATCAGCTCGAAGTAGGCCTGCTCATGCTCGCATGCCGGGCACTCATCTGGAGCCTCAGGCCCCTCATGAATGTATCCACAATTGCGACATCTCCAGACCACGCTCGTATCCTTCTTGAAGACCTTGCCCTCTTCCACATTCTTCAGCAGAGCCCGGTATCGGTCCTCATGGCCCTTCTCCACCTTGCAGATATTTCTGAACTTCTCAGCGATGTGGGGAAAGCCTTCCTTGTCTGCCACGGCCGCGAACTCGGGATACATCTTGGTATTCTCGTACTTCTCCCCCTCAGCTGCTTGCAGGAGGTTGGTTTTTGTATCCCCGATCACTCCTGCCGGAAAGGCGCCATTGATCTCCAGCTCCCCTCCTTCCAGCAGCTTGAAGAAGACCTTGGCATGCTCCTTCTCGTTATCCGCTGTATCCAGGAATACAGCAGCTATCTGCTCGTAGCCCTCTTTCTTGGCCTGAGAGCCAAAATAGGAGTATCTGTTCCTGGCCTGCGATTCTCCAGCAAAGGAGAGCAACAGGTTCTTCTCAGTCTGTGTGCCTTTAATGCTCTTCAATCTCTCACTTCCTATTGATATCAAATCCAATTAGCGCTGTCCACTTGGAGATGTCTACTTGGAGACCTCGCTCATGGGTATTCCAAGGGCCTTGGCCACGCCCTCGCCATATGCTGGATCGGCCTTATAGCAGTTTCCTATATGGCGGATCTTGATCATCCTGGGTGCATCTCCCATTGAGCGGGCTGTGTTTTCAAACAGCGCCTGCTGCTGCTCCGGCTTCATCAGGCGGAAGAGCTTCCCGGGCTGGGTGTAGTAGTCATCATCATCCTCCCGGAAATCATAGTGATAGGCTGCCCCTTCAAGCTTCAAAGGCGGCTCACGGTGCTCTGGCTGCTCCTGCCACTCGCCGAAGCTATTGGGCTCATATGCTATGGTGCTTCCCTGATTGTCGTCCACCCTCATCAATCCATCCCGGTGATATACATTGGTAGGGCAGCGGGCCCGGTTGACTGGGATCAGATGATGGTTTACACCCAGGCGGTAGCGCTGGGCATCGCCATAGGAAAACAGCCTTCCATGTAGCATCCTGTCCGGAGAGAAGCCTATTCCTGGAACTATGTTTGCCGGATTGAATGCCGCCTGCTCCACCTCGGCGAAGAAATTCTCGGGGTTGCGGTTCAGCTCCATCACCCCCACCTCGATGAGGGGATAGTCGCCATGATACCAGACCTTTGTCAGGTCGAAGGGATGATAGGGAACTGTTTCCGCCTCCTTCTCAGTCATCACCTGGATGAACAGCTTCCAGCGGGGGTACTCGCCCCTCTCGATGGCCTCATACAGATCTCGTTGATGGCTCTCCCGATCCTTGGCTATCACAGCTTCTGCCTCTTCATCGGTCAGGTTCTTGATTCCCTGCTGGGTGATCCAGTGGAACTTAACCCAGACCCTCTCGTTCTTGGCATTGATCATGCTGAAGGTATGGCTGCCGAATCCATGCATATGGCGGAAGGAGTAGGGGATACCCCGATCGCTCATGGTGATAGTCACCTGATGCAGGGCCTCGGGAAGGGAGCTCCAGAAGTCCCAGTTGTTCGTGGCACTGCGCATCCCAGTCCTTGGATCGCGCTTTACAGCGTGGTTCAGATCGGGGAACTTAAGAGGATCTCTGAGGAAGAAAACAGGAGTGTTGTTTCCCACCAGGTCCCAGTTTCCCTCTTCAGTGTAGAACTTAACAGCAAATCCACGGATGTCCCTCTCAGCATCTGCAGCTCCCCTCTCGCCAGCCACTGTGGAGAAGCGGGCAAAAAGATCGGTCTTCTTTCCGATCTCTGAGAATACCCTGGCCTTGGTATACCTGATTATGTCATGGGTGACAGTGAATGTACCATAAGCGCCTGAGCCCTTGGCATGCATTCTCCTCTCCGGGATCACCTCCCGGTCGAAGTGAGCGAGCTTCTCCAGGAACCATACATCCTGGAGGAGCATCGGCCCGCGGATTCCTGCAGTCATTACATTCTGGTTGTCGGCCACTGGAGCGCCGACACTGGTAGTCAGCTTCTTATCTCTCTTTTCCGGCATCGCCTTTCTCCCCTGAGGTTCAATCACTTGCGTTTCTTCTTCCTTTTTTTAAGTGTAGGAAACGCAGGCCTGCGGCCAAGAAGTCTGTGATCGATCCGAACCGGCTATGGCTGATTCTTACGAAAATCATCTGGCTTTCTTCTATCCTGAACCAGTGAATCTGTTATCTTCTGTACTCAGTCTCATAGCGGTTATGAGATCTTCTTATCCGTTGCCGTCAATTATGTGCAGAGATTATATAAGAATTCCTATTACCTAATAAATCGCATGTAATTTGTCATCAGTTCTGCCATCTACTCCATCATCATTCTGCTATAATTCTGTCATCAATTATGCTATTGTTCGGTCATCAATTCTGCAATCTATTCTGCCATCTGCCCAATGTCGGGACAATGAGAACAGGAACTTTGGAATGGCGCACCACCTTCTCCGCCACAGAACCAAGCATTATCTTCTCCAGACCACTGCGGCCAATTCTGCCCACAACCAGAAGATCCGAGCCGGATTCATAGGCTCCTTTCAGTATCTCATCACTTGGCTCTCCCTCAGCAACTATCCGTCTGAAAGGCACTCCTGCATCCCATGCCATTTCCCCCACCTCGGCAGTGGCCTGCTCGCTCTCTTTGAGCATGAGTTCCATCAGCCTGCCGCTTATGCTGGGAAATGAAGTATATCCAGGAAGGCTGGCCAGCCGGTGGATATCCACCACATAAATCACAATGATGGAGCCTTCAGAGAGCCTGGCCAGCTCAACCGCCAGCTCAGCAGCCCTCATGCTCGTCTCCGATCCATCGGAAGCAATCATTATCTTCTTGAACATATCATGAACCTCCTGATTATATCTTTCTCCCGGCTTTAGAGCAGATCTCTTGCCGTGACTCATCTGAGAGAAAGCAACCACATGATCCCACAGTCGCCCTGGCACAATTGCAGGGCTCAATATGGATGGTGACTGTAGTCCCCGGATAATGCTGCTTGATGGAGCATGCGATCATATCGGTAATGCGATGGGCCTCATCCACGGACATGGCGGCATCCACCCGGAGGTGAAATTCGACGAACCTGTCTCCTCCTGCTTTTCTTGTGCGCAGCCTGTGGACCCCTCTTACTGTGGGCGCAAAAGCGGCTATGTGCCCTCTTATCTCCTCCACCTCGTCATCAGGAAGGCCGAGGTCAATGAGGTCCTGGGCTGATTCAATTATCAGATGATATGAGGTACGGGCGATATGCAGTGCTACCAATATCGCCGCGACAGGATCTACCCATTGCAGATTCGTTCCGGGCGAGATATAACCTCCCAGAAGAATGATCAGGAGGCCTATCAGTACTCCCAATGAGGTATAAACATCTGCCCTCAGGTGCCAGGCATCGGCCTTCAGGGCAATGGAGTCCGTCTCTTCTCCCACCACGAAGAGCCTGTGAGATACGAGCATGTTGATTGCAACCGAGAACAGCATGACTGCCACTCCCCATGCCGGCTCAGATAGAGGCTGAGGGCTCATCAGCTTTCCTGCTGCCTCATAGATTATCCAGCCGGCGGCAAGGAGGATCAGCAATGCCTCTATAATCCCAGAGATATTCTCTATCTTTCCGTGCCCAAAGGGATGATCCTCATCAGCCGGCTTGGCCGATGTCCTGATGGCAAAGAAAGCGATGACTGCGGCCATCAGATCCATCCCGGAGTGGATCGCCTCGGAGATGACGGAGACAGAGCCGATCATCATCCCGATGGTGATCTTGAGAAAAACCAGGCTCGTATTGGAAAAAACAGAAAGAAGAGCTACATTCCTCTTGCGCTTGTCTCTTTTTTCAACACCGTCTTCCATGATCGCTTCCATAAATTGTGAATGGCTGCATGAATTCGATGATTATATGAATTCGATGATTATATGAATTTGATGGCTACATGAATTCGATGGCTACACGAACTATTAATGGCTGCCTGTTACATAATTGTCACCCATAGGGAGGCTTCCCGCTGCTCCCTCTCCGCTTCCCAGAGCCAGGAAGCTAGGCCGGCATCTTCAGAGGGTGCAGATTCCCAGCTTCTGGTATGCGGCAAAGCCGCCCGCCATATTGAGGACATTTGCAAACCCGTTCATCTTGAGAATGCTGGAAGCGATGCTCGCCCTTCGCCCCCCTTTGCACATCAAAATGTACTTTCCATCTCTGGATAGCTCCCTATGCCTGGTCCTGAGGTCATGCCAGGGGATCTGAATCGAGCCTCTGACGCAATCATCGGTCATCTCATCAAATGACCGGACATCGATGATCGTCGCATCTTCTGCTGCCACCATATCAACTGCCTTCTGAGGGGTTACTACTGGAACGCTATCTACTGGCAGGGCGTTTGCTCCCCAGGCCAGCAGGCCCCCTTCCAGGAATGCAGATACGTTGTCCAGACCTACACGGCGCAACTGTACAGCAGCCTCCTTCACCTGCTCATTCACTTCAACCACCAAGAAGATATCCCTCTCGGGAGGCAGGACCCAGCCTGCATGGGTTGCGAAGCTGCCGGCAAGATCGACATTCCAGGATCCAGGGATGTGCAGGCCGGAGAATGCCGGATAACTTCGAAGATCCAAAACGGCTGTTCTTTTAGATCTAATGCTATCAAAGAAGGCCTTCGGGCCCATAGGCTGAGGAGATGATAGGCTTTTCATGAGCCTGGGGCCCGCCCGGTTGATCTCAGAGCAGCGAGCGAAATGGTCCGGAGCAGCAGGCATATTCGAGGTTAAGGAGTGCACGAACTCCTGGATATCCTGCATCTGCAGGGCATAATTGTACCTTTTCTCATAGCCAATGGTACTGCTCCTCTTCGCGCTCATCGAGCGTCCGCAGAGCGATCCCATGCCATGAGCTGGATAGACCTCGCAGTGGTCGGGAAGGGTGAGGATCTTCTCCTGCAGACTGTGATAAAGGGCCCTGGCAAGCTCCTCTGCCCTCCCGGGAAAGAGGTCCGGCCTTCCCACGTCCCCCACGAAGAGGGTGTCGCCACAAAAGAGAGAGACGGGGGCATCTGCCCTGCTCATGTCGGCGGCAATGTAGCAGATGTGCTCAGGGGTATGGCCCGGGGTCTCGATAACCGAGAAGGCTATATCCTCCAACCTGATAGAATCGCCCTCCTTTAAAGGCTGGTGAGGAAAAGCGCAATTGCCGGACGCGGGAGCATATATCCTGGCACCAGTGGCCTCCGCCAGGTCGAGGTGGCCTGATATGAAGTCCGCATGCAGGTGCGTCTCCAGGATATGGGTGATCTTAAGGCCCATCCTCCGGGCAGAATCAAGGTATGGGAGTATGTTGCGCTCCGGGTCGATGACAGCACAGGCATTATCCCCGGCGACAAGGTAGGAGCTATGGGCGATTCCGGGGACGAAGAACTGATGGATGATAATTATTCTCACCTCTCGTCAGATGAACAGTTAATGAGTATTGTCGCTATGCATATGAAAAGAACGGTCGTCATTCCTCCTGCACAAAAACAGGATGAACTCGAAAGCTTTTTATTGCTCTGAGCCCCTCCAGTGCCAACGGGGTCAGTATGAGAACTGCATCTGCAGCTTCAATGGCATTACCAGCAATGCTTATAGCATGCCTCTTGGCCGGAAGCGCTCTTGCTGAGGAGAGAGACGGCTTTCAGAGCGTTGGCGGAGACTACGGCAGAAATGTCCTGAGCAGCCTTAAAGCCTCGAATGCTCAGGGGATAGAGGAGACAGAGGAAAAAGAGGGCAATCAAAATCTCTGGAGCTGGGGAGGCGCACCCAAAGGCAGCCTGATTGTGGACGGCAATATCATAGGCGATCCAAAGTACAGATTGAAGAACCTGAGCGTTATCCGCGATTGGCTGGGCGATTCGTTTGTCGATCCATACGGAGAGACGCCAGCCTATTCCTATATCAATCCGGCTACGGGGGAGAAGGTCAAAACCTATATTGATCCGATCACCGGGCAGCATTACTATACATATATAGATACCAATACCGGAAAACTGGTATACGTTTACTTCAATCCGGAGACTGGCGAGCCGATATACGCTAGCTTCACCCCCCTCTCCGGGCATTATATCCAGGAAGAACAATATCGATTGCCTCCGATACTCAGATCAAATTAAAGAATTGCTTGCGAAAGCCTTTTATCGTCGGGAGACAACCTTTGGTTGGTGGGTTCGGTATGAAGACTGCATCGGCAGTAATGGCCATAGCACTAGCTTGCCTTTTGCTATGGGATTGCTCTGCCCAGAGCACCAGCAGTTACCAGAGCCTGAGCGGAGAGTCCGGCAGGACTATACTGGCAAGCCTGAGGGCAGATGATTTCCAATCGAACAAAACGACAGAAAATAAGAGCGAGAATGATACCCTTTGGAGCTGGGGAAAGGCGCCTAAAGGAAGCCTGCTTGTGGATGGGGAGCTTTTAACCGATCCATTTAACACCTGGAAGGGCTTTAATGCCACTGAGAGCGGGATAGCTCAGGTGGGAGTGGACCCCTTCAAGGGTTATCCGATCTATGCTTACAAGATTCCCGGCACAGGGGAGATGAAGTACTTCTACCTGGATCCTTACACCAGTGAGCCATTCTACCTGGATGGTTATGTGGCTGTTGAGCCTCCCGCTGTCAGGGAGAGCAAGGGCTACATACTGCCCTCGGTGTTAAGATAGATGCTTACTGGATAGAGGAGTGATTGAGTATGAAGAATAAAATGGTGTATATTTCGATACTTTTGTGTCTGGCAGGCCTGGCTGTGGCCGCAGAATATACTGATTGGCAGAAGGGGGCCATGGAGGGCCTCAAGAAAGGCTTTGAGATGGGCCAGGCCTACCAGCTTGCCCTTGATGGAAAGGATATCGATGGCTTTAATGCTAAGGTTGACCAGTACAACGCCTGGGTGAGGGCCAACTTCGGAGAAGATCCAGCTATGCTGATGAATAAGATGGACGCTCCAATAGACCTGAGCAAGCCAGTTCTTATTACCAACCAAACCGTCCCCTCAAAGGGCATTGTACACAAGATCGATGGATCATCGGGCAAGAAAGTAAGCACCAATGATATGAACATGCTTTCAGATGCAGATATCAATAGATTGTACAAGGAATCCGAAAGTGGAAGGGAAGTCGGCGAGTATCTGAGTGGAAGGGCCGTCGGTGAATATCTGAGCGGAGTCTGAAGCTTCCGCCACAAACCCATTTTTTTGCATACCTTAATGCATTTGGATAGAGGTCATTTTTGCCCCTTCATATGCGACTGATGAGCTCGTGGGGCCACAGTCTTGATCGCTGCAAAGACCGATTAAAAAAAAAAATAAAATCAAACTGCGCGCGGCCACCCCGCCCTAAAGGACGGGGTATGCTTCGGGCCGCGCGCCCAGGTTAGCCGGATTCCAGAAACATCCGAACCTTCGGTTTTCTGGATCTGCTCATCATGATAATCGCTTATCTGCATCGGTTGCGTTAGCCATTAATCATTCTCAGAAAAACATGAAATCCGGGCGAGGGTTCACTTCATCCCCACCCTAAAGGATGGGGAATTCGTGACCCTCCGCGCTCCCTTTGTATTAAAAATCAGTATTTGCTCTTAGCTCTCAGCACCTGATCTGTATCTTGGCAATCCCAGGATACCTGGAATCACAGAGTCCATTGTTGGCATTGTACTTGAATATCACATAGGTGCCAGAATAGATGCGACCAGTAGCTACAGTGGGATCATAGACAAAGGAGCCATCCTCGAAGACCTCAATGGTGCCGTACTTGGGATCGATAGTTATCGACTCGGGATTGAGCACCACTGAGCCAGCGGGATCATTGGCCAGTATTCCCTTGTCCGCCCTGACCTCTTTGACCTCTTTGCAGCTTGCAGTGTACAGATCGTTCTTGATGAAGAACGGGCACACGCAGGGGAGAGTGATCGGCTTATTCTCGAAGTCGTTGTCCTCAGAGTTTGCACAATCAAGTATCACCGGTATACTGGTCGGTCCGATCGGCTTCCAGCCAGCCTTGAGTTCTTCGCTGACTGTATATTCGCCTGATGCCAGCTTGCAGAATTCATAGTAGCCGCCTGTGCCGGTTTGTTTCCTGGTCTTTGCGCCATTTGCATCGCTGAGGGTGATCCACCAGCCAGGGATTCCAGCACCGGTATTGCTGTTGAACTTGTGGCCGCTGATGCAGAAGAGCGGTTCATTTTGGAAGTCGATACCCTCTATATCCTCATCCACAAGAGCTACCTCTCTGCAGATCGGATCCTTGGGAATCCAGCCATCGCGGGTCTCCTCGCAGACCTTATAGTCGCCTGGGGCAAGGCCTGAGAATGAGTAATCGCCATTTATATCGGTTTTGGTGCGAACCGTTTCGCCATCAGGCTTGATAAGAGTGATCTCCCAGTTAAGAATGCCTTCATGGGTACAGTAGTTCGTCTTCCTGCCGCTGATGCTCAATGATGGAATGTATTGATAGTAGATGCAGATGGTCGCAACAGCACTTGTGCGAATTCTGGAATCGAAGGCACCGGATGAACGCTCATCAGTAGTAGCGTCTGCAGTGGTTTTAATCTCCTGATTGCCCGGGCCGATCCAGGCAGCGAGTTCAGCGGGACTGTTGTAGATCTTCTCGTCACTATCACAATCGAATATAAAGTCTCTGTATGAGTCAGGCCCGAGGAAGTCCGGATCTGGATTCTCATTCAGTTCATCAGGCTCTAAAGTGCCAGTGCGGAATCTCTCGCCACCGCCAGGTGGCAGGTGCACAATAAAATCTTCTCCAACCGGCATATGAGTGATGATATCGGCGGAGGTGCGGACTTCAAAGATCTGGGTATCTGAATCTTCGCTATCTATGGCAAAAGTCTGATAGCCGCATGCTTCTCCTGTTGCCCTGACTGCGATCAGAGTTCCCAGATTCGGATCGAACTTGGGGACTGACCTGGTCTGAGTCCAATCGGTGCTTTTATTTTCAAATTCTGCACAGAACGGCCCGATCTCCAGGGCTGGTGCCACCTGGGCAAGAGCAAGCCCCAAAAAGGCGACCAATAATATCCATTTAATCGTTTTCATTCATATTCACCACCATATGGAATGGTTCCTGGCTCGAACCTGTTCCACACCGTCCGGTTTTGCAGAAGGATGCCATTACTACGTATTAAGCTTAAGCTATTTAAACTCATTGGCTTTCTGCTTACTTGTTTCGGCTCAAACACATGCGGCGAAGATTGCCTTTCTGGGCCATAGCCCTGACTGTAAGCTTACAGCTAGTTATTAAGCAATTATAATGAAAATATTTATATGTTCTTGCTCTTTAGCATATCAGAAGAAACCCATAAAGATCGGCTGATACGCGAGGATGGTCAATTTTAAAAAAGAAATAAAAAAAATAAAATTTTTGATGTTTATCGTCTGGGGCAGCTGACCTGAATCTTGGCAATTCCAGGATTCTTGGAATCGCAGTACCCGTTGTTGGCGTTGTACTTGAAGATCACATAGCTGCCAGAGCTAATGCGGCCAGTGGCTACAGTGGGATCGTAGACAAAGGATCCATCCGCATTGACCTCGATGGTGCCATACTTGGGATCAATGGTTATTGATTCCGGATTGAGCACCACTGAGCCAGCAGGATCGTTGGCTAAGATTCCCTTATCGGCATCAACGACTTTGACCTCATTACAGGAAGCGGTGTACAGATCGTTCTTGATCAGGAATGGGCACACACATGGCGGAATAATAGGCTCATTCTTGAAGTCGTTATCTGTAGAGTCCTGGCTGACCAGTGTTACATCTATGCAGATCGGCCCTACCACCTTCCAGCCGGGTTTCAATACCTCGCAGACCTCATAATCGCCAGCTTCCAGCCCACAGAACTTGTAGTAGCCTCCAGTGCCGGTTGTGGTAGTATCGATGACGGCTCCAGTCGAATCCTTGAGCTGGATGGTCCAGCCAGAGAGACCCTCTCCAGTCTTGCTGTTGAACTTGTGGCCGCTGATACACAGAAGTGGGGCATTGTTAAAGTCCACGTCTGCAACATTCTCGCAATCGAGGGCCACATCTCTGCAGGGATCATCCATGTGCTGCCAGCCATCTCTATCCTCTTCACAGACCACATAATCTCCCGGCTCCAGTTTGAGGAACTCATAGTAGCCACCAGGGCCGGTTGTGGTAGTAGCTATTGTGGCGCCGTCTTTGAGAAGTCTGATGCTCCAGCCGGAGAGGCCCTCTTGTGTATTATAGTTGAACTTGTGACCGCTGATGCCGAAGAGTGGCACATTATGGAAGTCAACATCTTCTGCACTCTGATCATCAAGAGTCACAGCGATGTGGGGAACCTCGGGGTCCACGTGCTTCCAGCCTTCTCTGCTCTCTTCGCTGACCACATAATCGCCTGCTTCCAGTCCGCAGAATGAATAATCACCATTTTTATCGGTATAGATGCATAATGGCGGATCAGAGTTCAGGCAGATCTTCCAGCCTTCGATGCCCTTACCTGTGCAGTCATTTATCTTTGTGCCATTGATGCAGAGTTTCGGCGGGCAGTAGGTGTACTCGACGCAAACCTCGAAGCCCATAAAGGCACTGCTTCGAGATTCTTGGAGAACGCTTCCTATAACTGTGATGGAACCCCTGGCACCAACACTAACCGGGATTTTATCTCCGCCGTCTTTAATGAATGCGGCCAAGTCTTCAGGAGTATTGAAGGTCCATTCTTTGGATTCACATAGCGGGTCAGCTGCAGATCCAAATTCCAGTTTCCCCGAATAATCTGGCCCGGCGAAATCCGCATTATTTGTTCCGGGTTCATCATCAGCTTCTACATCAAAGGTTTCATCTAGTCCGATTTCGAATTTTTGATCACCTACGACTGGTAAGTTGGCGATAAGTCGAGCGACGGCAATGACGGTGAATTCTTGTGCTGTTTCATCCTCGCTATCTAGTTCAGCAGTACCATAGCCACATGATGTGGCGACCATTCTGACCTCTTGGAGTTCTCCCAAAGCCGGATCAAATTTTGGGATTTCAATTAATTCGGTATAAGTCAATTTTTTAATGGGCACTTTTCCACAGTTGGGTTGTATTTTCTCTGGATATTTGCAATTTTGTGCTGACACAGACAGGCTAAAAAGCATACCCGCCAAAACGACAGCTATTAACAATATTTTGATTCTCAAATTAAATCACCTCGATTCAAAAGAAGTCCGGGCTCATGCTTGTCCGTGATACAAGCCTCTGATTTAAGCGGGCATCGATATGCTGGCGATGAGATCTTGGGATTCTCTCCCCATCTCTTATTATGTTTTGCCGCTACTTCTTTTCCGTTGAGCCGACCTCGTTTCATTCTGACACACTACCATATATCACGGCTCTGGCTTTGCCGAATGCAGGCCTTAAATCCGAACGAGATGATAGATGATAAGCATTGGGGAAGATTAGCCCTTCTTCATCCGATATCTTCGGTTTCTGAATCAATTTAAAGCCTTTACCACTCATTCTGCTATAGCCAGGGAATGCTCAATGCAAATGACCAGTTTGAATTGAGCTTACTCAACTCGTCCGTTTCATAGAAGGACTCTTTCTTTATTATCAAGCCAAAGCTATTTAAAACCTTTGTACTTTTCATCCGTATTTAGGATCATTACGACATTCATTGTATATGTTTTTTACTACACATATTATTATTAATTTAACAATTTATTTATCAGTTCTTAAAATTCTATTTCCAATGGCATCTGCAAATTTATTAGTCAAAATTGTTTCCTGTCTCGCGGATCTTTGGGAGTCAAGGAATAAAATTTGCAGGGTTGATCCGATGCGATTGAAAAGAAGGCTTTTCAGCTTTCCGCCATATATGTAATTGTATCGCAGAAATGATGGTCAGGCGTTTCTTCACTCCTTTGATTTACTGAGTTGTGGGGCGCATTGGAACAGATTTTAATTGCATCTCACTCCTGTGCTCTAATTCTATGAAATTTATTAACAACGATTCTGTTTAATCAGAAGCAATATCAAGTATTTAAAGTACTTATGATGAGTACTGTAGTAAATTACTTATACAAGATACTACATCCATACCTATAATAAAAATTAAAACCGAAGAAGTGGGTGAATGGAAATGAGAATTATTGTTCCGTTTTTGATTGCCTTGTTCGCAATCATGGGAATAGCAGCAGCAGCAATCGACCATGTAGAACTCGTTTCACCGCATGATGGTGATGTATTCTCTGTGAAGGATACTATCAAGATCAGATCAAAGGTGTCTTGCATTGATTGCGGGCAAATATTCGGCCGTATGTTCATAAATGATAAACCAGTGTATACAAGCAATTGGGTACCGACCGAAGCCGGAGAATATACCATCATGATCGAAGTCGCAGATAATAAGGGCTTTATCAACCCAATTAGTGATACGGTGACAATTAAAGTCAACTAGCCAAGAATTCATTCCAATGGGGCTCGAAGCATCAGAATAATGAGATTGAAGCCAGAGGATATCATTTATATTTGAAGATGCTTTTAAATCCTCATATTTTTATAAGTTAACCTTTAGCTGAATTTTAAAAATAAAAATGAGAATGGCCAATTCAAGCCATCCTCTAAGATCGCACAGGCTTTTGCTAATAGGTCAATTCCTCTTCATCATTCTGTTGGTCGCATTCTACGAAGATAGTTACTGTAGCTTGAGTAGATCCGCAATCTCCGTCTATCGTGTAGGTAAAGCTGTCTTCGCCGCAGTAATCCTGACTACTGGTATATGTGAAGGAACCGTCAGAATCCATGGTGAAACTAGTAGCGTGTGCTGGCTGAGAGAAACTCGTTACAGATAGGCATTTATTGCTACCATATAGATCGTTCTCGAGCACTCCAGGAGGATTGATTCTCAGTTCATTACCAGTTGATGTAGTAAATGTGTCATCCTCAGCAAAACAGCAATCCTCTTCGGTCTGAGTATCTATGTTCTCGTTCTCGTCAATCTGAGAATCAATGCTCTCGTCCTCCTCAATCTGAGAATCAATCCTCTCGTCCTCCTCAATCTGAGAATCAATCCTCTCGTCCTCCTCAATCTGAGAATCAATGCTCTTGTTTTCGTCAATCTGAGCATTTATGTGTGAGTTGTCGAAGTTATTAGAGATATCTTTAAGAACGTCTTTTTCAGTCTGTGTATAAATCGTCTCATTCTCTTCCACCTTTGAGCTTAAGGCCTGTGAACTTAGCATCTGACCTGAGGTTGAAGGACTAACGCCTGTTATGGTAACCACCAACGGATCTGACCAATATGGAGGAGGGCAGAAGGAATCTTTGCTATCTGCAGATAAAGCACGCACATTAAACTTGTTGGTTGATCCAGGAGGAACATTCCAGCTATGAGATACAGTCACAACCTGGCCGGATGGGAAGTAGCCAGTTTCAGTGCTTCCATCTCCCCAATCGAAGAAGTATTTAATCAGATCACCATCTGCATCGATGGATGATGTCGAGTAATCATAGGACTTTCCAGAGATTCCATAAGTTGGACCGGAAGGAATCGATGGTATAGTGGGTGGAGTATTCTCCTTAGGAGCCACTATAATAACAGGCCATGATATTGACCAGCTTGAAGATGCCCCATGTATATCCGTGGCCTTGGCGATTACATCGAATGTCTGTCTCGTTCCAGGCGCAATATTCCATTTGTGTGACGCGCTAGCTGATGTTCCCGAGCCAACCAGAGATGTGGTAGTTGAACTTCCATCGCCCCAATCAAATGTGTACTTCACATCATCACCATCCGGATCCGTTGCCTTGGTGGTATATTTATATACAATTCCAGAATAACCCGTTGTCGCACCTTCCGGTATAGACGGAGTCGCCGGAGGTCTATTAGAACCCGATGACATCGGGCCCTTTATAGTAACCGCCAATGCGCTAGACCAACCGGAGTCCAGACCCTTCTCGTCTGTAGCCCGGGAGCGGACGCTGAAGGTCCTGGTCGATCCAGAGGCTACCGTCCAGGTGTGAGATGTGCTGGCTGTAGAGCCTGAATTCACCAGGGAGGTGACTGATGTGCTCCCATCGCCCCAATCGAAGGTGTACTTAACCCGGTCTCCATCGGGATCTGTTGCCCGGGTGGAGTAGGTGTAAGATGACCCCGAGTCGCCCGATGTCGAGCCAGAGGGGGTTGAAGGCGTAGCCGGTGGATTGTTCACTGGTGCGGGGCCGGTTATGGTGACCGACAACGGTCGGGACCAGTCGGAGTCCAGACCCTTCTCATCTGTAGCCCGGGAGCGGACGCTGAAGGTCCTGGTCGATCCAGAGGGCACCGTCCAGGTGTGAGATGTGCTGGCTGTGGAACCCGAGCTGACCAGGGAGGTGACTGATGTGCTCCCATCGCCCCAATCGAAGGTGTACTTAACCCGGTCTCCATCGGGATCTGTTGTCCTGGTGGAGTAGGTGTAAGATGACCCCGAATCGCCCGATGTCGAGCCGGAGGGGGTTGAAGGCGCAGCTGGTGGATTGTTCACTGGTGCGGGGCCGGTTATGGTGACCGACAATACGCTCGACCAGCCGGAGTCCAGGCCCTTCTCGTCTGTAGCCCGGGAGCGGACGCTGAAGGTCCTGGTCGATCCAGAGGCTACCGTCCAGGTGTGAGATGTGCTGGCTGTAGAGCCTGAATTCACCAGGGAGGTGACTGATGTGCTCCCATCGCCCCAATCGAAGGTGTACTTAACCCGGTCTCCATCGGGATCTGTTGCCCGGGTGGAGTAGGTGTAAGATGACCCCGAGTCGCCCGATGTCGAGCCAGAGGGGGTTGAAGGCGTAGCCGGTGGATTGTTCACTGGTGCGGGGCCGGTTATGGTAACCGACAACGGACGGGACCAGTCAGAGTCCAGACCTTTCTCATCTGTGGCCCGAGTGCGGACGCTGAAGGTCCTGGTCGAGCCAGAGGGCACCGTCCAGCTGTGAGATGTGCTGACTGCGGAGCCTGAGCTGACCAGGGAGGTGACTGATGTGCTCCCATCGCCCCAATCGAAGGTGTACTTAACCCGGTCTCCATCGGGATCTGTTGCCCGGGTGGAGTAGGTGTAAGATGACCCCGAGTCGCCCGATGTCGAGCCGGAAGGGGTTGAAGGCGTAGCCGGTGGATTGTTCACTGGTGCGGGACCGGTTATGGTGACCGACAATACGCTCGACCAGTCGGAGTCCAGACCATTCTCATCTGTGGCCTTGGAGCGCACACTGAAGGTCTTGGTCGAGCCAGAGGGCACCGTCCAGCTGTGAGATGTGCTGGCTGTAGAGCCTGAGCTGACCAGGGAGGTGACTGATGTGCTCCCATCGCCCCAATCGAAGGTGTACTTAACCCGGTCTCCATCGGGATCCGTTGCCCGGGTGGAGTAGGTGTAAGATGACCCCGAGTCGCCCGATGTCGAGCCGGAGGGGGTTGAAGGCGTGGCCGGTGGATTGTTCACTGGTGCGGGACCGGTTATGGTGACCGACAACGGTCGGGACCAGTCGGAGTCCAGACCATTCTCATCTGTAGCCTTGGAGCGCACACTGAAGGTCCTGGTCGATCCAGAGGCTACCGTCCAGATGTGAGATGTGCTGGCTGTAGAGCCTGAGCTGACCAGGGAGGTGACTGATGTGCTCCCATCGCCCCAATCGAAGGTGTACTTAACCCGGTCTCCATCGGGATCTGTTGCCCGGGTGGAGTAGGTGTAAGATGACCCCGAGTCGCCCGATGTCGAGCCGGTGGGCGTCGAAGGCGTGGCCGGTGGATTGTTCACTGGTGCGGGACCGGTTATGGTGACCGACAACGGTCGGGACCAGTCGGAGTCCAGACCATTCTCATCTGTGGCCTTGGAGCGGACGCTGAAGGTCCTGGTCGAGCCAGAGGCTACCGTCCAGATGTGAGATGTGCTGACTGCGGAACCTGAGCTGACCAGAGAGGTGACTGATGTGCTCCCATCACCCCAATCGAAGGTGTACTTAACCCGGTCTCCATCGGGATCCGTTGCCCGGGTGGAGTAGGTGTAAGATGACCCCGAGTCGCCCGATGTCGAGCCGGTGGGCGTCGAAGGCGTAGCCGGTGGATTGTTCACCGGAGCGGGACCGGTTATGGTGACCGACAACGGTCGGGACCAGTCGGAGTCCAGGCCCTTCTCGTCTGTAGCCTTGGAGCGGACGCTGAAGGTCCTGGTCGATCCAGAGGGCACCGTCCAGGTGTGGGATGTGCTGGCTGTAGAGCCTGAGCTGACCAGGGAGGTGACTGATGTGCTCTCATCGCCCCAATCGAAGGTGTACTTAACCCGGTCTCCATCGGGATCTGTTGCCCGGGTGGAGTAGGTGTAAGATGACCCCGAGTCGCCCGATGTCGAACCGGAGGGGGTTGAAGGGGCTGAAGGCGGGCTGTTGATGGGAGCTTCGTTATTGGTTATGGTAATCGATAATGGATCCGACCAGCTCGATTCAATCCCTTTCTCATCCATGGCTTTGACACGGATATCAAAGGCCTTTGAGCCAGAGGCCACAGTCCATTTATTGGAGACCATTATGCTGCTGTCTGGATTTACCAGGCATGTAGTAGCAGCAGTTCCATCTCCCCAGTCGAATGTATATCTTATCTGGCCCCCGCTGGGATTGCTTGCTTTAGTGATAAAGCTATAGAATACTCCCGAGTAGCCGGTTGTAGGACCGGAAGGAACTGATGGGGTGGTCGGTGAATCCTGCCCGCCCGGGATGGCGGGGCCGGTTATGGTGACCGACAATGGAGCGGACCAGCCGGAGTCCAGCCCCCTCTCATCTGTGGCCTTGGAGCGGACGCTGAAGGTCCTGGTCGATCCGGGAGCAACTGTCCAGATATGAGATGAGCTCTCTGAGACACCCGATCCGACGAAGGATGTGAAAGATGCTGTTCCATCGCCCCAATCGAAGGCGTACTTCACCCGATCTCCATCGGGATCAGATGACTTGGTCGAGAAGCTGTATGGTATTCCGGAGGAGCCTGTTGTTGGGCCGGCAGGAATTGATGGTGTTGCAGGAGGATTATTTGCCGGTGCCGGGCCAGTGATGGTAACCGACAACACATTTGACCAGCCGGACTCCAATCCCTTATCATCTGTAGCCTTGGAGCGGACGCTGAAGGTCCTGGTCGATCCAGAAGGCACCGTCCAGGCGTGCGATGTGATAGCAGCAGACCCTGAGCTGACCAGAGAGGTATCAGATGTGCTCCCATCGCCCCAATCAAAGGTGTACTTCACCCGATCTCCGTCGGGGTCTGTTGCCCGGGTGGAGTAGCTATAGGATGAGCCTGAGGAGCCAGATGTCGAGCCAGAGGGGGTTGAAGGCGTAGCCGGTGGATTGTTCACCGGAGCGGGGCCGGTTATGGTAACCGACAATACGCTCGACCAGCCGGACTCCAGACCCTTATCATCTGTAGCCTTGGAGCGGACGCTGAAGGTCCTGGTCGATCCAGAGGGCACCGTCCAGGCGTGCGATGTGCTGGCTGTTGACCCTGAGCTGACCAGAGAGGTGTCAGATATGCTCCCATCGCCCCAATCAAAGGTGTACTTAACCCGGTCTCCATCGGGATCTGTTGCCCGGGTGGAGTAGGTGTAAGATGACCCTGAGTCGCCCGATGTCGAGCCGGTGGGGGTTGAAGGAGCTGAAGGCGGGCTGTTGATGGGAGCTTCGTTATTGGTTATGGTAATCGATAATGGATCCGACCAGCTCGATTCAATTCCCTTCTCATCCATGGCTTTGACACGGATATCAAAGGCCTTTGAGCCAGAGGCCACAGTCCATTTATTGGAGACCATTATGCTGCTGTCCGGATTTACCAGGCATGTAGTAGCAGCAGTCCCATCTCCCCAGTCGAATGTATATCTTATCTGACCTCCACTGGGATTGCTTGCTTTGGTGGTAAAGCTATAGAATACTCCCGAGTAGCCTGTTGTAGGGCCGGAAGGAGCTGATGGGGTGGTCGGTGAATCCTGTGCACTGAGGATGGCGGGGCCGGTTATGGTGACCGACAATGGAGCAGACCAGCCGGAGTCCAGCCCCTTCTCATCTGTGGCCTTAGAGCGGACGCTGAAGGTCCTGGTCGATCCGGGAGCAACAGTCCAGATATGAGATGAGCTCTCAGAGGCGCCCGATCCGAGGAAGGATGTGACAGATGCTGTTCCATCTCCCCAATCGAAGGCGTATTTCACCCGGTCTCCATCGGGATCGGATGACTTGGTCGAGAAGCTGTATGGTATTCCGGAGGAGCCTGTTGATGGGCCGGAAGGAGTTAGTGGAGTTGTAGGTGGATTGTTCCCACCGGAGACGACAGGGCCGGTTATGGAGACTCTCAGCGGATTTGACCAGCCTGAGTCCATTCCAAGACTATCTGTAGCCTTCACCCGAAGACTGAAGACATTCATTGCTCCAGATGGGACAGTCCATTTATGGGAAACGCTTACAGCAATATCTGGATTAACCAAATTGGTAGTGGAGGCAGTCCCATCTCCCCAATCGAAGGTGTACTTCACCTGATCTCCATCGGGATCGATTGATTTTACAGTATAGCTGTGGAACATCTCAGAGGAGCCAGATATCGGACCCGAAAGAACTGATGGAGTTGTCGGAGGACTATTCGATTTAGCCAGATCAATGGTGCTCGCTTGCGAACAAGAAGCGGTTAAGAATAGTATAGCAAGCGACACCAAACATGCAACTGCTTTTCCTTTCAATTTATCACCATCCAATACCAAGTTGGATTTGCTTTCGACTATTGTCGTAAACCGTCGTGATTTGTGATCATATATAAAGTTTGCTATAATACACCTTCTGTTTTTTTATGTTTGACACTAACTTGAGAATCTCATTTGCCGATTCTTCAACCCAGGATTTTCAAACAGTAATTAGTACTTACCTATTATAAGTAATTAATCATCTTATCTATAGTAAGTATCCTGATCTCGGTTATTCGATGCAGATTCCTCAACTTCCTGATTCATTCCCCCCAATACAAAGATTTAAATTCGCAACCAATTGCCCTTAAGAAGGGCCATATTTATAGTTTGCCCTATAAAAGGTCCATAGCATCATATACACTTTTGATTTTTTCAATCCCGCCATAATTTTTTGCTCATTAACACGGTATTAATCTAATTAATATTAAATATCAGCTATTAATAGAATCTGAAGCACAGAGACTTAATTGACCCAATTTAAATATTAAAACGTTATATTATTAATGCAATTCAAACAATTCTTTTCGATAATTAAGCTATTTATTTTTGCTACAGATATTATAGTCAATCAACGTTAGGATTAAAAGCATTTTATAATTAACAATCTAATATACTCTTGACGTTTTAGTACTGACATCCATCATGATTCACAACCACAAAGCTACTTTTTTAAGATCAGATATAATCCTCCATAATTCAATATTAATTTAGTAATCATTTAATACAATATAATTACAATAGAATCCATAATAGAGTATACAATGAGCACCCCGATTAGAGATTTATTTAAATAGATGGATAATATAGAGGCGCAATTACATTATCAGCAACATTATGAGCAAAAATCCACAATATCAGTTAGATGGATGTGATTATCCTTGCATGGGCTTGGCCGGCTATTCCATCGTTAAGCCTTGAGAGAGAATAACCTGAGAATTCACATCTATTGATTGTATCCTATGTAATATCCCACATTTCGCATTAACGCCATTTCGAATAGAATATTTTGCTTGATAGCGATTTATCTGAAATTGATAAAATTATGAAAAACTAATATGAAATATATTTAAAACTATTTAACAATTAACTGCTAATCAGAGAACGTTCCTGATGTCTTATGCATCCTATTTTCGGCACGCAGAAATATCTATTTTCCAATAATTGGCATTTAATCCTCATTTTGAAATGTCAGTGGCCAGCAGAAAATATTGATGTTGATTTTCCTGCTGCGAAATGTGGGTAATATGCAAATTTTCGCTTCATTATTCAGCGCCCAGCTGTGATAGAACCTTACCGGTTTACTCTTTCAAGACATTCTTGGAATACAATCATAGCTTACATCCCTGGTTATGATTTATCATAATATTATTTTTTAATATTGTACGATTATGTACCAAAAATCGAGCGTGAAGTCATCTTCGCATAGATGGATGACACCGGTGTTTTGAAAAAACAGCTTCCCAATCCTATCCTGCGGGGCCCAGAGAGCCGCGTGCAATTCAAGGTCGTTAATAGATCCGCCGGCGGGGTGTTCTCAGGCTAGAGCAGATGCCTCACTTTTCCTGGAACGCAGGAAGGCTCACATCATTGGCGCAGGCGGCCAGTTGTGGCCCAGGAAAAGAAGGGGAAGGCTGATATCCCCAAGCAAACAGGTGCTATAACCATCGAAGCTCTCAGTATCAAATGCAGAGCAGATAGGTGAGCGATGAGATAATTACTATTACCTACTCTATATCTCGATGATACTCCTGCAGCGACTTCACCTCTGAGTGGCCGGCTCTGGAGGCTGCTATTCCCTTCGCAGCTGCCGAGGCAGCAGCAATAGTGGTTATGTAAGGCACCTTGTACTTTATTGCCGCCTTCCGGATATAAGAGTCATCGTACTGGCTGGCCTTGCCGATAGGGGTGTTTATCACCAGTTGAATCTCCTTGTTCTTTATGGCATCATCGATATTGGGCCGGCCCTCATAGATCTTCTTGATCACCTCTGACTGGATGCCATTCTCTGCCAGGAAGGACTGGGTTCCATTGGTAGCCTTGATGGCAAAGCCGAGCCTTTGAAACTCCCGCCCTACCTCTACCAGCTCCGCCGACCGATCCCTGGCAGCCACAGTGATCATCACTGTTCCCTTCACAGGAAGGGAGGGCTTGGCCGCCTCCTCTGCTTTATAGAAGGCCATGCCGAATGAGTCTGCCAGCCCCAGCACCTCTCCAGTGGAACGCATCTCCGGGCCGAGCAGGGGATCGACCTCCGGAAACATATTGAAGGGGAATACTGACTCCTTGACCCCATAATGAGGAATATTCCTCTTCTTCAGCCCCAGCTCATCCATCCGCGTGCCCATCATCACCTGGGTGGCTATTCTGGCCATGGAGACATTGCAGACCTTGGAGACCAGGGGAACCGTCCGCGACGCGCGGGGGTTGGCCTCCAGCACATATACCATATCGTGGGCGATGGCATACTGCATATTCATCAATCCCACCACATGCAGCTTCTGGGCGATCTTGCGGGTGTACTCCTCTATGATCTGAAGGTGATCCGGGGAGATGCTCACCGGAGGGATGACACAGGCAGAATCGCCGGAATGAATGCCCGCCTGCTCGATATGCTCCATAACCGCCGGGACAAAGGCCCCAGCTCCATCGGAGAGGGCATCAGCCTCCGTCTCCAGGGCATTCTCCAGGAAGCGGTCGATGAGAATCGGCCTCTCCGGGGTGACATCCACTGCCGCAGCGACATATTTTTCCAGCTTCTCCTCATCGTATATCACCTCCATCCCCCGTCCGCCCAGGACATATGAGGGCCGGACCATGAGGGGATAGCCGATCCTCTTGGCCACCTCAAGTGCCTGGTCGAGGTTGCTTGCCATCCCCGATTCCGGCATGGGTATATTCAGCTCTTCCATCATCATCCTGAATCGGTCCCTGTCCTCGGCCAGATCTATGGCATCCACAGAGGTTCCCAGGATCTTCACCCCTGCCTCCTCCAGCTCGCGAGAGATATTGAGAGGGGTCTGGCCGCCGAACTGGACAATGACCCCTTCAGGCTTCTCCTTCTCATAGATACTGAGGACATCCTCCACTGTCAGGGGCTCGAAGTAGAGCTTATCTGAGGTGTCATAATCGGTGGAGACAGTCTCAGGATTGCAATTGACCATGATGGTCTCCAGGCCCATATCCCTAAGAGCAAAGGCGGCATGAACACAGCAGTAATCGAACTCAATACCCTGACCGATGCGGTTGGGCCCTCCTCCCAGGACCATGACCTTTCGCCGGCTGCTGCTAGGGGTCTTATCGGGAGCATTGTATGTGGAGTAGTAGTAGAAGGCATTCTCCACCCCGCTCACGGGAACTGCCTCCCAGCCCTGCACAATTCCCAGCGATTTGCGCCGCGCCCGGATCTCAGCCTCTGGAACCTCAAGGAGATTGGAGAGATACCGGTCTGCAAAACCATCTCTCTTTGCTCGCCCTAAAAGCTCGTCAGGAAGATCGGCCAGAGGTCTGCCCCTATAGGCCAGAATCTCCTCCTCCAGCTCCACCAGTTCCTTCATCTGCTGCAGGAACCAGGGCTTTATACGGGTCAATTGATATAGCTTCTGAATATCGGCCCCTTTCCTGATCGCCTCGTAAAGAATGAACTGCCTCTCGCTGGAAGGCTCCTGGAGAAGGATGATTAGATCCTCCAGGGATCGGCTGTTGAAGTCCCTGGCAAAACCAAGGCCGTATCTGCTGTTTTCCAATGAGCGTATTGCCTTTTGGAAGGCCTCCTTGTAGCTCTTGCCGATGCTCATCGCCTCTCCCACTGCTTTCATCTGGGTGCCGAGGATATCCTTTGAGCCCGGGAACTTCTCGAAGGCCCAGCGGGGGAACTTGACCACGACATAATCTCCCGAGGGCTTATATCTCTCCAGAGTACCCTCCTTCCAGTAGGGCAGCTCATCCAGGGTCAGCCCGGCGGCAAGCTTCGCTGAGATCAGGGCGATGGGAAAGCCGGTGGCCTTGGAGGCGAGGGCGGATGACCGGGAGGTGCGAGGGTTGATCTCTATGACCACTACCCTTCCGGTGTCGGGATTGTGGGCGAACTGGATGTTGGTGCCCCCTATGACCTTGATGGCCTCGACGATCCGGTAAGAGTAGTCCTGCAGCCTATCCTGAAGCTCCTGGGATATGGTCAGCATGGGGGCAGTACAGAAGGAGTCACCGGTATGGACTCCCATGGCGTCGACGTTCTCTATGAAGCAGACGGTGATCATATGATTCTTGGCATCCCGGACAACCTCAAGCTCCAGTTCATCCCAACCGGCTACCGACTCCTCAATCAGCACCTGGCCGATCAGGCTGGCGGCAATTCCCCGGCTTACAACCGTCCTCAGCTCTTCAGCATTATAGACCAGGCCGCCCCCAGTTCCCCCCATAGTATAGGCTGGCCGGATGACGACCGGATAGCCCAGCTCCAAGGCCACCTTCTCAGCCTCTTCTATAGTATAGATGGCAAAGCTCCTGGGAACCTCGATACCCAGAGAGTTCATGGTCTGCTTGAAGATGATCCTGTCCTCGCCCCGCTCGATGGCATCAAGTTCCACTCCTATGATCTTGACCTTGAACTTCTCCAGTATGCCTGCGCGAGAGAGCTCCAGGCTCAGGTTGAGCCCGTTTTGCCCGCCCAGGTTTGGCAGCAGGGCATCAGGCCTCTCTTTTTCGATGATCTGAGCCAGTCTATCGACATTGAGGGGCTCAATATAGGTGGCATCGGCCATCCCTGGATCGGTCATGATAGTAGCCGGATTGGAGTTCACAAGGACTATTTTATATCCCAGCGCCTTGAGCGCCTTGCAGGCCTGGGTGCCAGAGTAATCGAATTCGCAGGCCTGCCCGATAACGATGGGGCCTGACCCAATGATCATGATCTTGTTTATATCTTCACGCTTCGGCATCTTTCCTGACCTCTTGCTTGAACGCTTAATAGAGCAAACGAATTCCTATTTTATCCCTTCCATCCCCTCCGGAGGAGCAGGTCATTCAATTCAATCAATATAGATCTGTAGTCATGTATCTTTAATTATAGATTTATGCGTGATAGGCCGGAAAACGCTGATGAGTGAAGTCATCATCAGGCATTTTCAGGTCGTGAGTCAACTATGGGCTGGCGTTTAGCCTGCCATAGAATTAGCTCTTGCTGAATGCTGATTTGACCAGAATATCCTCTCCTGGACCTGTCCGTGAAACCGCAATCGGTAATTGCTTTCCATAAGATCCAATCCATTTTAGGATCACCACCCGCTTTCAGGACCTTGATAATTATATAATTTAATACACTTTATTATAATTAATTTAATGAATTTGACGGGTAAATCTAACTCTCACTTTTAAACCCATAAAGATAAAAATTAAAATGAATCTAAATAGTTTCAATTAATAAAAATAAAATAGATAAATGAAATTTAGTAAATAATAGAATTTCATAAATAATAAATTTTAATATAAAACAAATATTTGTACATTAAATCAAATTATTAGAATTATGTAAAAAGATAATCATTTATTAATTATATAAATTTTAAAACTCAATATTAATTAATTCAAATCAAATTTATAAATTATATTCTTCCATTTTCTGATTTTCCTGAATAAGAGCTCTTGGATGGATGCAAGCACGCAGATAAAAACAGCCTCATTCCATAAACTATGGGTATCAATTTTTCCTCTCCGAAAAAACATGATTTTTGTCAACAACTTCATTCTATACACTATGTGAATATGCCCCTATCTCCGCACATACCCATCATTCACCAGGCGAAGATCGGTCCTAAAGGGTGAATTGACATTTAGCTTCATTTCATTCACATACACTATGAGATTTATAGGACCCGGAAGAATTAATTTGAACATTTTTATAAATATAAAATAGGCCAATAGAATATAGCAGTTTTCCTCCAATCATGTATTTATAAAATTATTGAAATCCATAATTAGTTGAATAGTTTATTTATATTTACAAAATCTTAATTACATATAAACATATCATATAACTATATTCTAAAATTTTATAACATGATTTAGTTATGATGCTATTAAATTGATTATGTTTTAGTATGATCATAAACACATAATATAAAATAAATATATGATTATTAGTAACATATGTAGTTTTTATTTTTTTATTATATTTTTAAATTTTTGTTTTTTAAATAATTGTGATATTAAAGCTGTAATTGTAGTGAAAAGTGAGAGTTGACACATCCTAAGAAAAAAAAGAAATATAAAGATGAAATGATCTAACTTGGACTTCAACAGTGGAAACTGATAAGAAATCTTTACGTTTTCATATATTTTTCCCAATTTACAGCATTTTAAAGATAATTTGAATAGATATCTATTAGCAAAAACCTGCTAGATTCAGATTTCCGGCTCAGATCGCTGATTCCTGACTAGAAATAGATGGGGTATGAAAATGGATCATGGCACAAAGGCATTCCCGAAGAGATAGAAGAGATCGAAGAGATTGAAGAGATCGAAGAGATTGAAGAGATCGAAGAGATTGAAGAGATCAATCACATCCAGGGGAGATTGTATTGATATACCCCTCTCCCAAGATCACCAATATGGTATGGCCCTTTTATCAATATTTAGATCATCCAACAAACAAATCAACGTTTGGGTCAAGAAAATTATTCGGGCAACCCTCTTTTCGATGCTAACCTTCGT
>Ga0255342_1000774_pt1 | contig 50627 bp, 41 predicted proteins | sample wastewater_treat_3_FD_192416 | JGI IMG/M metagenome (GOLD analysis project Ga0255342, IMG submission 192416) | Wastewater microbial communities from Lulu Island WWTP, Vancouver, Canada - plant14 | ecosystem: Engineered > WWTP > Wastewater > Unclassified | place: Canada: Vancouver, British...
CAGCCATGTCTGTCATTTGAGAGTTCCTCCTTCTTGTTTTTCGCAAATTCAATTATGACAGGAACTCTCTTTTTTGTCTGTCTTTTTTTTCTCTAATTCTGAATCTATCGATTTTTGAAACGGAAACCGTGGTATGAAACAGTCCAAATTAAAACCTAAAAATAAGCTATAGTTAATACAATAGTGAAAGGATAATTATGAAACTAGGATTAAAGACTATAATAATTCTGCTGATTGTTGTTATGCTTTTTACAGGCTGTGATTTGCTGCCAAAACCTGCTCCCTCTGAAACGGTCGCAACAGTGCAAACCGGGATTGAAGAGGTTAAACCAGAAATCGAGCAGCAAATTACTCAATTGTCTGCCACGCTTGAGAGCATGGCAACCCAATACGCCCCGACCATCGAAACCCTGGCTACCACGGTGCCGGCAACATTGGAGAGTTTTCTCCCTGAAAATGAAAGCAGCCTTTATGCCGGTGAGATGAAGGTCATCGAGACGGAGGATTATCTTATCAAGCTGCCGGTGGCGCTCGCAGAGAACGCCTATTTCATGACCGAAGAGGAAAGTGAGGATTTTGGCTATTTCACCCCCAGTCACCGAACAATTCACTTTGAAGGTTATGCCATCTCTGAGCATTTTCACACGCCTAAGATCTACATTTTCCCGGTAGATGAATACAAAGCGCTCAATCCCTTCGCGGAGGAAGAGATGAATTCCCTGGAGGAAATGCTTTCAGATCCAGATCGCGATTTGCAAAGTGAAGATTACCTGCCCTTTTTGCCTCCTTTCAATGCCGCCCAGATCTTTCGTGTCCTGGTTGGCAGGCTTGAGTCTGAAAATGGGCGTGGAATCCGCTACCTGACCGAGTATGCTCAGGATTATGTCGCGATCACGAACGAGCACATTTTCTACACCTATCAGGGCTTTAGCGCGGACGGCAGGTATTATATCGCCGCGGTTCTGCCGATCCACAGCTCGCTTTTGGAAGGCAACGAAAACGCTTTACCAGAGACGGTCGCTTCACAGGAAGATTACGACAATATGGTCGCGAGAGAAATGGAGAAGATCCTCGCTCAAAATGGCGGTTTGCTTACCCCAGCCATTGAGGCACTCGACGCGATGATGATGTCAATAACGATCCTGAAATAAAGTTTCGAATTTTAGATAACTGGAAAGCCGTATTCTTTTTTGGATATGGCTCTTTTAAATTCTTTGCCAAGTGGGATTTCAATTCTTGGATAGGAAAAACGAAAAACAAGCTAAACGCGGCTGTTAGATTTATGGAAAAACTTATGCAAAATTGGGGCTAGGATTTCAGCATCTACGGAGTGTGTTTGACCATACAATAGTTGAAACTGGGCATTGGGAATTGCCTCAGCAAAAGCCTGCATGATGCCAGGTGAGGTACAGAAGCTTTTATCACCCGCCAGCATCAATACTGGTTGCGTAATTTGCTTTGCATCTCTTTTGAAAAAATGGCGGTTTTTGGTTTGGATCAATGCTTCGTGAGCGATGGTGGCAGCCATATCGATCAGAACCGGACCTTGCTCACCAGTAAGGATTTCCTCAATTTTGGGTTCTTCCATGCCAACAAAGCGCATGAAACGTGTTGTGACAGCTCGATGATCTCCTTTTTTGATTTGTCGGTTGATTTCCTCAATGAGCAGTTTTGTTTTGAAATCGTTCAGCCAACCCGATGAGAGGGGCGGTTCGTAAGCCGCGACAGCGTTGACTTGCTCGGGAAGTCGAAATGAGGCAAAAAGTGCCAATGCTGCCCCGGCACTGTGACCGTAGAGGAAAGCTTCGCCGCCGTTGGCGTGAATGAGGGCCTGAAGATCGTCAATTTCTTTGCGGACGGTGTAAGGAGGCGTATCTTCACTGTCTCCTCTGCCACGACGATCGTAAGTTAATACAGTGAAATTTTTGGAGAGATGAGGAACGAGATCGGCAGGAGTGCCAAAGATACGTGTGTTGAGCGCGCCGGTGATGATGATCAGGAGGGGTCCTGAACCACTAAGTTCGTAGGCGATTTGTGTCCCATCAGAGGAGAGTACAGTTTGCATTGCCTGATTGTAAACGCAGAATGTGGTGTTGTTTAGCTTTGTAAAACACTTCTCAAGGCAAACGCATCTAAATTTAGATGATTTTTATTTGAATCAAGCATAAATACAAACATTAATTAATCTTTTTAGACAAGCATAGAAAAAAAACAACTCTAAAAATAAAAACTTTACTTAACGGACAGTCTTTGCGAGCCCCGTCAGGGGCGTGGCAATCTGCAGTTAATCATTTTCCATTCGATTCTTGGACAACAAAATCATAAAGGCAGATCGCACATACCCTTACGGGCACTGGCGTCGCCCTAGAGGGCTCCTCGCGATGACAACCCGCAATTGCACCACATATACTTTATTTACTGAGGTTAAATAGGCATATTTCATGCCAAAAAAAGTCGAAAGTGACTTAATTTAGGTGATTTAGATGCAATTACCCGAAACACTTCCCATGTTCGAGAGACTGAGAAAGCGCGTTTTTCTTTTATTAGTTCACGATTTTATCCATTTTTTCGATGAAAAATCCGTTTTTGGCAAACATGGAAAACTTAGGAAACATCAAACGTAGTATCAGAATCTTGTAATGAAGGCGGAAGCTTTGATATACATAGGCAGCGGACGGGGATAACACCTGAGTTTTCCCGTTTTCGTGCCCTGAATTCTTCTTTTTTCCTCGATGAAAACTCTGTTATGGCAGATGTGGAAAACCAGGTAAAAATTTGCCATAGTCTTCAATTCTTTAAAATAAGAAAGCTGAGCCTGGAAGCAGTGACTCAGCTTTCATTCCCCTTATAAAAAATAAGTTACTGGTCTAATTGGCGGATGACCAGCAGAACTTTTCCCTGGATTTCAACGATATCAGGGTCGTTGATGATGATTGGTTTCATGGAAGGGTTGGCAGGTTGAAGGCGAACACGACCGTTTTCTGCATAAAAATATTTAAGCGTGGTCTCGTCGCGGTCATTGAGCCAGATTGCGACCATTTCACCGTTGCGAGCATGGTTGGTGCGGCGCATGATGACGATGTCACCATCGTTTACCATCGCGTCGATCATGGAATCGCCCTGAACCTTGAGCGCGTAAAGGTCACCCAGGTTCTCATTACGCGGCAGCAAACTGCGGGCGATATCGACCCCGGAATCCGGGTCGTAATAGCCGAAATCTGAAGCAGGCACAGGCATGGGTTCACCAGCAATGATGTTTCCAACCAACGGAATCGAGACCAACTGTTCAACAAGGTTGTTGACGCCTGATTTAAGATCCTGGATTAACTTGCCGGTACTGTCTTTGATTAGATTGATCCCACGCGAAACATTGCTTTCACGTTCTATGTAGCCCATTTCTTCGAGTTGGTTGAGGTAATAGTTGACAACCGAAGTTGAGCTGATTTGTGTTTCCGAACCGATTTCACGAATGGAAGGAGGATAACCCTTTTCCTTCTGCCATTCCTGGATGCAGTTCAGGATGTTCTCATGACGTTGACTCAAGCCTTTACGTTTTTTTGTCATAATTCAACCTTCCCCAGAATACTAGTTCTGAGGATAAATATTATCAGAACAAATGTTCGCTGTCAAGGCTTGGTAGTTCTCAAAACAGCAAAAGATTATAGCGATAGATCAGGACACCATGTTCATGGATAGAATGAGGTTGTCGGTCAATGCTATTGATGCTCTTAGAGCGGGTATGATAATTGCAACCAACATTCTGAGGAGTTGGGTTATGAAAACAAAAGTTCTTTTATTTATTTCCTTGGTTTTGGTATTCCTTAATTTTGAACCTACCGAAGCAAAAAATGAGCCGAATGAAGATTTACCAGCAATTACCTCGGTATCGAAATTCGGTTTGATTGAGAATGATAGCCTTTGGCTTTTGACTGAATCCAGGCTATACATAACAAAAAACAACGGTGAGTTGTGGAAAGACATTAGCCCTGAATACTCAAAACACATCGGGAGCGTACATTTCACCAACAAACAACTTGGTTTTGTGCTTTTCTTTGATCAAACTGAACAGCAAAAGGAATTACTTCTGGTAAAAACGCTGGATGGCGGCGAAAGCTGGAAGCCTGTTGAACTTGGTCTGGAAAAATTGATCAATGAGAATTATCCGATGCCATTTCAGAATATCCAAATGCATTGGTTTAATGAAAACCATGGTTTGATATTATTTAAAGAAGCCACCAGCGCTAACTTTAGCGAAGGAAGATTACTGGTTACAAAGTCCGGTGGGATAGAATGGGAAATATTTGAGGTGCCTGTTGCTGAACAACTTCAAATTACCGATGAAGATTCGCTTTTCCTGCCCAATCCCTTTGAAAACAATATGGGTTATCGTAGCCAGGATGGTGGAAAAACCTGGCAGGAAGTCTCAACACAAGATTCGCATGTCCCACTCAAAACCTCACTGGATGAGACCTTTTCGTCTGTTCAATCCTTGGATCATAAACATGTATGGGCTGTTAATAGTGATGGAAACTGTGAGTCCTCGCCTCAGAAGGATGGTTTATCGAAACTGGAATGTGAAATGACCTGGGCTTTAAGCTATAGTGACGATGGTGGAGAAAGCTGGGAAAACCTTAGACTGCCAGATGGCAAAACTCAAGTAGAAAAAAACTTCTCTTTCGACACAATATCATTAGAGCAAAATGAAGAAGGTGTAAGTCAGGAAGAACTGCAAACCACCTGGTGGATCCGCACTTTTAAGGGGCACGCTTTTGATGCCTGTGAAATACCCGAGCTTGCAAAAATGCAGACCTGGATTACTGCCAGTCCTTTTCGAGCGGTAAACCTCTATATCGGCGGTATTTCCCGAGCTTGTAGAAATTTGCCTTTAACAGCGAGTTATATTCGTTCCATGTATAGTCAGGGTTGGCTTTTTATTCCCACCTGGGTTGGCCCTCAGGCGCCTTGCACAAATTTCAGAAACCGCTTTTCCTATGATGAGAATGAGGCTTATCAGCAAGGGGTGGACAATGCCAATCAAGCCGTTGACAAACTGAAATCGCTCAACCTGACGAACCCTGATGGTAGTGGCAGTATTGTCTATTATGATCTGGAATCCTTCCCTGATTCAAGTCAATGTTCCGTAGCGGCACGTTCGTTTGTAAATGGATGGACCGCTCGATTACAGCAATTAGGAACCCGTTCCGGACTTTACGCGACTTCCAGCAACTTGACGCAAAATACTTTTTGGAGCTTGCCACAACCTCCTCCTAATGAGCCTTATGCAGTTTGGATCGCAGAATGGTACAAAACACCAGGATTCCGCGCGGATGAGACGGTTTGGGATCGAAGATATCTTACCAATGATTATTGGAAATATGATCAGCGAATTGCTCAATACTCAGGCACTTTTACAGGTACCTGGGGTGGGGTTTCCATTAGTATTGATCCTGATGTTTCTGAAGGACCTGTTGCAGTCCCGGCTGGAGTGGATGATACACCTCCCGTAACAGCTATCACTTTGGAAGGTCAGGTTGGGTATCAAGGCTGGTATAAAAGCCCTGTTAAAGTTACTCTTAGCGCAACTGATCTTTATTCAGGAGTCAAGCAGATTTACTACAAGTTATCTGATGAGTCTTGGTTGTCATATACCACTCCTTTCATAATCGATCGCAACGGTTTAACCGATATTTTTTACAGAAGTCTTGATAATGCTGGTAACTGGGAAGATATCCAGGTGGTAACAATTAAAATCGACACTTTGCCGCCAGAGAACCCAACTTTGATATCACCAGGTTGTCAGGCTTATAATGGCGTGCCTCAACCGTGGTGCTATGACGCGAAATTCACCTGGAGCGCTGCCATCGATGCTGGCGTGGGACTTTCACCCACAGATACCTATCAATACTACTGGGGTACTTCCTGCACCGGTACCTCGACAACCACTACAGTTGAAAGGGTTTTTGATCCGCCAGCTATTCCTGCATATTCGCGATATTGTTTCCGCCTGAGGGCTCAGGACCGACATGGAAACTGGAGCGCGTGGAAAACGATGTTTATTCTGCATTATGACCCCTCGGTTAAGGGGCTAATTTGGGCACCGATAATATATAAATAACAAAAATGAAAAGGCTAAAAATAACCCTCAGCAATACTCAGTATGACAAGAAAAAATTCGTGGTCGGGAGACCACGAGCGCACTTATGCATTTTATTGATTGGCGGCTGACCCAAATATTGGCTAAATTCGCCCAAAAGTGGGATGCTACGTTCTACCTTTGCATTTTAGGTCTGCTACTATAGACAAAAGAGAATTGTTGGTTAACTTTTAACAACCGCTTGATATCGTTTATAATCCCATGCCGAATCTGCGAGGTTTTGGTTTGAGGAGTGGTAAGAATGGATAAGGTCAGAGCATTTTTTAAGGACTTGGATTTCGGTTGCCGGACGCTACGCGACTTCGCCCTGATCATCCTGGGTGGTTTGGTGCAATCTCTGGCAATTCGCTCTTTTTTGGTGCCCGCACATTTAGTTAGCGGGGGCATCACTGGTATGGCGCAATTCTTTTATTACCTTTGGGATTGGCCTATCGGTATGTTTACCCTGGTAGCGAATATCCCTTTGTTCGTGCTGGGATGGAAACACCTGGGAGGGCCTCGCTTTGCGGTTCGAACGATGCTATCGGTGCTCTCCTATACAATTCTGACCGATCTCTTGCTCCAGTTTACTGGTTCAAATCCTATTACGGACGATATTTTGCTTAACACGCTATACGGCGGAATTTTGCTCGGGATTGGATTGGGTTTGGTTTATCTGGGTCGGGGGACGAGTGGAGGGACTGATATTATTGGTCGGATTTTGAATCAGCGCTATGGCGTTTCACTCTCATCGGCTTGTATGATCACCGATTCCTTTCCCGTGCTTCTGGCTGGTTTTTACTTTGGATGGGACAAGGCTTTATACGGTTTGATCATGATCTATCTAAGCGGGACTGCAGCCGATATGATCTCGCAGGGCACTAATGTCATTCGGGAAGCGATCATTATTACTGATGCATCACAAGAAGTAATTGAGGCAATAAGCGATCAATTGGGCAGAGGGGCGACCCTTTTACAAGCCAAAGGAAGCTATACGGAAAAGGAGCGCCCTGTAATCTTTTGTGTTGTCACTGCTGGTGAGGTGATTCGTCTTAAAACAATTGTTCACGAGATTGATCCAAAAGCCTTTATGGTGGTTGGGCACGCGAACGAGGCCCTGGGTGAGGGTTTTAAACCATTGTCTGAGAAGTGATTTGAGGCTTATGACAGAAATCCGCGCAATTCAAGCCGATATTACCACGCTTAAGGTGGACGCGATTGTAAACGCTGCCAACCGCAGCTTGCTGGGTGGTGGAGGAGTGGATGGCGCTATTCATCGGGCAGCTGGACCTGAATTGTTGAGAATTTGTCGCGGATTGAAAGGTTGTGAGACGGGTGAGGCGAAGATCACACCAGGTTTCAATCTTTCAGCGCGCTATGTGATTCATACGGTCGGTCCAATCTGGCAAGGTGGTCGGAATAACGAGGCAACCTTGTTGGCAAATAGTTACCGCAACAGCTTATTGTTAGCTGCCCAAAACAGTGTAAAAACGATCGCCTTCCCCTCGATCAGTACTGGCGCTTATGGTTATCCCATCAAAGAGGCCACGAAAATCGCTATCGCCACAGTACGACAAGTGTTGTCGGAGCTTGAAGGCTTCAATATCGTGTATTTCTGCTGTTTCTCTCAACATGATCTGGAGATCTATCAACAAATGCTGGCAAACTCCTAAGAATTGATTGGCTTACCTAATTTAAGCTCCATTTTCTCAAGAAGGGCATCATCGGGGGACTGCCCATTGTAAGTGTCTATAAAAACAGAGAGCATCATATTGCAATCGGCGACTTCGTGGGCTATGTTTTCTTTGCGCAGTCTGTCATTGTTGCGAATCCAACCTGGTTTACGCGAAACGATCTCGTCAGCTCTCAGACCTAAATCCGCAAAGGATTTGAATAATTCTTGTTCTTCTTCGGACAATTCAACTGATTGAATGGCGAGATATGCTTCTGCCAGTTCTCCGACTTCGGAAAGGTAAAAGAGGAGGGCGCTTTTTTGGTCAGGCCAACCCAAGCCCCGTTGTTTGTAATAATCCTGGATGATTTCTATTTTCATGATGTCTCCTGAGGAAATTTTACCTTATCAGAGCGTAAACAATCGTAACTGAATCGCTTGATGCTATTACTATTCATTCACGTACTCATTCCATCGCCTTGTGATAAGATTAGCTGACAGCATCTAGAGTCAATTGAGGTGAAAATGACCGAAGTCCCTATTAAATGGATTCCCAATTATCACGCCCTGGAGAATCCAAAATCCAAACTGGCAGCGGAGCTTTTCCCTGTCGGATTAGCCCGTAAGGTGCGTCAGCTGCATAGTTCCATCCCCGGCTACCAAATGAGCCCACTCAAGAGCTTGCCTCGTCTGGCAAAACGCATTGGCGTGGGTGGAATTTGGGTCAAAGATGAATCTGTCCGCCTCTCGCTCAACTCCTTTAAGGTTTTGGGTGGCGCATACGCGATCTATCGCAAATTGCTTGAGCGTGGAGACTTTAATGAGGATGAACTTTCTCTTCGCGACTTATTACAGTTAGACGGCGAGCATCGTAAAAAACTGGGACATCCTGTCTTTGCCACTGCCACGGACGGTAACCACGGTACTGGTGTTGCCTGGGCGGCTCACCAGATGGGTTTTCCAGCCGTCATCTATGTTCACTCCCTGACCACTAAAGACCGCATCCGTGGGATCGAACGCCAGGGCGGCAAGGTGGTTGTTGTTGACGGCAATTATGACGACGCCGTGCGCCAGGCAAGCATCGACGCCAAAGCCAACGGCTGGGAGGTGATCTCCGATACCGCCTGGGAAGGCTACGAAGAGGTGCCTAGGTGGATCATGCAGGGCTACGCCACCATGTTCTCCGAAGCCCAGGAGCAATTCTCCGGGCAGGGACTGAGCCGACCAACGCACCTGCTGGTTCAGGCGGGGGTGGGCTCGCTCGCGGCGGCTGCGATCGGCTTTTATTCGGTTTTGTTTGAGGATAATGTCCCTCTCTCCATGGTGGTTGAGCCGACCAAGGCGGCTTGCTTGTTTGAATCGATCAAAAAAGGCGATGGCAAACCACATAGTGTTACCGGCGACCTGGATACGATTATGGCAGGTCTGGCATGCGGTGATCCCAACCCACTCGCCTGGGAGACGCTTTACAACTGTGCTGATTACTTCGCGGTCTGTCCCGATTATGTCGCTGCCAAGGGTATGCGCGTCTATTCCACACCGCTGTATGGCGACCCCTTCATTGTCTCCGGCGAATCCGGCGCGGTGACGCTGGGCGCGCTGATGTACACGATGGAATATGAAGGCGCGCGCAAATTGCGCGAGGCGATGGGACTGAATGAGGAATCGCAGGTACTGCTGATAAATACCGAAGGCAACACCTCGCCGGATGAATTCAGAAGCGTGGTTTGGGAAGGCAGCATGCCTGTTCCCGATGAATACAAAATGCACGCGCGCGAAAGCGAAGAGTAGTTAAAGAAGTTATGTCCGTAATTATTAAGACACATTACGGACACTGCTCATTCTTATGGTCTATTCAGGAAGAAATCTGCAGATTGGCTCTTCTTCTGTTTTCTTAGGATCAGAAAATTGTAGTTAGACCATGAGAATCCGAGCAATTATCCTCAAGTCTTGGTATCATTAGCGCTCAATGGAAAACTCAAATCGAAAGAAAACAAACGAAGAAAAACGGTATCAGGCAAAAGGTCAGATTCCTGAATATCTTCGGCATCTTCTGCATACCTGCACGCGCGATCATCTTTCCAATACTCATCCGAAACTGAGTGAGATGGTGACGGTCAGGCTTGAATTCCCTTCGCAAGGCAAGCCCGAGCAGGTGGTATTGCGCACGATCCCGAACGGCGAACAGCAGCTAAGCGCTTTGAAAAAGGTAGCGGAAACGGATTCGAAGCAGGTTTGGGAAGGGCAGCTAATAATAAATGAGCCGAAGGTGCCTTACCGCTTCGCCATTCAGGATCAGGGGCGGATATGGTGGTACAACGCTGCCGGGCTTCATAATCATGTCCCTTTGGGCTTGTTTGACTTCAAGCTTCTGGCGGATGTGCCCGAGATCCCCTGGCTGCAAAGCAGTGTTTTTTATCAGATATTTCCTGACCGCTTCGCCAACGGTGACCCGTCCAATGATCCGAAAGACGAAGTGCTGGAGATCTATCCCGGCGTTACCCGCAGCACTTATCCCTGGGGTGAGCGCGCGGATAAAAGCAAAAGCCGTATGCATTTTCCTTTTTACGGCGGCGACCTCGTCGGCATCGAGCAAAAGCTGTCCTATCTGCAGGATCTGGGCGTGAATGCGCTTTATCTCAACCCGATCTTCACCGCTTTTACTGACCACCGATACGATGTGGCTGATTTTCGCAATGTCGATCCGGTTTTGGGCGGCAATGAGGCGCTGATCTCGCTTTCAAAGGCATTAAAAGCGAAGAATATGCGCTATATCCTCGATATTGTCCCCAACCACTGCGGCGCCGGGCATCCCTGGTTCCGTGAAGCCTATAAGGATCCTGAAAGCCCGAAACGGGGTGCTTTCTATTTTGATGAGCAGAATAATTACGCCTCCTGGATGGGTTTTGGAAGTCTGCCCAAGCTCAATTATCGCAACGCCGAGCTGCGCGAAAAAATGTTCGGGAGCGAATCGAGCGTTTTCGCGCATTGGCTGAAGTCGCCTTTTCATGCCGACGGCTGGCGGGTGGATGTGGGCAATATGCTTGGACGTCACGATGCCGATCAACTGGATGGCGAAGTTCTTCCAGCGATTCGGAGAGCGATCAAAGACGCGTCTACGGAGAGCTATTTGATCGGTGAAAACTTTTTTGAGGCGATCGGGCAGCTGCAGGGAGACATCTGGGACGGCGTAATGAACTATACAGGTTTTACCTATCCCCTTTTACATTGGCTCAAGCCTTACCGCCACAGCGCCATAAAATGTGAAGCTGTTTTGAAATCCAGCTTGCCGAATGATACTGAGAGCCTGATCCAAAGCTGGGAGACGAATCTGGCTGCGATCCCATACGCGCTGGCGCTGCAGCAATTCAATCTGCTTGGCAGCCACGACACCGCGCGAATCGCGACGATCCTCGAAGGCGATCAGGCCTTGATCAAACTGGCTGCCATGGTGCAGTTCGCTTTCCCTGGCGTGCCCTGTGTTTATTATGGTGATGAGATCGGTTTGCGGAATGAGGAAGGTTTTGCTCAGCGCAACTGCTTCCCCTGGGAGGAAAGCCGATGGGATCAGGACCTGCGCGTTTTTTATCAGCGTTTAATCGGGCTGCGAAGATCGAGCCAGGTCCTGGCTTATGGCAGTTTTAGAGTCTTATATTGGGATGAGTTTGGATTTGTGTTTGAGCGGGCTTTGGCGGGTGAGCGTATCTTGTTGAGTGCTAATCGCGAGGCAAGACCATATGAGGTTTTGATCGATTTTGCCAGGCTTGATGGCGAACGGAATTATGCTTTCAAAGGATTCTTTAGCGGTGAAAGGCTTGAAGTAAGGGCTGGTCAGTTGCGGTTAACTGCTCAGGAAAAAGGCGCTGAAATCTGGCTTGAAGACGCAGAGAACGAAAGCTCCGATTAGCTTATAATCAAGCTATGAACAGTTTGAAAAACGGTTCAAAGAAGATTGCATTCAGGCTGATTGGGCGAATTAATGGTGCGCGTGAGTTTTTGCGCAATCTTTATCTCAAGCTCAATAAAGCGACTGGTGGTTCACTTGGGATTTTGCGCCATACCTTCACAAATTTCTCGATGATGCGCGGTCCCGAAGCAGCAGCCAGCCTGTCTTATTACGCTATTTTTTCAATTTTCCCGACTGTATTAGCGATCGTATCTATTGGCTCAATGTTCCTGGAGCAAGCTGTTGTACGTCAAAAACTTCTCGAAGCGATACTTCAAATTTTGCCTGTCTCAGCGACTTTTGTTAACAACCTTATATCGGGTGTGCTTGATAGGCGCGGAGCTTTTACTGTTCTGGCGCTTCTTTCCCTGGTATGGTCTGCCAGTAATGTTTTTGACAAAATTATTGTCAATGTGAATCGGGCATTTCCCAAGGGGCGCAATCCTGGTTTCTTGCAAAGCCGGGCGATGGCTTTGGTGATTATTTTGGTTCTGGTGGTGCTTTTTCTGGGTTCCTTGATGGTTGATACGCTTAAGGGTTTTTTCGCGATCGAGAAAATTCATTTTGGGAATATATATCTTACAGAAACAGCTCTCTATGATTGGCTACGTCTGCTTGTACCAATCGTGATCAAGTTTTTGCTCTTTCTGGCTATTTACAGCTGGGTTCCCCGTAATACAAGCATTCGCTTTCGAGCCAAACTGATTGGTGCTGTTGTAGCCGCGGGACTTTGGGAACTGGCAACGAGGGCTCTCACTTGGGCACTCTCCAACGGGTTTGCCAATTATGAGCCAGTTTATGGCTCACTCTCTTCGATTATCGCTCTTATGACCTGGATGTATCTTAGTGGATACATTGTTTTCTGGGGGGCACATCTGGTTCATGCCGTAAATTACCATTTTACAGCAATGAAAGCTGTGGAAGAGACAGCTGAGACCGAAAGCGATCCAGAGGAGGAGATCAGCGATGATTATTGAATTGTCGATATTGATCCTCACTCTTAATTCAAAAAGCTACTTACGCGACTGTTTGGATTCGATCCAAAAATTTCCGCCTGCTACGAGTTATGAGATCTGGGTTGCTGATAACGGTTCAAATGACGGCACGGTTGAGATGCTGGAAGAGGAGTATCCAGAAGTACAGATAATCCGAAACGAGACAAATCTGGGCTTCACCAAACCGACAAATCAACTCTTAAACGCTGCCAGAGGAGAGTTTTTATTGCTCCTCAATCCTGATACATTGTTGATTGAAGATTGTTTTAACCCGCAATTGGGTTATCTGAAGAAAAACCCGCAGGTTGGAATCAGCATTCCAAAGGTTCTAAACAGGGATGGTACATTCCAGAAACAATGTCGGCGAGGTGAAGCGCGTCCATTGGAAGTGATAGGTTATATCCTGGGCTTGGGCAAGCTTTTTCCGAATAACAAAAAGCTAAATGGCTATTTACAGTCCTGGCTTCCTGAGGATCAGGTGGCGGAAGTGATGGCGGTCTCAGGCTCGTGCATGTTGATAGGACGAAAGACCTGGGAAGAAGTGGGGCCTTTCGATGAGCGTTTTTTTGCCTATCAGGAGGACAGCGATTATTGCAAGAGGGCGCGTGAAGCCGGCTGGAAGGTGATGTATGTGCCTTTGAGTCGGATCATCCATTATGGCGGTAAGGGCGGTTCGGGGTCGCAACCCTGGAAGACAATTAAGCATTGGCATTTGTCTTATTACAATTATTATCGGAAACACTTCGCAAAAGAGCATTGCGGCTTGTTTAATTTGTTTTTTTACGGATTGATGCTTGGGAAATATGGGCTGGCATTGATCCTGAATGTCTTTAAGATGATCTTTGGATGGGTGAGTGCTCCTTTCAAGCAAAAGAAGTAATTGGATTTGTCGATTGTTGGGGAAGCGTTGAATTGGAATGTGCGGATTTGAATCCGCACATTCCAATTCCCTTACGGGCACTTCGTTTCGACCTACGCTTAAATGCCGGGTTCAACTACGGAACCCGACCTTGAAAAGAATATCGTCGTCATAATGCACGGAGGCTTGTTAACTGACAGTAATGTAGGCTGGATCGCGTAGTTCAATCCGGCGTGTTTTGAGTTGATCTCTTTTGCCGGATTTCAACTACAAAATCCGGCCCACTTTCTTAAATGTCGGGTTGGAAAGCGCAACCCGACCTACGGCTGGCTGTTTCCAGCTACCTTTGATTGTAGATGAAGTGTTGTTTATCTGAAATTATGTCGAATTGAAAAGGTCTGCAGAAGAGCTGACCTTTTCAATTTCGACCTACATATTATCTGCTCAATCGCAATATCTCGGCGGCAACTGTTGGAGTGACGTCACGATGTTCGCCGCGTGTAAATTTTTCGTCTTCCAATTGTTTTTGCGTCTCTTCGGCGACCTTATCCGGATCAAGCCCGTAGGCTGTCAGCGTGGTAGGCATGCCCAGGCTGTGGAAAAAGGCGCTCAAAGCCTCAATGGTACGGTCGATATGCTCTAAAGTATCCTCTGATTTTTGCCCTAAAACGCGATAGCCGTACTGCAGGAGCTTATCCCGTTTTTGATCGCGCTTGTACCATAAAAGCCAGGGTAGCACAACGGCCAGGGATTCGGCATGATCGAGACCGTAAAGAACGGTAAGAGCGTGCCCAATGCCGTGTGTGGACCAATCCTGGGGAACACCCATCCCAATCAGACCGTTGAGCGCGTTGGTGCAAACCCACATGTAATTGGCGCGGGCAGTATAGTCGGGTGGGTCCATCTTGAGCACTGCCGGGGCGATATCATGGATGGTCATCAAAAGCGCTTCTGCTTGTCGGTCCTGCATCGTACCGCCGACCGGATAGGTCATGTACTGTTCAAAGACATGAACATAGGCATCGACGAGACCATTTCGGACCTGCTTTTTTGGCAGAGAACAAGTGACTTTTGGGTCCAGAATAGAGAATTTAGGGTAGATATCATCACTGGCAAAGGATTTTTTGCGTCCTCTTTCACGAAATGAAATGACACTTTTGTTGTTCATCTCGCTGCCTGTTGCTGGCAGTGTGAGAACGGTGCCAAAAGGCAAAGCTTCTTTGAGGCTGGGTCCCAAGCCCTGATCGACAATATCCCAAGGGTCTTCACCCGGATAAGGCGACGCCGCGGCGACGAATTTTGTGCCATCAATGACCGAGCCGCCACCGACCGCCAGAAGAAAATCAATTTGATTTTCCCTTACCAATTGGACAGCTTTCATCAAGGTGGTGTATTCGGGGTTGGGCTCTATGCCGCCAAACTCGAAGAGCTCGTGCTCGCTTAAGGCGTCAGTGACCTGTTGATAAACGTCGTTTTTCTTGATCGAACCGCCTCCGTAAAGCATCAGGACACGAGACTCAAGGGGGATCAATTCCTGTAATTTGGCAATGCTGCCTTCTCCAAAAACGATTTTGGTCGGATTGTAAAATTGGAAATTGTTCATTTTCAGACTCCTCCAACTGTATTTTGTTGATATAGGTCAATGATATCAAATTATCTAATGGGAAGGTAGCCCGATCGCGTACAAAGTAAGACCAATCTACAAAAATAAAGACATCTGAAAAAAGCCCCCCTGCCCATCTTCCTAGGGAGGATGTTTATCGCGAAGGTAGTGGAAAATCACCAAGCGCAGTAATAAAGTTGAAGCAAAGGAATAATAAATAGACTAAGGTGACAACAACTTGTGTTTCCTTAGAAAAAAAATGAATTTGTAAAGGATGTGTTCGAATATGGAACATATACTTGAAGAAGAATCTACATCATCCAACAGTATAAGGAATTGTCATAAAATCATGCTGGATATTTTTGGTGGGGATGTCAAACTCGTTAAGTATTGGGGAACCGTTCAAATGTGCGTCTTTTATCTGGAATATCATTATTTTCCGGGTGATTATAATATAATCATGGAATGTGAATGCGGATTTACTGTTATAGAAGTACCGGATGAAGAAGGCAATGTTTTCCAGCCGTCAATGATATTCTCGGAGGCCGGATATTTTCATTATACAGATGTTGAAAAAGATATTTTGCAACTTTTAGAGTTAACGCACAAAGCGATTAAAAAAATCTGCTTACTTTCGAATCTACCGGAAAAACAGAGTATACGAACGCAGTTCCGTTGCCGTAAAGATATGTGATAGAAGCTTGGATTTGTTGTATGAATACGATAGAAATCAGAAATCAGATGATATCCTTGGGATATGAAACACATGTGTTTTTTATAGACGGAAAACCTTTATACGAATACTTTTATGAGTGGTCAGACTCAAACCTGTCATTGTTTGAGTCGCTTAATCCTGTCGATGTTTTTGAGATAGCTTGGACAGACGAATATGATTTTGAAGCTGACGCTCTTTTTATGCGATTTGTATTAGGACAGGAAAATGCTATCACTCCTATACTGCTTTGTCCGGATGATTTTGATTTTTCTTGCGTTGTCATTGTTGCGGATGTTATAAAACAAAATGATAAAGTTATTTGGAAAAGAATCGGAAAGGTTGATCACTCGGGCGAGTCGTACAAAGAGGAGGAGCGTTATGGTGTATTGTTTACGGAAGCGTATTCTGAAGAAGATTGGGAACGTTATGGAGATAATATTGCATTGGAGAAAATTGACAGTCCCGCATGGTGCGATTGGATAGCTAAGAATTGGTCTGATGAAATGTATAGAAGAAGTGTCAACTACACATATCCGTATTATCAGAACGAACATAATATAGAATGGTTTTCAGATTGTTATTTTGAATTTGACAGAGATGAGTACGAGGCGCTTATTAAGAAATGTTATCCTGGTTAAATAAAACGGAAAGAACAAATGTGAAATGATACTTTAGAGTTTACGCAAAGAATCATTGATGGCGTTTATATCGGATCCGGATGGCTGAAACTTCTATAATAGGAATAGAATTAACGCTATTATACGTAAAACTTTTGCAAAATTAAAGTTTTACGTATATAATTTGCTGAGGAGCTTGCTATGTTTATTCAAAGAGAAAACCTGCTTAACACACTTATCCGATATAGACACAAGGATTTGGTCAAAATCATTACCGGTGTCAGACGCTGTGGAAAATCAATCTTATTAAACGAACTTTTTTACGGTTATTTAGTTGATGACGGAGTCCAGGCAGACCATGTAATAAAAATTGCCTTCGATATGAAAAAATGGGAGAGCTTGCGCCAATCCGATGAGTTATATTCCTATTTGCTCAATCAATTTGCGGACGATGAAAAATATTATCTTCTGCTCGATGAAATTCAGATGGTTGAAGGATTTGAGGAAGTTCTCAATGAAATTCGCAGCGAATACAACACCGATAGCTACGTAACGGGTTCAAATTCAAAACTGCTTTCGAGTGATATCAACACAATATTTCGAGGCAGGGGCATTGAAATAAAATGCTTTCCACTATCTTTTCAAGAGTTTTTTTCTTTTCGTAAAGGTGATAAGAGAGAAGCATTGGATGAATATATTTTATTCGGTTCCTTGCCGTATACTGTTACAGAGCCGGATGAGCCTGCTAAAAGAGATTATTTGGAAATGGTGGCAAACACCGTGATTACAAGAGATATGATAGATCGTTACGACATACGAAATGAAGAAGTCTTCCGCGGAGTGATTAGTGTTCTTTGCTCATCTATTGGCTCAGCTGTATCGCCGAATAAAATAGCGAATACATTACAAAGCAACGGATACAAATCTGTTGACAATGAGACTGTAAGCCGATATCTGCAATATATAACGGATGCTTTTCTTTTTTACAAAGTCGAAAGATATGATCTCAAGGGAAGAGCCTATCTTAAAACACAAAACAAGTATTATGTCTGTGATATGGGTCTTCGCAATGCGCTCATTCAGTACCGTCAGCTTGAAGTTTCTCGTGCGATAGAAAACATTGTCTATGTGGAACTCATAAGGCGGGGTTACATCGTTGATATAGGGAAAAACAGGAATGAAGAAATTGATTTCGTTGCAAGAGATACAAAAGGACGAAAAAATTATATTCAAGTCACTTACAGCTTAGAAAATCCAGGTGTAAAAGAGAGAGAACTGTCCTCTTTTCGCGGTCTGGATGACGGCTATAAAAAGATACTCATAACAATGGACAGGACGCCGTTTTCCAACCTCGAAAAAGGCTATCGTCTATTAACAATTTTGGACTTTCTGGAAAATGATTCCTCTATCGAGAACGTATAAGATGGTTATACGTAAAACTTAAAAATACAGCAAGTTTTGCGTATAGGAATTTCACAGGCATATTCTTCATTGCAAAAAAACGGATATTTAGAACCTGAGTTTCTCACTTTTGCTAAAAACAGCGTTTTCAACGAGGAGAATTGAAGAATTCAGGGCACTAAGGGGTTGTAAAAGTAAGCTAAAATGTACCTATGACGTATATCAGAAAGGTCAAAACTGCCAGCGGTGGCACTGCTGTTCAGATTGTCAAAAAGCAAAAAGGGAAGATCGTTGACCTTACCCACATAGGAAGCGCACATAACGACAAAGAATTGCAAATACTGCTATCGATAGCCACGAAAAAGCTGCATGCCAATCAGTTGGAATTGTTCCCTGAAGTATCATCAACCCTAAAAGTGTCTGTTCGAAAGACATATTCAGGACTTCTCTGGGAAACATTAATAAAAGAATACGAAAAAGTCGGGTTTTCAATGCTTGATGACGATGTGTTTAGAGCATTATGCCTGGCCAGAATAGTGGAACCAACATCAAAAATAGATAGTCTCCGCGTCTTGGCTGATATGGGGATTGAAACTGTGGGCAGAAACAAACTTTACAGGTGCCTGGCAAAGGCTGCGGAGCAAGGATATCGTGAAACAATCAGCCAGGCATGTTTCGATTATATTCATGGGGAAACACTGAATGTATTGTTATACGATGTCACAAGCTTATATTTTGAAGTTCAGAAAGAAGACGAGTTCCGCAAACCTGGCCTGAGCAAAGAACGGCGACTGGAACCTCAAATCATAATTGGGCTTCTGGTGGATAAAAACGGCTTTCCTTTGGGTTTACAAAGCTTTGAAGGGAACAAGGCTGAAACAAAAACAATTCTGCCAATTATTAAGCAATTTCAAGCTAAGCATCATCTGAAACAAATCACAGTGGTTGCGGATGCAGCTATGCTAAGCACCAGCAATCTGAACGCATTGAGCGAGGCTGGCTACAGCTATATTGTGGGATCCCGTTTACATAAATCCCCTTATGCATTGACTGAATACCATAAGACTGCTGAGATGCAGGATCAGGAGATCGTTGTTGAAGAATATGAGTCTTATCGCATTGTCTATCAATACCGCAGCCAAAGAGCTGCTTTGGACCTGCGCAACATTGAAAAGCAAATTGAGAAGGCAAAAAAGGTAATTGAGGGTAAAACAAGCGCTAACAGGACCAGGTTTTTGACGATTGATGCAAACAGCAAAAGGCTCAACCATGAACTGATCCAAAAAGCGAGATCATTGGCAGGAATCAAGGGCTACGTTACCAATCTGGACATCCCAAATGAAGAAATCATCGCCTGTTACCATCAGTTGTTTCAGGTTGAAGCGGCATTTCGGATGGCCAAATCAGACCTGAAAGCCAGACCCATCTATCATCGCAAGAGAGACTCAATTGAGGCACATTTGACGATTGTGATGGCAGCTTTGGCTATTGGAAAAAGCATAGAAGCTCAAACAGGAATAAGTATCAAGCAGTTTGTAAAATTATTGAGACCGATTCGTTCTGGTGTGATCACAATCAATGGTAACGAAACTATTGCAGAGCCAGAAATTCCTGAGCCTGTGAAGGATGTTTTGATGAAATTATCTTCAGGGCACTAAAATGAGAAACTCAGGCGTATAGGAATTTCACAGGCATATTCTTCATTGCAAAAAAACGTATATTTAGAAAGAATCGGTTCTAAAAGAAACGGAAAGTAGATTGTCTTAAAATAGTATTGCTAAGGGGTGCTTCTTTTTAACCCGTCAAATTTAATGTCGGGTTAAATCAAACGGGAAAAATCAAAGGTGAAATGATGTAACGAACACATTGTTAAAGCGCCTACAGCGTATGAAATATTTTTTGACGGATGATCTTAGGAGAAAAAATGTTGATAAACTAGAATTTGATGGTGATATGTTATGAAAAGCATTAGTATACAAATGATAGATCACTCCGTTTCATCAGAATGGTGGAAAACATTCATCCATCATTTCATCAGAGTCGGTGATGGTTTTGAAATACGATGTTGGAAGGAAGAAACACAGGAAATTTCGCAAGCGAAAAGATACGGTGCAGCAACAGATGACGGTAATGAAATATCTATAAAAGGTGTTATTGTAGATGGGTTACTAATAGAATTGATGGAAAAAAATCCAACAGATAAAGAAATCTACAATAAAATGACAAATATCTTACCATAAATGTAAAAAATGAGCTTGGTGATATTTCAGTGCTCACTATGGAATGGAGATGTATATTACAATAAACTCAGGTAAAGGCATATTGTTTTTGGCACAGGTAATGAATAAATACTCTGATGATTATTTCAGTATTGGGGAATGGTAGCAGAAAACGCCAAATTATAATTTGTTGTATCTGAACTTGAGAGAACCTCTGATGTCAAACAAATGCCACACTCAAAATAGCTTGATTTTACAGGGTTTTATGAATGTAAAAACAGCCGAAAACGGCGTTTTATTTAAGACTTTTTTCCGGGGAGGATGTCATAATAATGCTAAAGGGGGGACTCAGTAGCGAATAGGGCTTCAGAGCTTCCACAAAAACTAAAACTGTAAATTATGTGCTATAAGGAAAAGAACTGCTTATAATTTGTAAGCAGTTGAAAATGAAAGCAACAGATGGAAAAATGAGAATACTGATGTTACAGATATGCAAGGCATTTTCCGAATCGTTCAATCTATTCCATCACCAAAAGCTGAACCCTTTAAAATGTGTTTGGCAGAAGTGGGAAAAGAAAAATCGATGAGATTATCGATCCTGAATTTACTATCGACAGAGCTTTGCAAGCATATCTTTAAGAAGGCTATTCCAGAGAGTGGAATAATCAGAGACTTCAAGCTATACAGGATAGAAAAGAATTAACGGATGCTTGGCAAGACCATGGAGTTAAAGCAGGAGCTGTTGCAGACCGCTGATTAGAATATGTGGAGGATAAAGGCATGGACATATCATTCAAGTGTGATAATCAAAAGTTCAATTATAGAGTATGTGCCATGATGATTTTTGATAATAAAATTTTAGCAATTCGTGATGATCGATCACCGTACTTCTATCTTCCGGGTGGCAGAGTAAGTATGGGTGAGACTGCCGAGCATGCAGTTGTCCGAGAGGTACAGGAAGAGCTGGGAATAACACCGAAAATAGTGCGACCATTGTGGCTGAACCAGGCTTTCTTTACAGAGGATGTTGATCATCTTGATTATCATGAGCTATGTGTATATTTTTTAATGGATATATCACATACTGATTTATTGTTAAGAGGAGAACGGTTTGAATGGAAAGAAGGAAAGCGAACTCATATTTTTGAATGGTTGACGTTTGAACGGATAAAAGACGAGTACTTCTATCCCCTGTTTTTAAAAAAAGAAACATATAATCTTCCAAAAGAATTTGCGATTCGAACGGAAAAAGAATAAAACAGCAAAATCCCGGTTTGTTGTACCGGAAGTCGTTAAACCCCTGATGTAAAACGAATGCTACATATAGAAAAACTTGATTTCACGGGGTTTTATGAATGTAAAAACAGCCAAAAACAGCATTTCATTTTCGGCCCTTTCTCCGGAGTGGGTTAGTTACTGTCAACCATATCCTGTTTTAGCAATTTAAATCAGGCAGATCGGATTTAAGCAGCTGGTCTGGAGTGGTAGTGCACGTGTACCGCTTGCAGAAAAGCGATCTCGGCGATCAGGCGTTTTTCGACCTCATCAGCAATCCTGTCTCCTTCGTTGACGCTTATCTCACCGTCAACCAGAATGCTCATATTGATCACCAGGTATTGACCAAAGCGATGTGCCTGAATTTCCTCAATGCCTTTCAGTCCTGGCAAGTCTTCCAGGATACCGCGGACTTTTTTATCCAGTTCCTTGCCAGGGACGGTGTCCATAAGGATATCGGTAGAGTCCTGCAGGATCGAAATACCCGACATCAGGAAGAAGACCGCCACAACCGCGCCTGCCAGTGGATCTGCCCAGGCATAGCCAAGCTTCGCGAAGAGCGTTCCGATGACAACCGCGGTGGCTGAGAGGATGTCATTGCGATGATCAAGCGCGACAGCTTTGACGGTGGGATTGTTGGTTTTTTTGCCAAGGATACGGGTGTAAAAGAAGAGAAAACCTTTCAGGGCTACCGTGAAGATGGCAACGTAAAGCGCAAGCGTGCCCGACAACGCCACTTCTGAACGCCCCTGAAGCAGATCTACCAATGATTGAATTGAATTCCAGAAGATGGTGAAGGCAGCCGTAATAATGAAAGCGCCAACCACCAGGGCTCCCACACTTTCGTATTGGGAATGACCGTAGGGGTGATCGTCATCGGCGGGTTTACGGGAAGCTCGGACAAAAAATGAAACCGCCAGGTTGTAAACCACGTCAGACGAGGAGTTGATCCCATCCGCCAGGAGAGCGGAGGAATGAGCGAAAATGCCCACGATCGTTTTGAGCAGCGCCAGAATTAAGTTGGCACCCAGTGTGAGCATGATGGCACGCCCACTAAGTTTTGAGCGTTCTCCAAGTGCGGTGATCACCCCATCTTCTGTAGATTGGTATTCTTCGGTCATCGGTCGATTCCAACCGCTTTCCTTACGCGGGCAAGCACGGGGCGGCCGAGTTCGCGCGCCTTTTCGGCACCGGCGGCTAAGATCTGGTCAATTTCGTGCTTGTTTTCCATCAGATAGTTGAAACGCTCGCGCGCGGATTTGAAGGTCTCGAGCATATTCTCGAAAAGCTCTTGTTTGAGTTGACCATAAGCCAAACCTCCCTGCAAATAGAGCTGGCGTACTTCTTTAACCCGTTCCGGGGTGCCAAAATGCTGAAAGATCTGGAAAAGGTTGCAGGTATCGGGATCTTTGGGGTCTTCCGGAGGGGTGCTGTCGGTGACAATGCGCATAACCTGTTTGCGCAGGGCTTTTTCATCAGCAAATATGGGCAAAGTGTTGTTATAGCTCTTGCTCATTTTGCGCCCGTCAATGCCGGGAACGTCTTTTTGGTTTTCCGCGTAGATGCCTTCAGGGATCTTAAGCGTTTTTCCGTATATTCGGTTCAGGTTTTCAGCAATATCGCGGGTGATCTCGACATGCTGTTTTTGATCCAGTCCGACTGGGACAACATCCGAATTGTAAAGCAGAATGTCGGCCGCCATCAAAATGGGGTAAGTGAAAAGTCCCATGTTTACCCCAAAGTCGGGGTCATTGCCTGCTTCAGCATTTTTGTCGAGCATGGCTTTGTAGGCATGGGCGCGATTCATCAGGCCCTTCGGTGTAACAGCGGAAAGGATAGTGGTCAGCTCAGGAATTTCGGGTATATCGGACTGTCGGAAGAAAATCGCTTTCTCGGTATCAAGCCCAAAAGCAATCCATGCTGATGCCACTTCGTAAATTTGCTGTTGCAGTTCTTTAGGGGGGAAATTGCTGTTGAGCGCGTGCATATCCGCAACGAAGTAAACGCCAAAATAATGCTCGGTTAAAGCAATGGCAGGCTTGATCGCTCCAAAATAATTGCCGATATGAATATTGCCAGTTGGTTTGACGCCAGTTAAAGAGATTTTCATGATATTAACTCCTGTTATAGTAAAACCTGATTATACGCTATTCACGAGCAGATGGGATAAAAAGAGGTGAGACAAACTTTAGATATAGATGTAGGCCGGATTTTGCATTTGAAATCCGGCGTGTTTTCTAAAAATTGGGCGAGAAGTTCTGTCAATCCGACGTCCAGTATTGCAGGATTGATTCTGTCGGGTTAAATCCACCAGGAAGACCCACAACTATACCTAAAACAATTGCTGAAAAAGCTTAATTATTGAACGTCGGATTGAAAAACCTCATATACAAGGGTTTGTCAATAACGATCTCGAACTTCAGGCACAACTCAAGACATTAATACTAGCTTCGGGGCGTGAACAGCCTGCATCAACCTCTGTAAAAAGCTAATTGATGTATATTACCAAGTTTTTCATTATCTTTCAGTTAGAATTTAATCATCAAACCTTGAGGTCAGGATATGCATATTATTGAGGATACAGCATTATTTAAAACAGTGGGCGTAATAGGCGTCATATTTGGCATTCTTGGTGTTTTGATCCCGAGCTTTGCCTATCGCGGCAGAAAAGGCGAAAGATATTCCTTTCTTAATCACTATATTTCCGAACTAGGTGAGGTTGGGGTTTCCCGTCTGGCGTGGGTGTTTAATTTTGGAATGATAATCTGTGGCATCTGCATTGTGATCGCCAGCCTTTCCCTGGGCTTATTGTTGCCAGGATTTTGGGCAAAAGCAGGTTCGATCTTAGGAGTGATTACAGGTTTTGCTCTTTCAATGGTGGGAGTTTTTCCCATGGATAGTATCAAGAGGCATGTTCTGGCAGCGGTAACCTTTTTTAGAGCTGGATTTTTGATGGTGATCGCTTTTTCGTTGGCTTTTGCTCTGCAAAAGGGCGATGTTCTGATCGTGCCGCGTTGGCTGGGACTGGTTGGGCTTTTGCCGATACTGGCTTTTGGAATCTTTCTGGCCTTGATGTGGACGGTCAGGGATGTCGGGTATGACGTTCTTTCCGCTCCCTATCTGGAGAGACCACGCGTTTGGAAATTTGCCATATCAGAGTGGTCTATTTACTTTGCGATGATTTTTTGGATCCTTGTGATCGCTTTGGGTATTGGATAAATCCTTCCTTGTTAAAGGAGGGATTGCAACGCTTTTGCTTTCACTGATAAGCAACTGCAAAGATGTATTGACAAGCCTTTCCTTGAATCTCAAAAAAACGGTTAAAATAAACTTATGGAAAGCAATCAAGCTGATTTCAATAACGCGTTCGACCCAGTTCTGAATGAAGAAAAGGTTGAGGAAAAAAACAAGCGACGCAAAAACGATTCGCCTCCCTGGGGATGGGGCACCAAGCTGATCGTTGGTGTTCTGCTCGTGGTGGGTGCGATGGCTTTGGTTATCAGGTTTAAACAATACTTCATCCTCTTGCTGACAGCTTTTTTGATTGCGTTTTTGTTGCATCCAATTTGTAACTTTCTTCATCGGGTTGTGCGCATCAAATGGCGCCTCTCGGTGGTAATTGTTTATCTGCTTTTCGCTGGCTTATTAATTTGGGGGTTCATAGCCGGCGGCGCCCGACTGGCAAGTCAGGTTCAATCGCTTTTCCAAACCATTCTTGATAATGTTGACAATATCACTGTTTTTCTCGAAAGATGGTCTCAGCAGAAGATCGTTTTGGGTCCATTCCAATTTACAACCCCAAATCTTGATTTTGAGTCGCTAGGTGAATTGATTGCAAGCTCTCTGCAATCTATTGCCAGTCAGGCGGGAAATGTGGCCACGACGGTTGTTGGCAAAGTTGGCAACTTTCTGTTCAATGCTGTGATCACCGTTGTCGTTTCTTTTTTCCTGATCTCTGAATCGGAAGGAGCTAAGCGCAAGCTTTTCAGCATCAGCATCCCAGGCTATGAGAAGGATTTTCGACGTTTGGGTCAGGAAATTTCCAAGATTTTCAATGCGTTCATTCGTGGTGAGTTTACTGTTGTTACGGTTGCAATCATCATTTATTCGATTTATCTGGGCATAATGGGGTTGCCATACTTTTTTGTTCTGGCAATTATCGCCGGTTTGGGTCGTTTTATTCCTTACCTGGGCGCGGCAATCGGTTGGATCGGTTTTATTGTCGGTGCCTTGTTACAGGACCCTACCCCCTTTGGTCTGACCAAATTTGTTTATGCCATTATCATCTTTGGGGTTGCCTTTTTGATTGACCTCATGCTTGACCACATTCTCATGCCAAAAGTTATGGGGCAATCGCTGGAAGTGCATCCTGCTGCCATCATGATCTCGGCTCTGGTTGGAGCTCAGATTTTGGGTGTTCTCGGTGTTATTTTGGCCGCTCCGGTGTTCGCGACGCTCAAACTGCTTTTGCGTTATAGCACGCGGAAACTTTTTGACCAGGATCCTTGGGCGGAAATTCAATATTACCAAAAACCACAGGAACCAGCCGTGCTAAAAGGCATGCGTAAGGTTTGGGATAAAATTGCGCCCCGAATTGAAAAGCCGCTTAACAGAATTAAGGACTGGTTCAGGAAGACATTTGCGCGTTTTTATCCGCCTGATGAGGATCAGAGCGACTAATTTAGCTCGTATTGCCTCATAATAAAACGTCACTGAACAGGGTATGGTTGCCTCATAATTGACGTCACCAAGCAATCTTTAAGATTCGTGCAGTATAGTTGTTTTTCATCTCCAATAAATCAACTGGATCCAAGATATTATACATCTCGATCAGTGTATTTTTTGTTTCAATATCTATTAGTTCGCTTTCTATCACACGCCTATATGGACTTCGGGTAAGGTCATAGACCTTTTTCACCCTGGCACCAATTCGCTGTTTCTCAACCAATTTCATCACAGGTCTGAACAGGTTTTCCAGATAATGTAAGATGAAGTATAAATCGTTCAATAGAGTCTGCTCCTCTTCTGTTGTAAATCTGTCATAACCAACATTCGTGCGTACCTTGGACCAGTTTTTCTGCTCCACATGAGCCTGGTCGTTCTTTTTATAAGCGCGACATCGCGTGAAAGAGATTTGATTGTTTTTGCAATAGCTGTACAACAAGGCGTTGATGAACTCCGCGCCATTGTCAGAGTCAATGCCGAGTATCGGAAAAGGGAAACGTTTCTGTAGCATCTTCAAGCCTTCAAAGGTAGCAATTTGTGTTTTATTTGCAATAGCGATCATTTCTGTCCAGCCTGTGGCAATATCTGTTGCTGTGAGAGTATACAAATATTGACCTGAAGCATTGTCTCCACAGTGAGCTACCAAATCGATTTCAATAAAGCCAGGTTTTTCGTCATCCCATGGGATATAGACTCTGATTGGGATCTGGTTCTTTAGTAAAGTGCCTGGTTTTGTGGCTGAGTGACCTTTTGGGGCTTTCATAAGACGAGCTTTTTTCAGGCAACGGTCAATTGTTGCGGCACTCATACTCAGTAAGAGTGTTTTTGTTTCATCATCCAGCTCAAGTCGTTTACAACTTTCCAGTTTCCCGACAAATTCTGCCAGATAGGGCTTTAGTCGCTTTGAGCACATGTACTCACTCCATTCCCAGACTTGCTTTAGTATGGAGATGACAGTTTCTGTGTATATCCTTTTTCTGCCAGGCTTTTTGTAAGGTCGGCTTTTTCTGGGAGCATGCATTTTGCGAATAATGGTTTTTCGGTTCAAACCAGTAGCTTCCTGAATTTGGGTAATGATTCGTGTTTTTTCAGCTTTGTTGGCTTTTAGGTATCTGGGACGATAACTTTCTACTAATTCCGTTTTGCTCTTTTTGCTCATCATAGGCTTTCCCTGCACTTTCTGATGTCTTGCATGGTGACTTCCCATTATGAGGCAACGTATTCTCAATAGTGACTTTTAATTTGAGGCAATGCGAAATCTATCATAGTCGTGATTTTTTGATATAATAAAGAGTTGGCGTTAAATCGCTGAAATGTTAAAAAATATACGTGGTCTCCACGAAAAAATATAGGAAGGTCTAAAAAACATGAAGGAATTTACAACCGAAAATATTCGCAATATCGTTCTTGCCTCGCACAGCAACTCCGGCAAGACCATACTCGTGGAGAATTTACTGAATTTTACAGGCGCCACCACCCGAATCGGTAACGTCGAGGACGGCACCACGGTCTCAGACTTTGATGACGAGGAAAAGCGACGCAATATTTCACTCTTCACCTCCGTTTTGCCCGTTGTTTACAAAAACGTTAAATTTAACTTCCTTGACACCCCAGGTTACACTGATTTCGTTGGCGAAGTTGTCTCCGCAATGCGCGTGGCTGACTGTGCCCTGGTTTTGGTCGATTCCGTAGGCGGACTCGAAGTTGGCACTGAAACCGCGCTTGATCTGGCAAACGAATTCAATATGCCCAAGATCATTGTCATAAACAAGATGGATCGCGATAATGCTAACTTCCGCAAAGCGCTCGATTCGGTCAGCAACGGAATCAACGATCGCCTGATCCCAATGCAATTGCCCTGGGGTGAAAAAGCCGACTTCCAGGGTGTGATTGACCTGGTAACGATGAAGGCTTACAAAGGCGACGGCAAGACCGCAACCGAAATCCCTGCTGAACTCAAAGACGAAGCTGAAGAAGCCCGCATGGTACTGGTCGAGGCCGCAGCTGAAGGCGAAGACACTCTGCTCGAAAAATACTTCGAGAATGGTGATCTTACCAGCGAGGAGATTGTTCAAGGTCTGCGCAAAGCCATTCAGGAAAGCAACATTATCCCCGTGCTCACTGCAGCCGGTGGTCACATGATCGGTGTTGGACCTTTGATGGAAGCTTTGCTCGCGCTTGCCCCATCTCCTGCAGAACGACCCGCGGTTGTCGCCAACTCTCCCAAGGGCGATGTTGAATTGACATTCGATGACGCCGGCCCGCTGGCAGCTTATGTCTGGAAGACTACCGCTGACCCATTTGTTGGTCGTCAGACTTTCTTCCGCGTTTATTCCGGCACGGTAACCTCTGATACCCGCGTTTGGAACGCCAGTAAAAACGAAGAGGAACGCCTGGCTGGTGTGATGGTGCCATTTGGTAAAGATATGAACTCTGTTTCGGTCATTCACAGCGGTGACATTGGCGCAGTCGCGAAACTTTCTGTCACCACAACCGGTGATACCCTGACAACAAAAGAGCAGAACCTGACTCTGCCGGTTCCTGCTTATCCAAATCCACTTTATCGCATCGCTATCACCCCACGCACGCAGTCTGACGCCGCCAAGATGAGCCAAACCCTGACCCGCCTGGCAGAAGAAGACATGACCCTCTCCTGGGCACAGGAAGCCGCAACCCGCCAAACCCTTGTTTTCGGCATGGGTGACCAGCACATCGATGTCGCCATCAAGCGCGCTGAACAGAAATTCCAGCTCTTCCTTGACCTGCACGAACCTAAGGTGCCCTATGAAGAGCACATCACCAAAGAAGCCAGCGCCATGTACCGTCACAAGAAGCAAACCGGCGGTTCCGGTCAGTTTGGTGAAGTCCATCTCAAGATATTCCCCATCGAAGAGGAATTCTCCTTCACCAATGATGTTTTCGGCGGCGCGATCTCCAGCAACTATATGGCTCCGATCGAAAAAGGTATCCGCGCGGTCATGAAAGAAGGAGTTGTGGCGGGTTATCCTGTCCATAATATCGGTGTTTCTGTTTATGACGGTAAGGAACATCCGGTTGACTCCAAACCGATCGCCTTTGAAATTGCTGGTCGCGAAGCCTTCAAACTGGCTTTCAAAGACGCAGGTCCTGTCCTTTACGAACCGATCATGAAGGTTGTTGTCCACATGCCCGAAGCCAACATGGGCGATATCATGGGCGACCTCAACACCCGCCGTGCCCGCGTTCAGGGTATGAACAGCGACCGAGGCAAGTCCAGCATCACCGCCGAAGTGCCTTTGGCTGAAATGATGCGCTATACAACCACCCTGCGCTCAATGACTGGTGGACGAGGCACTTTCTCGATGGAATTCAACCACTATGACCTCGTGCCTCAACACCTGGCACAGGAGATCATGGACCAACGCCAGAAAGAAATGCGAAGCGAAGAGTAAGTTTTCAACTCTGGAGAATAATGAAGAGGCTGTCATTTTAGGACAGCCTCTTTTGTTTAATGTACTATGGGTTGTTTGCGTCGTGATTGGGGGTCGTGATGTTGGGTAGTCCAACAATTATGCTTTATTAACAATGAAAGCTGCAACGTCGCTAAAAAAGACCATCCTTGAGGCTCTCTGATGGTTGACTTGACAAAATAATCAGAGATGGTTAATATATCAAAAGCACACTACCTACATAGAGCACTATATGGGTATAAGGAGAATACATGTTTCAGGATGAAATAATTCAACAAGACTTCCCCTTAGATGGAGAGGAAACTGAAATCGTCATTAACGCCAGAAGCATTGTCAAGCGTTTTGGGTCAAAAACGGTGCTTAATCGTCTTGATTTCGTTTTACCGAAAGGTCAGATTTACGCTATCTGTGGAAACAACGGTAGCGGCAAAAGTGTTTTTCTCAGAATAATAACTGGACTAATATTGCCTGACTCAGGCAATGTTGAGGTCTTTGGTAACACGATCGGCAAGGATCTTGAATTCCCTGACCGAACTGGTGCCCTGATCGATCACCCCGGTTTTTTGCTGACCGAGAGTGGTTTTCGCAACTTTGAACTGCTGGCGATGATCAGTGGCAACGTCAGCAAGGAAAAGATCGCTGACACCATGGCTTTTGTTGGTCTGGATGCCCACGACCGTAAGCCAGTCCGCACTTATTCGGTGGGAATGCGGCAACGCCTGGGCCTGGCGCAGGCGCTCATGGAAGACCCCGACCTGATCATCCTCGACGAACCAACCGCTGGGCTGGATTTTGACGCCCAACGTGAGATCTACGAATACATGATCACCCTGCGCAGGATGGGCAAAACGCTTCTGATCACCAGCCACTATCTCAATGAAGTCAAACTGCTTTGCGACCGGGCTTTCATCCTCAAGGATGGCAGACTCACCAACATGCAGGATATAGACAGCGAATCAGCGTACAGGTAGCCATGAAAATTGAATACGATAATACCAGTCCGATCTATCTGCAGATCATGCGCCATCTGAATTACAAGATCGTGCGCGGTGAATACAAACCTGGCGATAAGCTACCTTCCTGGGTGGATGCCGGTTTGATGTTCAATGTTAACCACAACACCATCGCGCGCACCTATCTGGCCATGGCCATGGAAGGCATTGTCATCACCCGCCGGGGCGAGGGTACCTTCGTCACCGAAGATCAAACCATTCTCGATGAATTACACGAAAGAATGAAGCAGGAGCTGCTGCAGGATTTTGTCTCTGAGATGAAACGTCTCGGTTATTCGCTCGATGAGATCTCCAGAACCCTTGATGAATACATCGATGGGTTGATTGAAAACATCCATACGTAATCGCGATGGGAGATAACAAATTGGAAAATCAAATACCAATCCACAAACAAAAATCAGTCGCTCAATCCAAAGCCAGAATGAAAGGTAGCGTCATCAAAGAAGAATTGAGCCGCGCCCTCTGGAACCAGCGCTGGCTGTTTATCGTGCTCATCGCGGGCGTCATCGTCGTTCTGGGCAGTTACAACTGGAGCCAAAGACCACCTCATCCGGTCAACTGGCTGATGCTGCAGCTAAATTTTGGTCATTATCAGATGCTGGCGCCATTCTTAGCCGCCATGCCTTTCACTGACTCTTTCGTCAATGACCGCGACCAGGGTTATGGACGTCTGATCCTTCAGCGCGCCCCGTACAAAAAGTATTTGCGCAGCAAGGCACTGGCTGTGTTTGTCTCCGGCGGAATAAGCCTGGTACTGGTATTGCTGGTCATGCTTGGCATCAACGCCCTGGGAGATGCCGACTGGTCAAGCCGTGTTTTCGTCAGCAACGGGCCCTTAACATCCGCGGGCGGTCCATTCGGTTTCCTGTACGCTATCAATCCGCTCTATTACTTCAGCTATCTTCTAGTACTCAACTTTTTCATGGGTGGCAGCTTTGCCCTCATTGGACTTGCGCTTTCGGTTTTGGTCGGGAATCGTTACGTTGGCATCGTTGGTCCGGTCGTGATCACGCAATTATGGAGTTTTCTCGTCCAACGAACACGCAGTCTGACGCAACTGGCCGATCCGCTGGAGAGCTTATTACCCTGGTACGGTGTTTATGAGGGCACTGATGCCAAAATGCTGCCAGCCCAGATCATTCAGGTCGGCGTCCTTTCCATGGCTGCCCTGCTGTTTTTTTTCCTGCTCACCCACAAGGGTCGCAGCCGCTATTAGAGAAAGGTCTGTATGAAGCGCTTGTATCAATTTATAAAATATCAGCTCAGCGTCCATCTTCTGCGGCGGCGGTGGTTGTTGCCCTTGCCGGTCTTTCTTTTTTTGGGCTACCGCGCCTGGAACTATCTGACGACTCCTGGCATTTTGCCCACATTGGCAGACAGCAGCTCCGTCAATGCCTGGGACATGCTCTTTCTGGTTTTCGGGAACGTGCATAACGTCTACTTTGCGATCTGTTTGCTTTTTATGTATTTGGTCAGCGACCTAAGCCCTGAAAACGACCTGGGTCAGCAGATGCTCGTCCGACTGAGATCAAGACGGCTTTGGTGGATTGGAAAAACAACAACGCTGCTTTGCCTGGTGCTGATCTACCTTGCCATTGCCGTATTACTGGTAGGGATCATCGCTGGAGTGACCCTTCCCTGGGGTTCCGATTACAGTTCACAGGCGCAATCAGCGCCAGAATCAGTAAATCTTTCCATGAGATTTTTCAGGGTCGAAGAACCTCCCGCCGGTCCTTTTGGTTTCCTCTTGATTGAACTGAGCATGATTGCCCTTGGGTTATTTAGCTTTGGTTTGGTGATGCTGATCATCAATCAGTTGACAGGCAAGTACTACATCGGTCTGATCACCATTTTTGCCCTGATCATCTTGAGTTACGCTGCAGGAATGTTGAACGGTCCTCCGGAATGGACGCTCTATTTACCTGGCAGGCACCTCACTTTTATCGACAGCATGCCCGTCAGGCAGGTGCCTTTCGAGTACAGTTTCATCTATTGGGGCATCTGGATCCTGCTGACATGGGTTGCCGGTTTTTTCATCAGCAAACTGCAAAATCATTATGCCATTCAGGAGTGAACATGAGTAAGAAACGCTCGATTCCATGGTTTCTGATCCTCGCTTTGCTCCTGTTGGTCGTCGTCGCCACCTTCCTGTTTACCAGACCCAGGCAGGACGAGGTCTCACCAACAAAACCAACTCCCAGCCTGCCTCAACCCGGTACAACGCGTTCAACTCCTACCCTTTTGCCGGAGCCACCCGCTCAACTCTATGGCTTTCGTCTGAATGAAGATCTCTCGTTCCCTGAAACTTGTCAGCTTGGCTTTGAAATCCCCTGGGAATATGATGAGAGCAACCCGATCACGGATGAAAACCAAATTATGATAATTATTCGGGCATTAGGCAATCTTGAAGAATGTCTTTTTGCCCGACAGGACGGTTGGCTTCATCATTATACTCTGCAGAACGGGCAACGAACTAAAGAAGAAGTGCTTGTGCACCTGATTGAGGGAGGAAGTTCCGTAGATCTGCGGTATGACCTTTTTTATAACCAGGGGCAATTTACTGCTAAAAAATATTATGATGGGAGAATACCTGAGAATCAATGGTGCAATATCTCCGATGAAGTCAACAAGCAGTTTATTCAGGCCAGGCGAAACTGCAAAACGACAGAGATATATCATTTGCTGACTGGCAACGGTGGAGTCGATGGCTACGTGGGAAATGCTTTTTTTTACATTTCTGGCGGATAAAAATTATCCCCGTCACGGACCCGGATATTATCTGCCCAGAGTTTGGTATACTCAGAAAAACGATGTTTCTTTTCTTGTTATGGAATCAAAACATGATTTAAGCGACGTTCAAGGCGGTGAGGATTTTTCTGTTAAACCATTTGCGTATGAAATCAGACGAAGTTTTATTGATTTAAGTAGCGGCAGGTTGACCAGATATGTTGAAGAAACTGGTTTTAAGGATGGCAGTATCCGTGTTATTATTGAAGATGTATTCCTTTTGTTTTACCCTGAATTGCCTGATGATATCGCAGAGGCTATAAATTCATTGGAATAGAGGTTATATGAGAAAAAGAGTATGGCAAATTATACTAACCTGGTGTTGCCTGGGCTTAATCTTGCTTTGTTCCTGCAACAAACCCAACCAGCCCCCACATAATACTTCAACACCAACCCAAGAAATTAATTCATTTTTGGGCGATTCAACTGAAACATCATTTCCGAGCGATCCTACAGCAACCAATACAATAAAAGTCAAAGTTCAAGACCCTTTAACAATAGATTATCCAATAATCACCAGAGAAAACTTTAGTCAGTTGCATCAGGAATTCAGGATCGGAGAAGGAAGTTTTCAAAACGAATTCGCGCTCTCTCCGGACGGTTCCAGCCTCGCCATTCTTAGTGCTGGCGGTATTGTATTTGTCGATACAAACACCTGGGAGAGATCTGGTTTCTACGCATTAGACGGAAAACCAAATAGCATCGTTTACTCACATGACGGCAATTCCATTGCTGTTCTTTTTACGAAACGAATAGAAACATACTCAAGTTCAGCGCTTGATACTCCATATACCTCGTTTTTACAGATCATCAATCCATCTAATCTTGAGTCTTCTCTGGAATTAATGCTTTCTGGGAACGGGTGTGCGACATTTTTAGCCAGGAATGTCGCCCTTTCACCGGATGGTCAAAAAATAGCTTATTGGGGCATCAATTCGTATTTCGAGAATGGTCAGAAAGATAATATCTGTGTACATTCAACCCTGGATGGAACCTTGTTATCCAAGATTGCAGTTCCCACCAGGTCATCGGATTACACAAGACCAATTTTCTTCTCACAGGACAGCGCCAAAGTATATGCCGTAGGAGCTGATCAAAATAACAACTGGAGCATAATAAACGTAATTAACACGGAAGATGGTTCACTACAAAGTGTCTCCGGCGGTATTGGCAACATATCGGATATTTCTTATGATGTTCAAAACAATCTTGCCTGCTTCACCGGTGAAGAAGGAACGGCAATTCTCTCTCTTGTCGATTTTTCTCATAAAGAAAGTAGTGAAATTTCGACGCTCAAAGGTGAAAAAATAACTTGCAATTCAGACGATGGTTCGGTTTTTCTTAGTACGGAGAGTGGATATTATTTGTTCGGTTGGGAAGATTACAACCTCCTTTGGGGTCCTGAATCAAAACCGAATAATCTGGTAATGGGGAGAGAGCAAACGGACTCGCGCACGGTTGAAATAACTAATCAGATCATTTTTAACCCAACAAGCGATCAGGTTTATATACTTCATAACAACTACGGAGGGAATGATGATTTTCTTGAAGTACTTGATATCCAAACCGGAAAAGAAGTTCACAGAATCCACGGACAAAACCCCATCGTTCGCAATGGAATATCTCCTGACAATCATCTCGTAGCCATTGGTGGTTATGGTAATGGACAGGTGCAGGTTTGGTCTGTCTCAGAGGGAGAGTGCCTGATAATTCTGCGCGGTCATGAAAAGATGGTCTACCAAACTGTATTCTCGCCGGATGGGAACTATCTCGCGACTGCTTCAGCTGATACTACTGTGAAACTTTGGGACAGTCAGACTGGTAATTTATTGTTAACTTTTTCAGGACATCAGGGGCCTGTCTGGGCTATTGCCTTTTCGAAAAGTGGGGATAAGCTTTACAGTGCTGGAGATGACCAGGACATTTTGGTTTGGAATACGAGTTCAGGCACCTTGGAATCGAGAATAGAGCTGACTGAAAGTACCCAACAGCACAGATTCCTATTACTTTCTCCTTTAGGAAACACAATGTTTCTGGCTTCATCATGCTATTCGGTCAATGATTGCAAAGTTCCCTGGACTACTGGAGATCTACTGGAAATTGACCTTAATACCGGTCAAATTCTGCGCAAGGTTCCATTTCCAACCCTTGAATTATCGCTTTCCACCGATGGTTCGATGTTCTCAGGCGAAATTCTAATGAGCCCTGAACTTGTTCACTTCACCGGTCAGCCTTTTGAAAGCATGGATGAAATCCAGGTTTACAAAACATCGAGTGGGGTTGGTTACTTGTATGGATCAACCATGTCTAAGGATGGTTCGATATTCGTTGGACTAAATGGAAAAGAATTACTCTTCTGGGATGTGGCAACACAATCGCTTTTAGGAAGTTTACCTTCTGATTCGGCTGGTAGGATGCTTTTTTCTGAAGATCAAAAATCCTTATGGGTTATGGATATGAATTTGGGCATAATTGTTGTTTGGGTGATAAACAGCTGAAAAATGTAGATGTAGGCCGGACATCGTGCCCTTTGGGTATCGCGTAGCCTGCCCTCGGGTGCATTCTCCAAGGGTTCGATCCGGCAAGGGTTATATCGTTCAACACTCTGGGGTAAATCCTGCATCATTTGATTAACTCTCTCATGCCTGATTCTTTCATGTCTATGGGTTCTTTCCCAAGGGATGAATCTAGCCTGCTGATCTGCATGAAACTAATTGGTAATGAGGGAGATAGGTTAAAATTGTATTTGTATGAAGGGTCAAGTGCTGTTTGCGTGTTATTAAGTTTAATAAGAGTATACTTGTTCAATCTTGAAAGTTGAGTGGAATATGCGTCGTAATGTTATGCCCATCATTGCCTTTTTTATTTTTATGTTTACCCTTTGTTTATCTTCTTGTAGCACCACACCTTTTACACCTCCCCCTGCGAAAGAAAATCCTCCAATTCAAACACAAGTCACGAGTGTTGATCCGATGCAAACCGATACTGGGTTCTATTGGCCAACTGGTAAAACCCCTGAGATAATTTCAGCTTGGAAAGCACAAAAATGTAACCCTGACTGGCCACTATATGGCTACGCAACAAAGCATGTCCATTCAGGCACAGATATATATGCTGATTATAGCGACAGTGTCTACGCAATTGCGGATGGCATTGTAAAATGGGTAAGCCAAAATGATTGGGGGGCTGGTAATGTTGCGCTTATCATTCATCATAAATTGGACTCTGGTGAGGTGTTTACCGCAGTTTACGGACATATCGTAACAACATATAAAGAAGGTGATCGTGTGAAGGCGGGTCAAATCATTGGGACAGTAGGTCACTGGTTTGATCAAGATCACTTACACTTTACTATATATGACTCGGCAAACTACCAAGCACCTTTTGGCCGTCTTCCTTGTCCTGCTAAAAAAGATGGGCTCAAAGAGATGAATGGCACCGTGGACCCTATCAAATGGATTACTACACATCGTCCCTGGAATGAGGATGGAAAAGTTCTTGGAATCTCAACTACTCCAACTGCAACCAAGAATCGATGTGGAGATTCACTGGATGTGGCAAAGAGGATAGTCTTTGCTATGGAAAACCGAACAATAGAACCATTTAAAGAAATACTGTCAGACGATAAGGTGGTATATGGGTTTGGTAATACGCATCAAAACGTCGCATTAAAAAAAGAGGAATTCCTAAATTTTTTGCAGGAGACCTTTTCTTCTACTCCAAAGTGTCGAGCTATGTCGGGACTCACAGATAAAGGTTTTTTGTTGTGGACCAGTGATTGGGTTCCTGGTTGGCGATATGAGGATTCTGAAAGCGTATCCTCTGAGATCCAATTTGAATTTATTTGTGAGGAAGATGGATGGCATCTAATATCAAGATTCATGCCAGCATATACGATCTTGGAAATTGAGAGTGTTCGAGATTCTTATAAACCGGTTGATTGTCCCATCCCCGAATGGCCCTGATGATCAATTAAATACGGATAAGCCATGATAATTATTCTCTGTTACCGCGAAGTAGCTAGCGATCTAATTTTCTCAATGAGGAAAAACATGTTTTACTACTTCTTCTGGCTGTTCTGTGCTAGACTGTGAGATACCCTGTACCACTGAAGATTTCATGGAAACCGACCTTAATAATGACATTTCGCTTCGCAAGAATCTATTCGCGTCTCGGGGTTCACCATGTTCAATCTCGACCTTACCAGAAATACATAAATCATCGGCTCTCAACATTGTTGGGAATATCAAGACTATATTCTTGCATCCGAAACAAATTCATACTGGTGATAATCACACACAGGCTGATAACCCACTTCCTGATAGATCTTATTCGAGGTTGGGTTTGACAGGTCGGTAAACAAGTTTGTCAATTCATAGCCACGTCGCAACAATTCCCTGGAAACCTCTGCCACCAAAGCCCGCGCGTAGCCTTTTTTGCGCTGCTCCGGCAAGGTATACACGCCGCTTAAACAAATCCCCTTGATCTGAGGACGGTTGGCGATGGTCACCGTGACGATCTTGCCCGAATCCTCCCAAAAGAACACATTTCCACCTTCAATTTGCCTGACCTGGCTTTCCGCGGTGACAATGCGGCGGGGTCCCAAGACCACCTCATCGCCCATCGCGTTGAGCATGTCCGCCGCCACCTGCGCCTCATGCGGCTTTGCCAGGCGCATTTCCCCATCAGGATATTCCACCCGCACCACCGATCTCAACTCGTAGGCGCGCATCCTGACCACGATACGAGATGCTTGTCCGGTCTTCTCCTGCCAGATGCGCGCGAAAGCCTCACTGACCGCTTCAACGCCATTCACCCCGCTCACCTGCCATTCGTTCACCAGCAGAAAATCAACCAGAGCTTCCAATGCGAATTGGTTGATCGGTTCACAATATACGACGACAGGGAAAGGCGGCGTCATCACCGCCGCGGCTGCAATGTTTCCAAAATCATCTCGTACCAGCGCCATCAATGGCCTGGCTTGGCCGAAAGCCTGCAAATCCTGTTTCAGACGCAGAGCGAGACCCAAAATGAGATTGTTTTTGGTCTCATCCTGAGCTAATAGATCACCAGCCAACTCCAGAAACTCATTCGGGTCATCGTGGCTGCTTACGACGAAGTTGACACCCTGCCCCATGTGCACTCCTATGTGTGATCAACGAAATCCTGCAGTGGATTGCTGTTGGATGGGTCGCGCAAACGCCTGAGGGCAGACGCCTCAATCTGGCGGATACGTTCTCTTGTAAGACCAATGATCTTGCTGACCGACTCAAGCGAGTGGTAAACACCGTCCACCAACCCAAAACGCAATTCCAAAACCTGCCGCTGCCTTTCGTTCAAGGACCCGAGTGTTTTTCGGACGGTTTCCTTCAAAGCACCTCGCAAAACCTCTTCGATTGGCTCTTCCGAGTCTTCATCCTCAATGTAATCCGCTAATATGCTGTTTTCGGCATCGCCGACCGGGCTTTCCAAAGAAACCGGCTCTTCAGCTGACTTTAGAACAGATTCGACCTTTTGTGTAGCCTCATCCCAACGATGCAGCAAACCCGGATCAGCCAGTTCACGGCTGCCACCGATTTCTAAAATTGCCTGAACATCTTCCTCAGAAAGAAAACCCGATTTGACCGCCATTTCCGCGAATGTCGGGTCGCGCCCCAGGCTTTGTACCAGATTGTGTTGAACTTTAACCAATTTGCTGATCTGCTCCACCATGTGAACTGGAATCCGAATTGTTCGCGCGTTTTCTACAATATAGCGACTGATGGCTTGCTTGATCCACCAGGTGGCGTAGGTGCTGAAGCGAAAACCCTTGGCTGGATCAAATTTCTGGATCGCTTTCAGCAAGCCCATATTGCCTTCCTGAATCAAATCCATCATTCCAATTCCCCTGCCGCGGTAGCGCTTGGCAATACTGACGACCAGGCGCAGATTGAATTCGACAAACTGCTCGGTCGCCCATTCCGCAATTTCATGCACCTGCTGTATGTTCTCATGCCACACTTCATCATCAAAAAGCCTGGGCTTCTCCAGCCAAAATTCCTCAGAAGCTGTCTTTATTTCACCCGGGTAAATATAGAAGGCATAGAAACAATTCAAAACTGCCTCTGCCAGCGCTTCCCAATCCTTATCCGTCCCCCAGCGAGGATCTGCCAGATAGTTACGCGTGTACGACTCTGCCTCGGTTAGTCGGGTCTCTCTCAACATCCCGGCTTCCTCAGCTAACAGCGCAAAGTCTGGTTTTGAAACGTCCAAATTCTCCGACAATCGCCCAATTTCCTCTAAATTCTGCAAGAGGGCTTGATAAACCGCCTGGAAATCCTCCTCCATCTCCGCGTTAGAAAACTCATGCAGGTATTCGCGAGCCTGAATCATGATCGCGAGCAGAAATTCATCTTTCGCGTCCAATAGCCTTGATTGGTTGATGTCTCGTAGATAGAGTTGAATCGGCTCGTCAGTATCGTAAATTTCTTCGTCAGTCTGTATTTTTGATTCCTTAAGCTCTTCTTTCTGAGGATCAAACTGCGAGTCATCCAGTTGCAACAAATCCGATTCCACTTTATCTCCTTTTTGAGCGGTAGACCCCAGGGATATTGGTTACTCTTCCAGATCCACCGGTAACAGGCGAGAGCAAGGCATTATCAATCTTCTTGCGAGTCTCAATCAGGTCAAGATAGAGAACATTGGCTTCATTGCTGGAATAAGTCTTTTCTTCCGTATCGTTTTGAAGATAATAAATTTCCCGCAAGCGTTCTTCAATATTATTCCGACGCATATAAAGGATCGTTCTCAGGCGATCTTTAAAGAGTCTGTCGTAATCCTCGGACGTTATGCTCGGTCGCCTGGCAGGGAGTTCGATAATTTCAGAAATCTCTGAGAGTTTAAGCTCCAGATAATCAATCGCTTCATATTCATCCTGCCCGAGACTTTTCTTAAGCAGGTCAAAGAGATGTTTATACTCCCCTTCCTGAAAATCAACCCGGGTCAGTTCAGATAAACCGAACTCGGCCAACTTACGATTGATCATATACAAGGAATCCGGATCCATCAGGAGTTGTCGGATCGTAAATTCTTCCAATGCCCGGTTTTTGTGTTCGTTTACAGTCTTTACCTGATAGTCCAAACCCGGCGCATTTTCGCTTGTTTGTCTGCGTTTTCGCTCGCGCATAACCTGATGGGTCGAAAGAACCAACGTCCGCTCATCCAGGCGCAGGAGCGTTGCCAGTCTCAGGCGATAGGCATCGCGCTCAATCGGGCTGGCGACCTCTTCGAGCAGTGGGATGACCTGATCAGCAATTTCTCGTTTGACCTTTGGGTCACTCAAATCGCGATCTTCAGCCAAACTATCCATCACGTGATTAATGATCGGTTTGGCATTATCCAAAATGCTTTGCCAGCTTGCCGGGTCTTTAAGAACAATTTCATCCGGGTCCAGGCCATCGGGCAATTCCGTAACCCGTATGTCTGCTTTAAGACTGCGTTCAATCTGAAGCAAACCCTTTGAGTTGATGCTGATATCTTCGCTTTGGTCCAACGCTCGTCGGGCGGTTTCCAGCCCACGCAAGGTGGCGTTCTGCCCTGCCACGTCGGGGTCGAGCGCCAGAATAATGTTGGTTGTCAGGCGCTTGATCAGGTTGAATTGCGCTTCCGTCAGAGCAGTTCCCATCGGAGCGACCGCGTTGGGATAGCCTGCCTGATGCAATCCGATCACATCCATATAGCCTTCAACGATGACCGCCTGATCGCTTTTGCGCATGCCGGCGCGAGCCATATCCAGACCATAAAGCAAACGACCTTTGTCAAACACCTCCGTCGCGGGTGAGTTTAGATATTTTGGAACGTCATCGGGGTTCAACGCGCGTCCTCCGAAGCCAGCCATCTTTCCATAAGGATTGCGGATCGGGAACATCAGGCGGTCGCGAAACCGGTCGTAGACCCGACCTTCCTCGCCTTCAGTTAACAAGCCGGCTTGCAGAATCAGCTCGCGATTATAGCCCTTGGCTAACAGATGATCCAGCAAGGCGTTCCAGGAATCGGGCGCGTAACCCAGACCCCAGTTCTTGATCGTTTCGTCGCTCAAGCCGCGTTTGTGAACGTAATCGAGGGCTTTCTTGCCGGCTTCAGTTTCCAGCATTTGCCTGCGGAAGAACTCAACCGCTGCTTCCATGACCTGTGAAAGAGTTTGCCTGACTTCCTCACGCTTAATTTCTGCTGGCGTTTGCGCTCTTAGCACAACGCCTGCGCGATCAGCCAATTGTTTTAACACTTCAGGGAAATCAAGATTATCGCGGCGCATCACATAGCCAAACACATCCCCACCCTCATTGCATTGCCCAAAACAGCGCCAGGTTTGCGTCTCAGGAAAGACGACAAAAGATGGCGTGCGCGTGTTGCTGTGGAAGGGACAAAAACCAATATAGTTTTTGCCGGTCCGCTTCAGTTTGACCGTTTGCTGAACTACATCCACAAGATCGATGCGTTGCTTGATATCATCTATTACTGTCATGATCTTTTCTGATTTCCTTCGCGCCTGTCTAACGATGTTAATTTTACCTTAGTTATCCATTCCAGATTGATGTTTTAAGATGAAAGAGACAATGATAAAATTATGGCAGGTGTGAAATGGATCAAGAACCAACCGAACTAAAAGATTTGCCACTCGACCAGCAACTGGAGGTCATACGAAAACGGTATGGACTGACTGGATACCGCGCTGAATTTGCCTTAGCGATTGAGCTTGGAGAAATTGAAGGCGATACGGTGGCAATTGATGAAAATTCTATTGATAACGGATTCCTGATTTATCGTAACAAACCAGACTACAACCACCTGTTCCCGACATGGTCTCCTGACCATACAGATAATATTCGCGGTTAAATAGAAGCCATGACAAGGTGCCCGTAAGTGTATTGAGGAATTGGGCTTCGCCGCCCGATTCCTCAATCCGACGTTCAGATATTCAGGACTTTCAGTTTATTATGTCATTTTACGTTCCTCAACCCTGCAATGAAGAATCCTGATAGGCGGTGAGGTTTGAATCCCTGTCTCTCGAAAATGTATAGACCAAGGATAAGAAAATGACATCAGAGAAAGTCTCAAATTGAGTAATCAGGAAAACCAAAGAGTGCTTTTTAGGGCACTCTTTGGTTCTTTTCACCCGTGGTTCTTTATTGTTTATTTGTTGATCATCGGTAATGCCACCGGAAAGAGAGGTGGTTTTTTATACACTATCTGAACACCGCAAAACTGGCGCGTAGCCTCGCCGTTCGGCAGTTTAAATTCAAACCAATACATCCAATCGTAGGTATCAAAAGTAATATCCCTTATGAAGTAAAAATCATAGTGTTCACCTACTTTGGTTCGTTCCAATGTATATTTCTTTACTTCTTCTGTTTGTAAGAGAGAGGAATGCCTTTTAAATAATGACACCTCGATGGGACCGTTGGACGGATTGGCAACAGTATTCCTGTAAGTAAAACCAATAAAATAACCCGTCACTCCATCTGGTACATTCACAGGAATTGAAAATGTTTTAGCGATATATCCGTCATATTGACTCCCTAGACAACCCTCACCGGCATTATAGTAAATTAAAGCGGAATCATGCGGGACAAAATTAATACCGACAGCGTTAAAGAGTTCATACTGACCCACATTGATCTGATCATCGACATCTGGTCTTGAAGGATCTTCCCCCGTCTCTGGATAGGGAAACTCTTTCGCCTCAGAAACCGGGTCTTCCTGCATGAGCGTTTCCGCCTGGGCGGTTTGGAATGTGTAGCTGGTGATCGCGACAAAGGCGATCAGGATCAGAGCGACCATTAGATAAAGTTTGTGTTTCATTTTTTCTCCTTTTTAAATGAACGATTCTAAATTTTGGATGGGCTGCCAGGTACAGAAGGCAGGGCTTGCCAAACGCAAGCAAGACAAACAGACCAAGGTGAATCCAGATCAAGCCGCGGTCAATGAGGCAAAAAAAGCCTGACCCCGCTTGATGTTTCATGCTCAAATTATAATTACGGGATAAGATCATCGTCAAGCCAGATTTAGGGAATTGGTCATCAACAGATGGAAAAGGAGGTTTTCGTCCACCTTCGTCCTTATCCATTCCAGATTGATGTTTTAAGATGAAAGAGACAATGATAAAATTATGGCAGGTGTGAAATGGATCAAAAACCAACCGAACTAAAAGATGTGCCACTCGACCAGCAACTGGAGGTCATACGAAAACGGTATGGACTGACTGGATACCGCGCTGAATTTGCCTTAGCGATTGAGCTTGGAGAAATTGAAGGCGATACGGTGGCAATTGATGAAAATTCTATTGATAACGATTCCTGATTTATCGTAACAAACCAGACTACAACCACCTGTTCCGACATGGTCTCCTGACCATGCGGATAGCAATTGCTGTTAATGTACCACTCCCATTCCCTCATTAACAAATCAGGAGGCCCTTGCGGACCTCCTGAAAACTCATATTTACTTCTTAGCATTTGCCAGAAGCGATCTTATTCCTCTTTGTAGCTGGAATAATCGATCGCTGCCATCTGTGAATACAGTGACCATCTGCGCGCGGCGTCAACCTCAGCGGCGCGCATCAGTTGCTCGGCGCGTTCTTCGTCCTGATTCAGGAGCATGCGGTAGCGGTTTTCGTTGTAGGCATATTCCGAAACCTTGATTGTAGGTTCTCTCGAATCCAACTGCAGAGGATTCTTGCCTTCGACCGTCAGGCGCGGATCGTAACGGTAAAGCACCCAGGCGCCGGAATTAACAGCCAGTTTCTGTTGGACAAGACCCTTCTTCATATCGATACCGTGGTTGATACAGTGCGAGTAGGCAATGATCAGTGACGGTCCGTCATAGGAATCAGCTTCATTGAAGGCTTTCAGCACCTGAGCTTCGCTGGCGCCCATGGCGACGCGGGCAACATAAATATTGCCATAGGTCATGGCGATCATGCCCAGATCTTTCTTGGGGCGATCCTTACCGTTGGCGGCAAACTTGGCAACAGCGCCGATCGGGGTTGCCTTGGAGCTCTGACCGCCGGTGTTGGAATAGACTTCGGTGTCCATCACCAGAACGTTGACATTGTGTCCGGATGCCAGAACATGGTCCAAACCTCCGTATCCGATGTCGTAAGCCCAGCCATCACCGCCCATGATCCAGACGCTCTTTTTGACCAGGTAATCAGCGACACTCAGCAATTGTTTTAGTTCCTCATCGCTCTTGCCCTTGAGGATTTCCTTGAGTTGTTTGACTCGCTTGCGTTGTTCGTTGATGCCGGCTTCGTCGCCCTGATCCGCGTTCAGTAATGCCTCGGCAAGTTCCTTGCCGATCGTATCAGCATGTTTTTCAACCAATTCGCGGGCAATCGCGGTCGATTTATCGACGGAAAGCCGCAGACCGAGGCCAAATTCGGCATTGTCTTCAAACAGGGAGTTCGACCATGCCGGTCCCTGACCCTTCTTGTTGACAGCCCAGGGGGTTGTGGGTTGGTTGCCGCCATAGATGGAAGAACAACCGGTAGCGTTGGCAACCATCATGCGGTCACCGAACAATTGGGAAGCCAGTTTGACGTAGGGGGTCTCACCACAACCACCGCAGGCACCCGAGAACTCAAACAGCGGCTCAAGCAATTGTGAGTTCTTGATGTTGGTGGCATTGACTTCTTCGCGGGCGACCAATGGCAGATCCAGGAAAAAGGCCCAGTTCTTAACTTCAGCATCGTGGATGGGAGGCTGAGCGCCCATGTTGATCGCGTGACGTTCAGGATTCTGTTTATCTTTGCCGGGGCAGTTTTCAACACACAAACCACAACCAACACAATCCTCAGGAGCAACCTGGACTGTCATGGAATAACCTTCTTTCCATTCGCGGTAGTTGGAAGGCTTGCTCTTGAAGGTCTCAGGGGCATTTTCCAGTAGTTCAGTTGGATAAACCTTGATGCGAATGGCGGCATGGGGGCAAACCAGCGAACAGCGTCCGCACTGGATACAAACATTGGGATCCCAGATCGGGATTTCGAGCGCGATATTGCGCTTTTCCCATTTGGTTGTGCCAGACGGATAAGTACCGTCATCCGGGAATTTGCTCACGGGCAGTTGGTCGCCATTACGGCTGATCATTTCACCCAAAACTTCCTTCACGAAGACAGGAGCATTATCCGGCACAGGCAGGCGGCGATTGTGCTTGCTGGTTACGGTTTGTGGGTAATCAACCTGGTGCATGTTGGCGACAGCCTGATCAACAGCCTCAAAGTTCTTCTTCACAACGCTTTCGCCCTTGCTGCCATAGGATGCTTCAATTGAATCTTTAATGGCTTTAATGGCTTCTTCACGAGGCAGTACGCCGCTGATAGCAAAGAAACAGGTCTGCATGATCGTATTAATACGGCTGCCCATGCCAGTTGCCTGGGCAACTTTATAGGCATCTATAACGTAGAACCTGATCTTCTTCTCGATCATGTCCTTCTGCATCTCTACCGGCAGAGTATCCCATACTTCTTCTGGGCTTGAAATGGTGTTGAGCAGGAAAACAGAACCAGGGCGGGAATATTTGAGCAGATCGAAGCGATCAACAAAACTGACCTGGTGGCAGGCAAGGAAGTTTGCTTCGTTATCGGAAATGAAGTAAGGAGCGCGGATCGGTTCGGGACCAAAGCGCAGGTGAGAGACAGTCACGCCACCGGATTTTTTGGAGTCGTACTCAAAGTAACCCTGGGCAAAGTTGGGAGTTTCTTCACCGATGATTTTGATCGAGTTTTTGTTGGCGCCAACTGTACCGTCTGAACCGAGGCCAAAGAACATCGCCTGAATGACTTTATCGCCCAAAATTTCGAAACTGTGGTCGTAGTCAAGGCTCAGATTTGTAACGTCGTCAACAATACCGACAGTGAAGTGTTCTTTTGGATGATCAGTTGCCAGATTGTCAAAGACACCCTTAACCATTGCCGGGCTGAAATCTTTGGAAGAAAGTCCATAACGACCACCGGTAACCAGGGGCATGGAACCACATTCAAGGCTGCCCTTGTTCATGCCGACATTGAGCGCGTTAACCACATCCTGGAAGAGCGGTTCGCCGATGGAACCGGGTTCCTTGGTGCGGTCAAGCACGGCAATTTTCTTTACAGTTTTCGGCAAAGCTGCCAGGAATGCATCTACCGGGAAGGGGCGATACAAACGCACCACAACAACACCAACTTTTTCACCGTGATTATTAAGGTATTTGGCAACTTCGGAGGCTGTCTCAGCGCCCGAGCCCATGATCACGACCACACGGTCAGCGTCTTTCGCGCCGTAGTATTCCACTAGATGATATTGGCGGCCGGTCAGGTCTGCAAAGCGGTCCATTTCTTCCTGGACGATGCGGATCGCTTCGGTATAATAACGGTTGACCGTTTCGCGACCCTGGAAATAGGTGTCAGGGTTTTGAGCGGTACCGCGGATAAAGGGATTATCAGGGGTAAGCGCGCGTTTGCGGTGCTGTTCGACCATTTCGGGGTCGATCATGGCGCGCAGATCGTCATCGGTCAGGCGTTCGATTTTGTTGATCTCATGCGAGGTGCGGAAACCATCGAAGAAGTGCACAAAAGGAACTCTCGAGCGCAAAGTCGCGGCGGTCGCGATGGCGGCAGTGTCCTGAGCTTCCTGGGCGTTGTTGCTGGCGAGCAAAGCCCAACCAGTTTGGCGAACTGCCATAACGTCAGAATGATCGCCAAAAATTGACAGTGCCTGGGCGGCTAAAGAACGAGCGGAAACATGGAAAACCGCCGGGCTAAGTTCACCAGCGATTTTGTACATGTTGGGGATCATCAGTAAAAGACCCTGGGAGGCGGTAAAAGTGGTGGAAAGTGAACCCGCCTGCAGCGCGCCGTGGACTGCGCCAGCGGCTCCGCCTTCTGATTGCATTTCAACCACTGTTGGGACTGTTCCCCAGATGTTCGGGATGCCTTCGGCGGCCCATTGGTCCGCGTATTCACCCATACCGGAAGAAGGGGTGATCGGATAGATCGCGATCACTTCGTTGTACCTGTATGCCACATGCGCGGTCGCTTCGTTGGCATCAGTCATTACCATTTGACGTTTCATTTATGTTCTCCTGTTAGATTTTTTAGGACTGTTATTCCTTAATTTTCCAAGTTAAATTCAGGCTCCATATTCTGGAAATCCATCCTCTGTATTGTACCCGAAATCCCGGAACAATTCCGCCCTTTTTTAGCAATCCTGATGTTTCCTCAAACACACAAAAAGTATTTGAACACGGAAAACTGCGTATGTCTCCTTTCGCTCTTCGGATCACTGGTGGATTATTTCATTAATATGAAATATACTCTCGTCTTTGTCAGATTTCCAATGATCATTCGCAAAGCAATCGGTGCTCACCTCCAGAAAGAGACATCAAATGTTTGCCAGTGGTCTACTGACCACTGGCAGGGCATTTCCTCAATGAAGATCGTCCTTTTTCCCCAGATATTATCAAAAACCAAAAAGACTGCAAATCCTTAAGGCTGCTTTGATAAACTCAGCAGCCTTAGGATCAGATTCTCAGAAGCCTCCTGGTGATAAGACCGTTATCTGCAAGGAGTTTGGATTGGCATTTATCCCCGACCGCTATTTCATACTTAGAGGCAGGTACAGAAAATACAGATTAATCATCCCTTCGAACGCGCCCGTATCGCACTGCCCGTCATTGCGTGGCGCGCCGCGCTGATCTGTTACCAGGTCAATGTCCATAGGGGGACCTATAACATAAGTGGTTACGATGCATTTTCCGGGTAATCGGTTGATCGCCGGGGAGCCTTCCACAAGCGCTATGGTTGGCGTTGGGCCGCCATAATTTCCCAGTGGGCTAAGCTTCGTCTGCGCGTGGGTCAAAACAAGGTCGTGTAAAGCTGCATTGGGGCCGCAACTACTTTCGCTGAAGATGTTTCCGCCCTTTGATTCGGCTGTATATGGGGCGTCAACTACGCAGTTTCTGTAATTGCTTGACGGAGTTCCATCCGCGTTTAACAGGATGCTGTTTCTGATATAGAGAGATTCGGCATTTACGATGACGTTCGCAAGAGGGTGGCTGGAGATCACGGTGGAATTCTGGATCCAAACAGGCCCTCCCATGTCAATATTTCCAACAACAGAATGAATACCATGTGATTCGTTTGCTACCATGGTGGAATTGGTGATAAAAAGAGATCCATTGCCTGAAATTGTAGAAAAGTCACCGGAATTGTGATGAATGGCTGTTCGTTCGATCAGCAATTCCTGCTTGTTTGCATCAGGTGATCCATCCCAGAAATAGATCGCGGAACCTGTAAAGGCGCTATTTCCATCCAGCTCCACATTGAACAAGTTCAGGTTTGCATTTTCGCTGCCTACAGCCCCACCCCTGGCAATATCACAGGCGGTATTCTCTATGCATCTTACGGTATTATTCGTCAGTCGAACATTTTCCATTCTCAACATGGAATCGGAATGCATCAGGATCCCACCTCCACGGGCGGCATCGTTATTATCAGCATTGATCAAACCATTTTTAAGGATCAGATTTCTCAATGTGAGACTCCGTCCTTGCCCAAGTTCCAGCACCCGGTCGATAAAATTGGCATCAATGACCGAAGGATTGTCAGGTCCCCCTGTCCCTTCAATCAGCACCTCATTCGGAGTCTGACCAGACGGGACCGCCGGAAGGTCAAGATCGCCATAATGTTTATCGTCACTTCCATCCGGCGGAGGAGGATCAAAAGGCCTTTCCGTCAGGGTAAGTTTGTAAACGCCGGGTGGCACCTGAATATGAACAAACTCGGGAGTGTTAGCATGGGTATAACCAGCTTCGGTGATAGCCGCGCGCAGGGAACATGGCCCAAAATCATCTGGTTCCGGCCCGACCCATCCGGCACAGATGGCATTTGGCGCGGGGTCAAAAAGATCTTCAAACGTGTTGACCTCATAGGTGACAATATTAATTGATTGGGCCTGGCTTGCTCGCGGAGAAATACTGATCGAAATGCAGATAAGTAACAGTGCAAGCATTCTGAAAGTAATTTGTTTGGTTTTCATGATAATCCTTTCAATAAATCATCAAATCTTCAATTCAGGACATTTTCATCAACGCCTTAGTTCCTGAGAGTAAGTGGCAGGAACAGAACCCCTGGCGCTTCATTTGACTGCAATTCAAATGACCCGGTGTCACACCTCCCATCGTCGCGATCCAGCATACGTTGGTCGACGTACAAGGGGTGACCTTCAGCAAGGGTGCAACTACTTGATGAATAATCAATGGCTGGGGAGCCAGGCATCAGGGAGATCGTTGGTGTTGGACCACCATAATTTCCCAACGGACCCAGCCTCATTCCAGAATATCCAATAACCCTGTCATTGGATCCGGGTCTACAGGAATTGTCCGAAAAAATATTTCCACCCAAAGATGGTTCATTACCTTCATACGTAGTACAGATAAGCCCCGACTCCACACCTGGGAGCGGTATATTCTGCAGAATGTTGAACCACAATTGAGGATCATCTCTGTTCCAGATGATGCCAACATTGCCTTTGGAAATTAGTGTTGAATTTTGGATCAAGGAAAGCTGTCCACCAATAATATAGTATTCGCCGCCCTCATTATCAGACATGGTGCTGTTGGTCATCACCGGCCCATTACCCGCATCAATATGCGCCGAATAACCCTCGTTGATCGTGTTGTGATGGATACTTGACGAGTAGATCTGTATGGGGTTATTGGAGTGACTCGCATGAAGCACAGATCTGACATCTGATCTGTTATGATCCAACTCACAGTAAGCCATAGTGATATCTGAATAAGAAGCGTAGATCGCGCCACCATCGGAAACAAATCCGTCTTCACCTCTGGCTTCATTATTGGTCAGGCGCACATGGGTTAATTTCACCTTTGCTTCATGAATATGCAGTCCTCCACCTGCCAAACCCTCCTGGGACGGGTCAATCTTTTTTGTCAATCCATTCTTCAAAACCAGGTTGGTCAGGTGTACATTTTGATTTTTCCCGATCTGCATCACGCGGTCAATATAATTGGCGTCAATAATGGACGGGTTATCCCAATCACCAGTGCCTTTAATTGTTGTAGGATTACACTACATATTGGACAGTGACTAATGAAAAATAGCAGGAAGTGATAGTATCCGTTATTGTTAATACGCCAATAAAAGCAATAAGGAGAAACCACAACCTGCTATGGATAAGATAAC
>Ga0255342_1000786_pt1 | contig 50256 bp, 38 predicted proteins | sample wastewater_treat_3_FD_192416 | JGI IMG/M metagenome (GOLD analysis project Ga0255342, IMG submission 192416) | Wastewater microbial communities from Lulu Island WWTP, Vancouver, Canada - plant14 | ecosystem: Engineered > WWTP > Wastewater > Unclassified | place: Canada: Vancouver, British...
TCCAAAAGGTGCTTGCCAATTGCTGCCAACGACAAAGCAGCCTGCACAAATTGCACAGACTGCTTTTGGTTACTACATAGATTATTTTTGTTTTTTGCGCTGTCTACTTGACAGGGGGCGGGTCAAGACGCTCAGGGGTTAGATCTCTGTATTATTCCGCAGGTGCAGCTGTGGCGGTCGTCTCGGAAAGCTCTGTCCCGGAAGCCGCTTCCGATGTGGTCTCAGCTGTGGACTGCTCCAACGATATCTCCGCTGTCTTTACCTCGGTAAACTTCATAGTCAGCTTGTTGTTGGGCATCTCAAAGCCGCTGAGCAGCCCGTCTCCGTCAACGGTAAGGGTATAGTCGCCGCCGTCAAGGCTGCCGCTGATACTGAGAAGTCCGTCCTTTTCATCGCCGCTGAGCTCCTCTGCTGCCGCATTGCTGTCCACTGCGCTCATAAGATTCAGCATCATCGCCTTTACGGGTATCGCCGACTGCGGCACCGAAAAGCTCAGTCCCTTATAGGACGCCATGACGTTCCCCTCGCTGAATTCCAGCTTGACTCCGCTGAGAGTATTGGGCTCGGAAAACTCTATCTCCCATACGCCCTCGCCGTAGCGCACCAGCTTTCCCTCCGCTTCAAGACGGTCGATAGTAATGCTCACCTCCGCGGAAAACGGCATTCCAAGGCAGTTTCTCCGTGAGATACTGCCACCCTTTGTTACTGCACAGGCTGTCAGACATACAGCCGCTGCAATTGTGATAACGAATGTGAAGATCCTTTTCATGTTACCAGCTCCGATCATAGTAATGAAAGTAAATTTTCACATCCGACCTGCTCATACGGTCATATTCTGCTTCTTTTCCTTTAACAGCCTGAAGGCTTCGGGCAGGGCAGAGATGATATCTCTCGGCAGCATTGCCTCCATGCCCAGCTTCCTTGCAGCCGTATCGCCTGCAAGGCCGTGCATATACACTCCTGCGCAGGCTCCGTCAAAGATGCCGCAGCCCTGTGCCACAGCCGCTCCGATCATGCCTGCAAGCACATCGCCGCTGCCGCCTACGCTCATACCTGTGTTGCCTGTATGGTTCACGGCAGTTGACCTGCCCGAGGCGATAACTGTTCCTGCACCCTTGAGCACTACGGTTATGCCGTACTGCTCGGCGTACTTCTCGGCGGCGATAAACCTGTTATCGGCTATCATCTTAACGTCGCAGCGAAGGAGCCGCGCCATTTCTCCCATGTGGGGAGTAATGATGATGTCCGAATTCTTCTTCATTAAAATATCTATGTCCTTTGCTATGCAGTTTATTCCATCTGCATCGATGATAACGGGGCATTTTGCCGTTTCGGTCACGAATTTCGTAAGCTCTATGGTGTCGGGAGTAACTCCCATGCCGCAGCCTATGACCACAGCATCAGCCTTTTCCATTGCCGCCGCAAGGGGCTCACGGCTGCTGTCGTAGAGCATATATCCGTAATCGTCGCTGTCAAGCTCTATGAACGTTGCCTCGGGTGCGTGGATGGAAGCTGTGTCTATGCACTTTTCCACCGTGGCAAGACGGACAAGTCCTGCTCCGCTGCGAAGAGCGCCCAGTGTGGCAAAGGCTGCCGCGCCGCGCATGGAGGAGCTGCCTGCGATAACGAGGACTGTTCCGAAGTCTCCCTTGTGAGAGTCCCTCTCCCGCTTGGGCGGATATGCCGCAAGAAAATTGCGCTCGATACGGTGATATTCACGCTCACCGCCGTCAAAGAGCTGCTTCAGTGCTCCCTTGGGTATGCCTATATCCGCAACGGTTATCCTGCCGCAGTACTTCTTCAAAGGGAACTGTGACATACCTGTTTTTAGATAGCCGAATGTGAGGGTCTCGTCTGCCTTGAATATACCTGCGGACACCGTTCCCTCGGAGCTGTTTCCGCCGCTGGGGATATCAACTGCTATACGGTAGGCGCCTGAGCCTATGCCGAATATGCCCATAGTGTCCTTGTCAAGCTCGCCGTGGAAGCCTGTTCCGAAAACGCCGTCCACAAGCACCTGTGCGCCGACCACAGCACCCTTGATGAGTCCCATGCGCTTCTTTTCGGCATGGAGCAGGTCGTCAAGGGGATTTCTGCCGTGCTCCTCATCGGCAGCGTCTGCACTTCTGGGCTGTATGGTCATATAGTCCAGCTCCGCAGCCTCTATCGCCGCTTCAACATTACCGCTGCGGAAGCCCTCTATAAAGGTTATCCTGTCACGGGGGAGAATGCTGAGCATCTCCTGCGCGAGGGGAGTTTTCGGCAGTCCGCCTATGTGGATAACAGTTATCCTGTAGCCCTTGTAGAGCAGTATATCCGCAGCCGCATAGCAGTCGCCGCCGTTGTTGCCCGTACCTGCAAGGAATACCACCGAGGAGTCCTCGGGACGGAGCTTCGCTTCATTGCGGCAGTAGCCGTCTATAAGCTCCGCAAGCTTCCTGCCTGCGTTTTCCATGAGCCGCCTCTTTGATACTCCCAGCTTTTCGGAAATATCCTCCAGCTTTCCCATCTGCTTTGGTGTAACTATCTGCATATATATACCTCCTTACAGTATTATCCGAGCAATATCCTCCCTGCGTCAGAGCTGCTGTTACGACCTGTGTCTCAGCTTTGCGGGAAGGAATTTCTGTATATTTTCAAGCATACGCTCATTTGGTGCGAAGATGAGTCTTGCGCTGCCCACGGTCTCGTCGTTGAAATCGGCGTAATATTCGTGGGAGGCTATATTGTCAGCCGCCATTATAACGGTCATGTCCTCGCTCTCCTCCATGCCGTCCTCATACTTTCCGAAGGCGGTGAACTCCCTTGCGTTGGTGGATACCATCTCGCGGCGCTTCTTCTTAGCGATTATCTTGTCCACATCAAGGTCGCCGTTGGTGAAGGTGTACTCGTATTCCACAAAGGTGTTCTGCACGATGTGGAAGGTGCCGTAGCCTGCGGCAACAGCAAGGGCAAAGCCGAGAAGGGCGATAAGGGGAGTCCTGAGCTGGAGCACTGCAAGAGCTGCAAGAGCAAGGGAAAAGAGTATGCCCACTATTACCATGAGGACTCGCCTTGTCTTGTCCGCAGAGGTCTCATTCTTCTTTACAAGCTGTTCTGCAAAATTATCCATTATTATATCTCCGTTTCTTTAATCAGATACATATATAATAACACAATTTTCGTCAGATTGCAATAAATCACGGCAAAAAATTAATTTCTGTAGTATTATTTCACAACACAGACGCGGCAGCGAAAAAAAATTCCGAAAAAGGCTTGATTTTTTCGTTTTTCGCGTATATAATAGGTTTATAACCCGATGACTGAGAGAGTAAGGATGCGGAGTTTCTTCAGAGAGGGGCGGATAGGTGCAAGCGCCCTGTTATGATACATCCCGAAGTTCACTCACGAGGGGCGGTGCGGAAGCGCCTGCATTCTGTGCGGTGCGTGGTAGGCTGCCGACGTAGGTCTGCGTTAGAGACAAGAGAGTGTCGGCTCTCCTGACAATGGGTGGTATAAAAGCAAGAGCAGTCTTGTCCTGTTGGACAGGGCTTTTTTATTTAGTCACGACACATAAATCATTTGTAGGGGCTGGCGTCCTCGACAGCCCATTGCCCAAGGGCAAAAAAACATAATACAGTCGGGACGTCGAGGACGCCGTCCCCTACACTATTTTGAGGTGAAAAGAATGAAAGAACAGCTTGAAAAGATCGAAGCGCTGGCTAAGCAGGAGCTCGCTTCCTGCACAGAGATCAAGGCGCTGGACGACCTGAGGATAAAATTCCTCGGAAAAAAAGGTGAGCTTACCGCTATTCTCAAGCAGATGGGAAAGCTCTCAGCAGAAGAAAGACCCGTTATCGGTCAGCTTGCAAATAAGGTAAGAGCCGATATCGAGGAAGCTCTCGGCAGCAAGCTCGCATCACTGAAGGCAGACGCTCAGGCTGCAAAGCTGGCTGAGGAGAAGATCGACATCACTCTCCCCGGCAAGCAGGCTCCCTTCGGAAAGCTCCACCCCCTTACCAAGGTGGAGAACGAGATCAGAGAGATCTTCATCGGCATGGGCTTCAACATCGCTGACGGTCCCGAGATCGACGACGATTACCACGTTTTCGAGGCTCTGAACCTCCCTCCCGATCACCCTGCAAGAGATACTCAGGATACATTCTATATCGAGGGCACTAATGAGTCCGTTCTCCTCCGTACCCAGACATCTTCCGTTCAGGTACACGTTATGGAGAACCAGAAGCCCCCTATCCGTATAATCTCTCCCGGACGAGTTTTCCGTTCCGACGCCGTTGACGCTACTCACTCTCCCCTGTTCCACCAGATAGAGGGTCTCGTAGTTGACAAGGGCATCACAATGAGCGACCTCAAGGGCACTCTCGAAATGCTCATGAAGAAGCTCTACGGCAACGACTGCAAGCTCCGCTTCCGTCCCCACCACTTCCCATTCACCGAGCCCAGCTGTGAGGTAGACATCAGCTGCTTCAACTGCGGCGGAAAGGGCTGCTCCATGTGCAAGGACGAGGGCTATATCGAGCTCCTCGGCGCAGGCATGGTACACCCCAAGGTACTGGAGAACTGCGGCATAGACCCCGAGGAGTATTCGGGCTTTGCATTCGGTCTCGGTCTTGAGAGAATGGTAATGGGACGCTATGATATAAATGATCTCCGTCTCCTCTATGAGAATGACGTGAGGTTCCTCAGCCAGTTCTGATATGGACAGGAAGCAGATAGGTCAGTATTCTATATTGATCCTCCTGACCGTCGGCGGTGTGATAAAAATGTTGTGGCCTATGGAAAACGGCGAAAAGCTGGGCGCATTTATCATCATATTATGCATCGTCGCCGCAGTCGTTGCAGTGTTCTATGCTGTAAAGCTGGCGACAGGGAGCTCCTCCATGTGCAAAAAGCTGGGACTGAAAAATAAAAGCGAGCTCACTGCCTGGAAGAACAGCTGTCCTATAAGATACGAGGGCGGAATTTATGCCGACGAGGAATACACGCTGTTCATGAATAACGGCGCTGTGTGGAGAACCAACGATATAATGTCCATGAGGGACTACACAGGTCAGAGAAGAACAGCAGGCTTTAACTATAATATAGACTTTACCCATGTTAACGGAAATCACGCATATGTGATAATGTCCGACAAATTCGAGCGCGACAGGCTCCACGCCGAAATGGAACAGTTCCTTTCAGAGGTGAAGGAGCGCTACAGAGGACGCTGATACTGCGTCAACGGAGTAAATTATACGAAAGGAAATCAATGATATGAATTTATCAATGAAATGGCTCGGCGACTATGTAAAAGCCGATATGCCTATAAAGGATTTCTGCCATGCCCTCACAATGAGCGGCTCTAAGGTAGAATGCTATGAAAAAGAGGGAAGCAGTATCTCCAACGTGGTAGTTGGAAAGATACTCTCAAAGGGACCTCACGAAAATGCTGACGCCCTGTTCGTTTGTCAGGTGGACATCGGCGCAGAGGCTCCCATACAGATAGTTACCAACGCTAAAAACGTCAAGGAGGGCGACCTCGTCCCCGTTGCTCTTGACGGAGCTGTGCTCCCCGAGGGCAAGATAAAGAAGTGCAAGATGCGCGGAGTTGAGAGCTTCGGTATGTTCTGCGGTCTTGACACTCTCGGTCTCACCGCTCACGACTTCCCCTATGCTGACCCCGAGGGCGTTTTCGTCATCGAGGAGGACTGCAAGCCGGGCGATGATATCCACACCGCCATCGGTCTGGACGATACATCAGTAGAGTTCGAGATAACCTCAAACCGTCCCGACTGTCTCAGTGTTATCGGTCTCGCAAGAGAGACTGCCGCTACCTACGGCACAGAGCTCAATGTAAAGGCTCCCGAATTCAAGGGCGTTGACGGCGATATCAACTCTATGCTCAAAGTGGATATCCACAACACAGAGAAGTGCCAGAGATACTGTGCAGGTATCGTAAAGAACGTAAAGATAGGTCCCTCACCCAGATGGATGAGAGAGCGTCTCCGTGCAAGCGGCGTTCGTCCCATCAACAACTTCGTTGATATCACAAACTACGTTATGCTGGAATACGGTCAGCCTATGCACGCATTCGACCTCCGCTACGTTGAGGGCGCTCACATCAACGTCCGCAATGCCAAGAACGGCGAGAAGATAATGACTCTCGACGGCGTTGAGCGCGAGCTCACAGAGGATATGCTGGTGATCGCTGACGAGAAGAAGCCCGTTGCCGTTGCAGGTATCATGGGCGGCGAATACAGCGGTATCATGGACGATACCACAACTGTTGTATTCGAGTCCGCTTACTTCGAGCCCACTCAGGTAAGACGCACCTCAAAGGCTCTCAAGCTGAAGTCAGACGCTTCCTCACGCTATGAAAAGGGCGTTGACAGACTCATCTCCATGACCTGCTTAAAGCGTGCCTTTGAACTGGTAGAGCAGCTGGGCGCAGGCGAGGTCCTCAATACCGTTATCGACTGCGACTACACAGACAAGACTCCTGCAGCAGTTGATTTCAGCGCAGACTGGATAAACAATTTCCTCGGCACAGATATCTCCGAGGCTGACATGATAAAATACCTTGAGCGCCTTGAATTCAAGGTGGAGAACGGCAAGGTCATCGCTCCCTCGTTCCGTATAGACATCGGCTGCAAGGCTGATATCGCAGAGGAAGTTGCCCGTATCTACGGCTACAACAACATCCCCTCAACAGATTTCCGCGGCGTTGCAAGAGCAGAGTTCACAGAGGAGCAGAAGTTCGTGCGCACACTGAGAAATGCTGCATCCGCACTGGGCGGATATGAGATAGCTACCTACTCATTCGTTTCTCCCAAGTACTTCGACAAGATAAAGCTGCCTGCTGACAGCAAGCTCCGCAAGGTGGTAAGGATAGTAAATCCTCTCGGCGAGGACACCAGCGTTATGAGAACATCTACTATCCCCTCTATGCTGGACGTTCTTTCCTTCAACTACAACAACCGCAACGACAAGGCTTGTCTCTATGAGATATCCAAGGAGTACCTGCCTGCTGAGGAGGAAAAGCCCTTCATCAACGGCGATACCCTCGCTAACAGCGGCAAGCAGAAGCATATGTACAAGTACTCTCTCCCCGATGAGCCCCAGAGACTTACCATCGGTATGTACGGCGGCGACGCTGACTTCTACACCCTCAAGGGCATGGTGGAGCAGATACTTGCCGAGCTGAAAATAGAGGACGTTGAGTACCTCCGTGCAGGCGACTGCGATGTATTCGATGAGAAGTACGCTCTCCACCCCGGCAGAAGCGCTGTTATCATCAAGGACGGCAAGCACCTCGGAATCATGGGCGAGGTTCACCCCGATGTTCAGGAGACCTATGAGATAGGCGTCAAGACCTATGTTGCAAAGCTCAATATCCCCGAGCTCATGGAAGCTGCCGCTGACAAGATAACCTATCAGCCCCTGCCCAAGTTCCCTGCAACTACCCGTGACCTCAGTCTCCTTGTTGACGAGGATATGCCTGTTGCAGAGCTTGAAAAGGCTATCAAGGGCGCTGTGGGCAAGATACTCGAAAAGGTATCGCTCTTCGATGTTTACCGCAGCGACGAGATGAAGAAGAACGGCAAGAAGAGTATCGCTTACTCGATCTCTATGCGCTCACATGAGGGTACTCTCACAGACGAGCAGGCAGACGGCGCTATGAAGCGCGTCCTGAAGGCTCTAAGCGCTATCGGAGCAGAATTAAGAGCCTAAAGCTGTTAGCCTTTAGCCATTAGCTTGTTGGGGCGGATATTATCCGCCCGCAAATACGAATATAACAAACGAGCCCGAAAGATCAATTCTTTCGGGCTTTCTGTTTATGTAAATCGGCATTTATATGTGTATGGGCGGATATCATCCGCCCGTTAAGGGACGCCCTCACTTGCAGGGCGTCCCTCTTTCAAAAACAGTCCACCGGACTGTTTTTGAAATTCACCCTTGCGGAGCGCTTTGTTTTATTTCGCCGCCTTAAAAGCTGAAAGCGGCGACCAGAGGCGCCGCCTCTGGACTCTGCCAAAGGAACACAGTCCCTTTGGAATCCCTTACATAGGCTCGGCGTACTTATTGCGCTGTAAGCGATGTACAAATATCATTTTTGATATTATTAAGCGAGTTTACGAGCGACAACGTGGCAAGCGGTCGAGCTGGCTCAGCTCGAAATTATGATTTATACTATCAGAGCAGTGTTATGCCGTTTGCGGCACACTTCTCTATCATCTCATCTGACCAGATCGAGGACTGTACCTCGCCGATATGCGCTTTTTCAAGAAGGAGCATACACAGTCTGGACTGTCCGATACCGCCGCCGATAGTCAGGGGAAGTGTTCCGTCAGCTATCATCTGGTGGTACTTGTACTTCATCCTGTCCTCTGCTCCGCACTCGGCAAGCTGCTTTTTCAGCGACTCTGCGTCAACTCTGATACCCATGGAGGATATCTCCAGAGAATCGTTCAGCACCTCGTCCCAGAACAGTATATCGCCGTTCAGTGACCAGTCATCGTAGTCAGGAGCTCTGCCGTCGTGCTTCTCGCCGCTGGAGAGCTTTCCGCCGATACCCATAAGGAATACGGTGCCATGCTCCTTGGTGATAAGGCGCTCGCGCTCGTGTCCTGTCTTATCGGGATATCTGTCCTCAAGCTCCTGAGTGGTGATGAAGTAGGGCTCCTCGCAGATCTTGCCTGCTATCCGAGGATAGCGGAGACTCACCTTTCGCTTGGTGTAGGCTATTGCCTTTACCACTGACTTTACAGTGTCCTTCAGGAACTGAATGTTTCTCTGGTCGGCAGTTATTACCTTTTCCCAGTCCCACTGATCAACGAAGATCGAATGGGTATTGTCTGTATCATCGTCGCGGCGGATAGCGTTCATATCGGTGTAGATGCCCTCGCCTGCGGAATAGCCGTAGCGATAGAGCGCCATACGCTTCCACTTGGCAAGAGACTGAACGACCTCTGCCTCTGCGTCGATCTCCTTGATGTCAAAGTCCACCTTGCGCTCAACGCCGTTCAAGTCGTCGTTGATACCGCTTCCCTTTTTAACGATGAGGGGAGCCGATACTCTGTCCAGTGTCAGGGCAAACGAGAGCGCCTGCTGGAAGATATCCTTGATGTACTTGATTGCGTGCTGAGTTTCTCTCAGCGTAAGGGCTGATTTGTAGCCCTCGGGGATATACAGCGATCTTGACATAATAATCACTTTCCTTTTCTTGATATTTTAACGGCAATCGGCGCCATTGACGACTGCCGTGCTGTACTTTAATAATCGTTATCGCATTTAATGCCCGCCTCTGATGCGTACTTTTTCGCGTATGAGCCGTTGGGAGCGTGTATAGTGATCCCGTCTATCGCCCAGAATACAGAGTCGCCCATTTTATTTAGGCTCTGTGGAAGAAAGGCGTCCTCAAGCGCTGCGCAGCTCCAGAATGTGCTGCCTGCAATGGCTTCAAGACCTTCCTCTGCACGAACCGACTTCAGGGAAGCACAGCTCCAGAATGCGCACTGTCTTATGATCTTTACCGAGGACGGGATATACAATGTCTCGATATCATCGTTGCTCCAGCAAGCCATTTCCGCTATCTCTGTGACGCTGTCGGGGATGACTACATCGTGCTCCTTGCCTACATAGTCGTACATGATACCGTCCTCTATAATGAAGCCGTCTGCGTCAGGGGCGATGCTTCTCTTTTTGTCCTCTACCTCCATTGTCTTTTCCGCGGACACATATCCCGTATCAAACTGATACTCGGGATCGTTCTCCTCATCATCGTAGGAGCTATCATCATATTCGTCCTCATCCGTGAGTCCGTATCCGGAAAGATCGTCTTCGGAGGTCGTTTTTGCAGCTGTTACCTTTTCTGTGACAGACTCTGCCTTGTCTTTGTTCTTTTCCACAGGTGAGGCGGACTGTCCGCAGCCTGCTGTAAGTACCAGTGAAGCGATGACTGCTGTGAATATTGCTTTTTTCATATTATTTTCATTACTCCTGTTTATACTGTTATCTTATAGAGCCTACTGTTCTGGGGAAGAGGATAACGTCACGGATGTTTGCCATGCCTGTTGTATACATGATGAGTCTCTCAAAGCCCAGACCGAAGCCGCCGTGAGGAACTGTACCGAACTTGCGGAGGTCGAGATAGTCGCTGTACAGATCAAGGTTCATGTTTCTCTTGTTCATTGCCTCGATGAGCTTGTCGTAGTCAGCCTCACGCTCACTGCCGCCGATGATCTCGCCGACACCGGGTACAAGGAGGTCTACCGCAGCAACTGTCTTGCCGTCGGGATTAAGCTTCATGTAGAAAGACTTTATCTCCTTGGGATAGTCTGTTACGAATACAGCCTTCTTGAACACCTTCTCGGAGAGATATCTTTCGTGCTCGGTCTGGAGGTCGCAGCCCCACTCTACGGGGTATACGAAGTTCTCGCCCGAGTTCTTCAGAAGCTCGATAGCCTCTGTATATGTTACTCTGCCGAAGTCGTGGGAGATGAGCTCCTCAAGTCTTGCGCGGAGTCCCTTTTCAAAATGAGCGTCGAAGAATGCGATCTCGTCGGGACACTTGTCAAGAAGTGTGCGGATAACGTGCTTGAGCATATCCTCAGCTATCTCGATAACATCGTCAAGCTCTGCAAAAGCTATCTCGGGCTCAACGTGCCAGAATTCTGCAAGGTGCTTGGGAGTGTTGGAGTTCTCTGCACGGAATGAGGGACCGAAGGTATAGATCTTGCCCATTGCTGTGGCAGCCATTTCACCCTCAAGCTGTCCCGATACGGAAAGACCTGCGCGCTTGCCGAAGAAATCGTTTGCGTAGTATTCTTCCTCGCTCTTGTAATCGTTGCTGTAACCGATGGTCGTTACCTGAAACATCTCGCCTGCGCCCTCACAGTCGCTGCCTGTGATAAGGGGAGTGTTTACATATATATAGTTATTGCTCTGGAAGTATTCATGGATAGCAGCTGCCAGTACGGAACGTACACGCCATACTGCGTTGAATGTGTTCGTTCTGCCTCTGAGGTGAGGTATGGTGCGGAGAAATTCAAGAGTATGTCCCTTCTTCTGGAGGGGATAGTCTGTGGGAGCATCGCCCAGTACGGTTGTTCCCTCGGGAACTGCGTTTATCTCAACTGTGTTGTTTCTGCCCTCTACGGCTGTACCTGTTACCTTGAGAGCCATGCCTACTCTGGGCTCCTTGTAGTCGCCCTCGCCCTTTTCAACGACTACCTGCACGTTCTTCAGTGATGTACCGTCGTTGAGCTCTACGAATGCTACGCTCTTGGAGTTGCGTGAGGTGCGTACCCAGCCGCATACAGTTACCTGCTTGCCTACATATTCCTTTGCGGAGATTATCTCCTTGACATCGATGTGTTTCATAATGACCATACCTTTCATATTAATGTATCATGCAGGACGAGCAAAAATACAAAAAGCCCCGTCCTGAAACTACAGGACGGGGCATAATACCCGTGGTGCCACCTGAATTACCGCAAAAGCGATCACTTTTGAGCCGCTGTAACGTGCGGAATACGTCGCCCCTACTCGAAGTGCATTGAAAAACAGGAACTCACAGCGCTTATCACAAACGCGCCGCCCCGTCAAAAACCTGCCGTCCCTGTCACAGCCACGCTGTCTGCCCGAACTGCACTGTCTGCCTGAACTGCGCTGTCCGCCTGAACCGCGCTGTCCGCCCGAACTGCTTTCACAAACAGCCCCTTGACGCCGCCTTACGGCAAGCCCCTTAACTCAGCACCCTTTGGGTTTGATGCTCGGGAGTGTTATTCACACAGACTCTGATATGCGGCTCTCACCTGCCCCGCACTCTCTGGGAACGATATTCTGCGCTACTTGTCTCCGTCTTCGCATTTAGTTTTTTGTATTATAACACTTTTGCAGGAATATGTCAAGTGGTAAGGTGAGAAAAATTTCACGTTTTTTCACAGGGCTTTCATTTTTCATGCCGATTTATCCACATTTCTTTGTACGCCAACACAAATCTTTCCGGACGATTTCACATTTCAATACGATGTTTCACAAAAAAGGGGTGTATATTATAACCATAGAAACAAAACACTCCCAAATAAATACGAAAGGGTGCGTAATTATGATGAAAAACACTTGGAAAAGAACAATAGCTGGTCTTGCAGTGCTTACAATGGCTCTCAGTGCATTCACAGGCTGCGGTGATAACAACAAAAAAGACAGCTCCGACTCGGAGAGCAGCTTCAAGGTTACAAGAGAAGCCGAAGAGCTCTCATCAAAGGCTGATAAGACCGATACGGAAACGACTTCCGAAAAGGCTTCAAAAACTTCATACAGCACAAATTCGGGCGGCGTTATCGACACGACAGATATGTTTACAGACCGCGACCTTGAACAGACTGCCGACCTGTCAGGGGCTAAGTCCCTGACTGTTGCCGACGGCAAGACCCTCGATATCACCGAGGAGGGCATTTACCTCATCAGCGGCAATGCTAAGAACTGCACTATAAAGGTGGATGCCGACGATACGGCAAAGGTACAGCTGGTGCTGGACGGCGTAAAGATAGAGAACGAGGACTTCCCCGCTATATATGTGGTTTCCGCGGATAAGGTATTCGTGACTACCACTGACAGCGAGAATATTCTCTCTGTCAGCGAGGAATTCACAGCCGACGGCGATACAAATACCGACGCTGTTATCTTCTCAAAGGACGACCTTGTGTTCAACGGTACGGGAACTCTGTCCGTATACTCCGCTTATGACAACGGTATCTCCTGCAAGGACGACCTGAAGCTCACGGGCGGCACATATAATATTACTGCTGCGGCAGACGCTGTTGAAGCTAACGACTCCATCGCTATCTGCGGCGGAAGCTTCACCATAAACACCAACAAGGACGGCTTCCACTGCGAAAACGATGAGGACGACACCCTCGGCTGCATCTACATCGCTGACGGCAGCTTCGATATAACCTCAGTAAGCGACGGCATTCAGGGAACTACCTATGTACAGATAGACGGCGGCACCTTCGATATAACCTCTGCCGAGGGCATTGAGGCTACCTACGTTCAGATAAACGGCAGTGATATCACCATTGACGCTTCCGACGACGGAATAAATGCAACGAGCAAGAGCACAGCCTGCGACATCGTTGTGGAGTTCAACGGCGGAAATATCACCATCACTATGGGTCAGGGCGACACCGACGCTGTTGACGCTAACGGCAGCATCTATGTGAACGGCGGCACCCTCAACATCACCGCTCAGATGTCATCCTTCGACTACGACCGCACAGCTGAGTTCAACGGCGGCACTATCATCATCAACGGCTCAGAGGTGTCCGAGATACCCCAGTCCATGATGGGCGGTCCCGGAGGCGCATTTGGCGGAGGCTTCGGCGGCGGACGCGGAGACTTCGGCGGCGGATTTGGAGGTGAGGGCGGACTTACTCCTCCCGACGGCGACTTCACTCCTCCTGAGGGCGACTTCACTCCTCCTGAGGGCGGCTTCGGCGGTCACGGCGGCAGAGGCGGTCGTAACTTCAGCGACAGCGGAATGTAAAAAAGTTCATTTCATATCCTTCTTCAGATAGAAAAACGGGAGCTTAAAAGCTCCCGTTTTTGTTGTTATATGAACAGTGTACTGAAGCCGTGCTCTCTTGCGTAGCGCTCGGCTTTTTTGCGGTTTATCTGTTTCAGTATCCTTATAGTCTGCTTGTGGCCTTTCTTTATGCTGTCGAGAGGGATATTCTCGTCATCAAACTCGATGATGTTGATGTTATAAAGTGTCTCACAGCCGCAGAAAGCGTCCTCCTTGATATCCTTTGTGTTCATGCTTATACGCAGATCTGTAAGGTTCTGGCAGCCGTAGAACGCCCAGTTGCCGATACTCTTGACGGTACTGGGTATGGTGATCTTCTCCAGCGATCTGCACCATGAGAAGGCACTTTCGCCAATGACTGCAACAGAATTTGAAATGATGATCTTCTTCAGACTGTAACACTCGGAGAATGCGGCATTTCCGATAGCCTCAACAGAGCCCGAAATGACGATCCTTCTCAGCTTCTTGCATGAGAAAAACATCAGATCGCTGATCCTCTGGAGATACGCAGGCAGAACTACGTTCTCAAGGCTGTTGCAGCGTCCGAAGGCTCCCTTTCCTATTCTCTTTACGGACTCGGGGAAGTTTACCTCTTTCAGACGCAGGCACTTCAGGAAAGCGTTCTCGCCGATGGCTTCAAGGTTCTTGGAGAAAACGACCTCCTGAAGATTGAAGCAGTGGCAGAATGCGAATTTATCGATGATACGCACGCTGTCGGAGATGACGACCTTCTTGACGGTCTCGTTTCCGCGGAATGCGTACTTACCTATCACCTTTACCTTTTCGGGAATGACAATGGACTCGGTGGTCCCCACATACTTCACAAGGGTTCCGTTCTTGTCGATAGCCATGTTATTTTCATCGTCGATCTCGATATTCTCGTCGTTTACGAGGTCGCCGTATTTATCGTAGTTGTCGGGCTCATCAAGCTTGGGAGTCTCAGGCTTCTTTTCCTCAGCCTTTTCAGCCTTGGGAGCCTCGGGCTTCTTCTCCTCAGCCTTTTCAGCCTTGGGAGCTTCGGGCTTCTTCTCCTCAGCCTTTTCAGCCTTGGGAGCTTCGGGCTTCTTCTCCTCGGACTTTTCAGCCTTGGGAGCCTCGGGCTTCTTTTCCTCAGCCTTCTCAGCCTTGGGAGCCTCGGGCTTCTTTTCCTCAGCCTTCTCAGCCTTGGGTGCATCTGTCTTTTTATCAGCCTTATGGGACTCGGGAGTCTTCTCCACCGCCTTGGGAGCTTCAGCCTTTTTCTCAGGCTTGACCTCCTCGGCAGACTTGACCACTATCTCCTCCTCAAGACGCACCTTGTCAGTCTTTTCGCCTTGCGGCTTTTCAGGAGCCTTCTTGTCCTCCGCCTTCTTTTCGCCCAGCTTATCGAGCTTCACGGGAGCAGGAGTAGTGTCGGTCTTTTTTCTGCCGCTGAATATATCGTCCCTGCGGTCAGCCTTGAATTCTGCCTTTTCGGACTTGGGGATAGAATCGAGTATCTCCATTGCTATCTCTGCGCCGTCGTCAGTACGCATGGGCTTTTTGTCCTTTTTGTCGGCAGGCTTTTTCTCCTCTGCCTTGGGAGCAGTCTTTGCCTCGGCAGGCTTCTTCTCCTCGTCCTTGGGAGCTGCCTGTGCCTCGACAGACTTCTTCTCCTCGACCTTGGGTGCAGTCTTTGCCTCAACAGGCTTCTTCTCCTCGACCTTGGGTGCTGCCTGTGCCTCGACAGGCTTCTTCTCCTCGACCTTTGGAGCAGTCTTTGCCTCAACAGGCTTTTTCTCCTCGACATCGGAGCTACGGCGAGCCTTCACGGCTCTTACCTTTACTACCTTGCCCTTCCTCGGCGCTTTGCCCTGCACGGTACCCTCTTTGAGTTCCCCCGAACAGTAAGGACAAGTCTTATATGTATCAGCATCATAAAGATGCTTTTCGGGACACCTTGTCATTTTCATTTTGTTATCACTCCAACAGTATTTATCTGGATATTGTTTCTTACGGAAAATGAATTCAATACCATAATTATAGCATTTCATCGACGAAAAATCAATAAACTGAGCCGTTCGGCTCCGAAATTTGTGAAAATTAACAGGATAACTGATTTATATGGTCTGCAAATGCGGATTTTCCGCTTGCCAGATGGGTTCGATTTAGACAAAATGCACAAAGCAAAAAATCCGCAGTTCCTGACGAACTGCGGATAATTTCATACTATGAGCAGTGCACTGCTGCCGCCGTTTTTGTCCTTGGTTACCACTATCTGCTTATCTATGCGCTGCTTCAATGCCTGTACATGGGAGATGATGCCCACAAGGCGGCTGCCGTCGGAAAGTCCCGAAAGCGCTCTTATTGCCTGTTCTATGGAGTTTTCATCAAGTGAGCCGAAACCCTCGTCCACGAACATCGTATCAAGCTGTATGCCTCCCGCCGAGCATTGTATCTCGTCGGAAAGTCCCAGTGCCAGTGCCAGCGAAGCCTTGAAGGACTCGCCGCCCGACAGCGTCTTTACGCTTCTCTCGGAGCTGTTGTAATGGTCGATGACGTCAAGGTCAAGTCCCACCTGTGCCTTTTTGTCAGCATACTCGGTGCGGCGCTTCAATGTGTACTGCCCGTCGGACATGACTCTCAGCCGCTGATTTGCACGGGCGATTATCCTGTCAAAATATGCGGTCTGGATATAGGTCTCCAGCATGAATTTGCTCTGGTCGGAAAGCTTTCCGTTAGCGGTATCGGACAGGTTTTTCAGCCATTTATAGCGCTGTTCCAGCTCTGTCAGCTCCGCCGAGCCGTTCTTTATATTCTCAAGGGCAGTCTCGTTCGCAGTTACCCTCGTGTGCAGGGTGCGGAGCTGTTGGGCACAGCGGCTCTTTTCGGCGGTAAGCCGCGTTCTCTCCGCTGTTTCCGCAGCCATATCAAGTTCACCGAGGGCATCTGCCTGTTCCGTCAGCTGTTTCAGCCTGCCTTCCTGCGCCGCGCATACCTTTTCAGCGTCACTTAATGCCCTGACCGCTGCTTCATAGGCTGTCCGTATCTCTGCGCTCTCCTTCTCGGCTTCTTCGCAACGAAGCTGCGCCTTTTCACCGTTGTCAAACCTCAGTTTTCCACGAAGCTCCTCAAGCTGTGCCGAGACTGAATCTGCTCTGGTCACAGCCGCTGTCCTCTCCTCGGAAAGCTTGGAAGCTGTCTCTGTCACGCTTTTCAGCTTCTCCTCTGTCTCGGGAATGAGCTTTTCTATTTCTGCTCTGCGCTGCTCACGCTTCTCCTCCAGACGCAGCTTCTCGGCATTATCCGCAAGACGTGCCTTAATATTGAGGTTTTCCGCAACTATCCTGCCGCGTATCTCCTCAAAGGGGCACTCGCCTATCATTGCAGCAGCCGACTTTTCGGCAGCACTTCGCAGCTGCTCACTGCTTCCCTCAGCTGTGTCCCTTGCGCTGCGAAGCTCCGCTATCCTCCTGTCAGTATCAGCCACTGCCTCCATTATGCCGCCGAGCTGCTTCTCCTTGGAAGCAAGCTCCGCGGAAACTCTGCCGTGCTCAGCTATACGCTCGCCTGCCTCGGTCAGCTGCTTTTCAAGGTCGCCGCGCTTGAGCGAAAGGCTGTCGAGTTCTTCCTTACAGCGCGCCGCACCCTCAGCTGCTTCGCAGCTGAGGAGCTCTGAAAGCCTGCCGCCAATATTCTTTTCCAGCTCCTCCGCAGAGGCTTTCAGAGCTGACGCCTCGGCGCTGAGCGCCGAGGCTGCGGCGCGCCTGCTGTCCAGTTCAGCCTTCATGGCGTCCAGCTCCGCTTCGGAGGGGGCTGCGCCCCCTCTTTTCGCGGGAGCAGGATGCTCCCGCGAACCGCACACGGGACAGGGACTCCCCTCCGCAAGACCTGCCGCAAGCACACCTGCCTGATCATCAAGGAACAACCTGTACTCGTGCTCGTACCGCTCCGCCGCAGCTGCGGCGTGATCGGCGGCTTCGCTGTAACGCTCAGCCGCCTTTCTGTGCTTATCATAGCGTTTTTCAAGGTCTGAGAGGTCAGCGGAGAGCTTTTTCAGCTCGGATACGCGATTATCCGTGTTCTCGGCAAGTCGTAGAAGCTTTTCCCGCTCCGCTCCGGCGTTTCCCAGCTCCTCGCGGCGGAGCTTCAGCTCTCCCAGCCGTGTCTTTAGTGCTTCGGACTGCTTCAGAAGACCGTCATGCTCTGACTGCTTGTTCTTCAGCTCAGCGGCAGCTTCCTTCAACTTTTCCGTACTGTTCTCCCAGTCGGTGAGCTGCCTTGACAGCTTGTCCAGCTCGCCGCGTCTGCGCTCCAGCTCTGTGCGCTCAGCCTCCAGCTTCGCGGCGCTTCCGCTTGATCCCGAAAGCTGTGACAGCTCCGCTTTAAGCTCCGAAAGCTTCTTATCGCAGTCCGTCTTATCGGCAGCACACTTCTCCAGTGCAGACCTTTTTTCGTAAACAGTCTGCCTCTCCTTCATGAGCGCTTCATTGAGCCTGCTTATCTTGCCATATTCGGGCATTTCCGCCTTAATCATCGCTATCTCGCTGCCCAGCTCTTTCAGCTTCGGCTGACGAGACCTTTCGGATTCCAGCGCCGCTTCCAGTTCCTGTCTGTTCTGCATTGTGCGCTCAAGCTCCTTGGCAGTCTTATCTCTCTCCGCAACTGCTTTCGCCTTTTCCTCCGCCTTTGCTATCCTCGCGCTGACTTCCTCCAGCTTTCTGTCATTCTCCTCGGACTCGCGGCTGCATATCTCCGCTCTTGCACGGTCGCGGCTAAGCAGCCTGTTTATCAGCTCCTCCACATATTCAACAGGGGGAAGCTCTGCCTTTACGCGCTCAGTCTCCTCGGCATACTCGTCCTCCTCGCCGCAGACTATGCCGCCCACATACTGCCTTATGCCCTCGCGGCGGCTGTCGCACAGCGTCCTGAGGCTGCTGCACTCCGACTTCAGTCTCTCCTGAAGTATACGATAGTTATCCGTTCTGAATATATGGCGAAGTATCTCGCGCCGCTGCACCGTGTCCTCGGTTATGAGCTTCATGAAGTCGCCCTGCGCTATCATGGCTATCTGCTTGAACTGCTTTTCCGTAAGCCCTATAAGGTCGGCAACTGCGGCGTCTACGTCCCTCTTTCCCGAGAGCTGCCGCCCGTCCGGATAGGTAAACTCCGCGTTTGCAGGCTGTGTAGCCACACCGCCGCCCCTCTTTGCCTGTCGGGTATATGCAGGATTGCGGCTGATCTTATATCTCTTTCCTGCGTAGTCGAAGGTGAGCTCCACATATGTCGGCGTGTCAAGAGCCGAATACTTTGAGCGCAGCAGGCTGTCGTCCGCGCGGTTATCTCCGCTGGCACTTCCGTACAGAGCATAGGTTATGGCATCGAATATGGTGGTCTTGCCTGCTCCCGTGTCTCCCGTTATAAGGTAAAGACCGCTGCTGCCGAGTGCGTCAAGGTCAAGCACCGTCTTTCCCGAATAGGGTCCGAAGCCCGATATCTCTAGTTTTATGGGTCTCATTCTTCTCCCTCCCATATCTTCTCTATAAGCGCCTGAATATACTCATGCTGCTGCTCCGACATCTCTCCGCCGTTGCTCATGCTGTAAAACTCCTCGAACAGCTCGATGGGACGCTTGTTCTCCGCTTCGGCAGCCGCCATTACGCTGTGGTCGCTCCTCGTGCGGCGGTTGTCGTACTCAAGGCTCATGATGTTGGGATAGACACTGCGGAGCCTTCCCATTGCCTCGGGTATCTCCTCCTCATCGGTGAGCACCGCATGGATATAATCCGTCCTGTCACCTGCGCTGCTGCACTCCGACGATGCGATATATTCAAACTCTCCGCGAAGCACACGCATATCTCTCCGCGGCATTATAGGAACTGTCCTGATGTCAAGTGTTCCCTTTTCCCTTATCTCTGCCACAGTGACGGACTTCTCCTGCGATGCCTCGGAAAACGAGTATTTCAGCGGAGTTCCGCAGTAGCGTATGCGCGAGCTTCCCACGTTCTGGGGACTGTGGATATGTCCCAGCGCCACATAGTCAAAGCCGTCAAAAGCTGAGCTGTCCACATTGTCGGTGCCCCCCACGGATATCTCCTCGGAGTCGCTTTTTAAAGCTCCCGTCACGAACTGGTGTGTGATGATGATGTTTCTCTTGTCAAAATCCGCGTTCATGGCGTCCACCGCCGCATTTACCGCATCGGTGTAGGACTCCACGGCTGTATCGGGGAAAAATCTCCTTACCGTCACGGGCTTTATAAAGGGCAGCATATACACATTGAACTCCCCATAGCTGTCGGTAAGCACCGTGGGAACTATATTTCCGTCGTATACAGGCGACATATGTATTCCGCTCTTTTCCATTATATGCGAACCGAAGGCTATCCGCTCCGCAGAATCGTGATTGCCGCTGATGACGAAGATATGCTCCGTGCGCTCCGATACCCTTGTGAGGAAGCCGTCAAACAGCTTCACCGCCTCCGCCGAGGGAACAGGCTTGTCATAGACATCACCTGCGATAATTACGAAATCGGGCTTCTCCTCGGATATTATGCTGTATATCTCCTGCAATACGAACTCCTGATCCTCTATGAGGGAAAACTCGTTTAGCCGCTTTCCGAGGTGAAGATCGGAGAGATGTATGAATTTCATAGCTTACCTCCTTATTGCATACTGACGGTAGTATATATTTAATTATATCCCCTTTACGCATTGATGTCAACGAGGCAAAAAAAGTCCCTGTCCGAGTGCTGCGGACAGGGTAATTATGGAGAAAAAACTTATTGTCTGAACACAGGTCGCACAAGTCAATACGCCTGTGTATGGCGATGTCTTATTTATTTGCCGCTTATATGCTGCCTGTCAGCTGCCGTCCTCGTGACGGCTCGCAGGCAAATTCCCCCGAAAGACTGTGTATGCTCTCTCTTATGCTTCAGCGGCATTTACCCAGCTTGCGGAGCTGCTTCCCGACCCGTTCTCCGATTGCCCGTGCAGATAGGCTTTCCGGAGCCGCAGTCATGTCCGCAGACGCAGCATTGATGTTCTGCATTATGCGTTTTGTTCTGATCGTCCCCCTTACAGGATATGTTTATGCATTTATATAACGGGATCAGCTCCGCTTGGGTCTCTTGCTGTGCAGGAAAAGTGCAACAGCTCCTGCGCTGCAAAGCGCCGTGAACTCCATAACAGGAAGTCTGTCACCCGTCTTGGGCGAGCTGCTCTGTGCTGCTGCGGCAGTAGTGGTCTGTGATGCCTTTGATGTGGTCTTTGCAGCGGTCTCAGTCCTTGTCCCCGAGGTGCTCTTTGCACCGTTTACGGGAGCGGCTGTTACCCTTCCACGGGCAGATGTTCCCGATACTGTTGCAGATGTCGTTCTTGCAGCAGATGAGGTAGTCCTCCTTGCTGCGGTAGTGGATGTTGTGGTCACACGCTTTGATGTTGTCCTTGTGGTGGTAGTTGTTGTCGAAGTGGTAGTCCTTCTTGCTGTGGTTGTGGTAACGGGCTGGGGCTTTGGCTGAACCCATTTTGACGACGAGGTCTGTACCACCGTCTGTATCCTGTCGGACGAGCCGCCCTCTCTCGCGTAATGAACAACGGAAACTCTGTAAAATCCGCCGCCCTTTACCTCGACCCTGCGGCTGTCAAGGCTGTAATATCTTGCATTGCTGTTTGTAAGGTCTCCCAGCGATACCTCATCGCTCCAGTTCTGTCCGTCGCTGCTGTACTGCACCGCCACGTTCCTGAAGCCGACCTCGCTGATCTTTCCCGAGACCTGTGTCTTTGCTGTTATCTCAATTGCTCCGTCAGCGACAGGTGTACACTTGATGGAACATTTCTCTATAAGTCCTATTGCTCTTTCGTACTGTTCATATGTGCTGTTATCCACCGCGTTAACAGTCATCTGTGCAGGTGAATTCAGAAGAAGTATTCCGAGAAAGGCAGCTGTGATGTATTTCATTTTCATGCCGCTGCCCTCACTTCTCCGATGATCCCGTGAAGAAGGGAACGAAATTCTCGGCTATATCCCTGATGTCTGAGCGGTCAAATCCTCTGGTGTGGAGAGTATAGACCGTATTTCCGTACACGAAAAGTGCCGTATTGCTCTCATCCTCAAAGATAATGAATCCGTTGTAATCCGCGCTTTCCATGAGATAGTAATCCATTTTATCGCTGGGGATCACTGCCTCGGGCATCAGGTCCTTGGAAATGTACTCCTCGATAATCAGATCAAGAGTCTTTTCACCGTTTGAGAATGTGAAGTAAAGGTCCTTGGAATCCTTCAGCTGCTCAGAGCTTGAATCCGTCAGTTCAAGTCCCTCGGCATCAAGAGGTATATATGTCGGGTAGCAGACCTCCATGCCGTTCTGTGAGGATGCCTCCCAGATGGCTCTTACAACGGGCTCAGCCGCTTCAGCGCTGTTTCCAAGTGCTTCCGACAGCGGATCTGCTGATACCGAAGGTGTACCGCCGCCTGCCGACCGTGTCGTTGTTATTGGCTCAGTAGTTTCTGCCTCCGTGCTTCCCATTGTGCTCTGCGACTTGATGGTCGTGACCGTTACAGTGGTCACGCTCTGCATATCCTCTGTGGTGACAGTAGTCGCAGTCGTTGCAGTAGTCGCAGGTGACAGCGGGAGCTGATCATCAAAATGTGCCAGGTCAACACTGAAGCCCGAGCTTACAGCCTTGATCAATGTCTCGACGACGTTGTAGCCGTAGGTCCTGAGGGTGTAGAAGTTGAGTGCGATGCAGACTGCGAAGCAGGCGCTGATAACTGCTGCCCACCTGCGGAGCTGCACGATGCGTCCGCGCTTTTTCCTTGCGCTGACTTCTGCGAGGATGCCCTCCGCGCCAACAGGCTTCGGAATCTCCTCATCATTAATGCCGACAATTGCGTCGGTAATGTCCTTAACGGCATCAAGATCACGCTCCTCCAAGGGCTTTGCAAGCTCCTCATCGAGAAGCCGCTGCAGATCGTATAGCATATTCTTATCCGAAAGCTTATCGGTGATAGATATATCCTTCAAATTAAACCACTCCTTGTTCATGATAACGTCCGCCTCACTTTTCAGCGGCACGAAGCTTCTTTTTCAGCTTGTGTATCTTTCTGTAAAGCGCGGGCAGGGATAGTCCCAGCCGTTTTGCAGCTTCGTTTCGTTGTCCGTAATCACTGTTGTAGTACAGCTCCAGGAGCTGTCTCTCCTCAGATGACAGCAGGTCAAGAGGGCTGTCTCCGTTTTCCGCAAAACCGCCGCTGTCGGCGATATTCATTGCCTCGGGACTGTCCTCGAGACTAACGGCAGGCGGCGGAGCTTTCCGCACGAACGCCTTTATGACGTTGTCTGCCGCCCGGTACAGCCACAGCCTTATGTTGTCGGTCTCGTCAAGTCTCTCATGCTTTGAGAAGAACACCACGAAGACCTCCTGTGTGCAGTCCTCTGCGGAATGATGACTGTAACCGAGCTTTGCATAGCAATAGCTGAATATCTCATTATAGTATTTTTCGATTATCAGCGTGCAATGTTCGGGCTCTATCAACAGTCTCACTTCCTTCCGTCGATAAGCTTCTGTAATATAAATGTCGCAAAAGCGGCTACTTTTTCTCATGAAGCCTGATCTTTGTACGCCTGCACAAAAACTGCGGCACTAATTTGGGTATTATTGCCGCAGTTTCCAAGCATATTTTATTTTATCATCTTACGGGACTTTTGTCAATCATACCGTTGAATGGGCGGTATTGAGAATGAAGTCCTCACAGGCTTTCTGACATTATTCATCAAAGTTTTCGGGGTACTTCGGCTTGCGCTTATAGCGCTTCTTATCGGTCTCAACCACCTTTGTGGCAGGATCGACGCCGTTCCAGCTCCCTCTCTTTGATGAGTCTATCTTCTTTTTCTCCTTTTTGCTCATTTTATCATATGACACGAATTTTTCCATATTGCCTCCCGCAGGTCATTCCTCGCCTGCCTTGAAATTATAGATGGGTCTGATGACCTCGTTTATCTCCACCGTATCGCCGATATTATCCACGATATCCTCCATCGACTTGTACGCCATGGGACACTCGTCAAGTGTCTGAGCGTTTACGGAGGTGGTGTAGATACCTGCCATCTGCTTTTTGAACTCCGACACCGTAAAGCTCTGCTTGGCCTGTGACCTTGACATAAGACGTCCTGCACCGTGGGGAGCGGAACAGTTCCAGTCCCCATTGCCCTTGCCTGTACAGATAAGGCTTCCGTCGCGCATATTGATCGGTATGAGGAGCTTCTCTCCTGCCTGTGCAGAAACAGCGCCCTTGCGGAGTATCATGGTATCGGTGTCTATATAATTGTGTATAGTCGTGAACTGCTCCTCAACGTGGAGATGCATACCCTTGATGATCTCGTCCATCATTGCCTGTCGGTTGAGCATGGCGAACTTCTGGACTATCTTCATATCGTGGATGTACTGCTCAAAGAGCTCTCCCTCGCAGTAGGCAAGGTGCTTGGGTACATCTGTGGTCTTGGTATTTGCCAGCTTTTTCAGCTCCGACTGTATCTGCTTTTCCCTGCCCTCTGCCTTCAGCCTTGCAATGAGCTCCGCAGCCTCTTTGTCGCTGCTCTTGTTAAGTCTCCTGTAAGCCTCGTTCTGGTAGAACTTTGCGGTCTCAACGCCGAGGTGGCGGGAGCCCGAGTGGATAACGATGTAAATGCTGCCGTCCTCGCCCTTGTCGGCTTCGATGAAGTGGTTGCCGCCGCCGAGAGTGCCGATGCTCTTTTCCGCGCGGAGAGGGTCGATGTGCTTATAGCAGTAAAGCTCTGTCAGGTCTATCCTTTCGCCGTAGCGGTGGGGCTTTTCCCTGATGGCAAAGCCCGAGGGTATCTTCTCGTAGATGAGCTTATCAAGCTTTTGCAGCTCGATGTGTTTCTCCTTCAGCCTTACGGTCTCCATGCCGCAGCCGATGTCAACTCCCACAAGATTGGGGATGACCTTGTCGGTGATGGTCATGGTGGTACCGATGGTACAGCCTGCGCCTGCGTGAACATCGGGCATGATGCGGATCTGTGCTCCCTCGCTCATGGGCTGGCTGCAAAATGCGATGATCTGAGCAATTGCGTCCTGTTCGATGTTATCGGTAAAGACCTTGGCTGAATTGTATTTTCCGTTTAAAATGATCATATTTTTCCTTTCCGAAGCTGCCCGAACGCATAAAAAAAAGCACCCCCGCAGGAGTGCATAATGCTCATATATGCGCAAAGCTTCAGCACATGGCTGAATATATCGGGCAAACTCCATGCTTATCAATTATATTTTGTTTTGCTGTGGGTATGTAATATATGCTTATTGTCATGGTGTTCACCATCCTTTCGCAGAATATGGCATTATTATAATCAGTGATATGGCTAAAGTCAATAATGGCACCCAAACTTTAATCAAACTGTAACCAAACTGTAATAATTAATAATTCAGGCGAGTTTTGTACACCGTGGAGCAAGCCGAGTTCCTAAAACTGTATAAAAGGTTCATATGAACTTATTATTTCAGCGTTTTCTTCTGTATATTCTGCACAATTCCATATTTTAAGGTATACGCTCCGTAATTATTTTGTCGCATATTGACAAAGAGAAGGAATTGTTGTATAATACTGTCATACGGCAGAAACAAGTCTGCCGTAAAACTATTGGCGCTCCGCATAAGCGCCCTCATATGATATGGAGGTTTATATGTTTGACAACATCAACTGGGGACTCGTTATCCCGATCGCAATAGGAGTTATATTACTCCTCCTTATAATCATTACCGGCTACATCAAGGCTCCCCCGGATACCGCGTACATCATCTCGGGTCTCAGGAGAAAAATAATCATCGGTAAGGCAAGCATCCGCATCCCCTTCTTTGAGCGTGTGGATAAGCTGAAGCTCCAGCTCATCGCAGTTGACGTAAAGACTTCAAGCGCTGTTCCTACCGCAGACTACATCAATATCAATGTTGACGCCAACGTTAACGTTAAGGTCAGCAGCGACCCTCAGCTCATAAAGCTGGGCGCCGAGAACTTCCTCAACAAGGACACAGCTTATGTGGCTAAGGTGGCAAGAGAGGTACTCGAAGGTAATATGCGTGAGATCGTTGGTCAGATGTCCCTTGAGGCTATGGTCAACGACCGTAAGGCTTTCGCTGAGAAGGTTCAGGAAAACGCTGCTCCCGACCTCAACAGAATGGGTCTTGAGATCGTTTCCTTCAACGTTCAGAACTTCACCGACGATCAGAACCTGATCGAAAACCTCGGTATCGACAACACCACAAAGATACAGAAAAAGGCTGCTATCGCACGCGCTGAGTCCGAGAAGGAGATCGAGATCGCCAAGGCTCAGGCTAAGAAAGAAGCCAACGACGCTAAGATACTCGCAGAGACCGAGATCGCTCAGAAAAACAATGAGCTGGCTATCCGTCAGGCTGAACTCAAAAAGGAAGCCGACACCCAGCTGGCTATCGCAGATGCTGCTTACGAGATACAGCGCGAAAATCAGCGTAAGACCATTGAGGTATCAAAGGCTAACGCTAACATCGCCGCTTCCGAAAAGGACGTTGAGCTGAAGGCTCGTGAGGCAGAGGTAACAGAAAAGGCTCTCGAAGCTCAGATCAAGAAAAAGGCTGAAGCTGACCGCTATAAGGCTCAGCAGGAAGCTGACGCTAAGCTCTATCAGCTCAAGAAAGAAGCTGAAGCCGATCGTTTCCAGCGTGAGCAGGAGGCTGAGGCTCAGAAGGCTGAGGCTGAAGCTCAGAAATTCGCCAAGATGCAGGAGGCTGAGGGTATCGCTGCCGTAGGTAAGGCTGAGGCGGACGCTATCCGCGCTAAGGGTCTTGCTGAGGCTGAGGGTATCAATGCCAAGGCTGAGGCTATGAAGAAGTACGGCGAGGCTGCTGTTCTCGAAATGTACTTCAAGGCTCTCCCCGAGGTAGTAAAGAACGCCGCTACTCCTCTGTCGCAGGTCGACAAGATCACTATGTACGGCGAAGGCAACTCCAGCAAGCTTGTTGGTGACATCATCGGCTCTACCACAAAGATCACCGACGGTCTCACCGAGGCTACCGGCGTTGACATCAGATCGCTTCTTGCAGGCTTCTTAGGCGGCAAGATGGCAGCTCCCAAGGCTGCTGCTGTTGTTGAGGCTGCTGCTCCCGCTCAGGAGAAGGACTCCCCCAAGGAGTCAACTCTCCCCGATGACAACGGAAGCTTCTTCTATGACAGCGACAACATTCCCGAATAATAATTTTACCACAGGCTCCCCTGACGATATGCGGTCGTCAGGGGAGCTTTTTGTCACTTCCCTGTTGCACGGCTGTAATCGCTCTGTAAAAATCGCCTGTTTTTTGCGGTTGACCACAATTCATTTTGCGCAAAAATTGGTTAGTCCATTTGTATAGTTTTCACAAAGTTGCACAAAAAGCATTTACAAAAAACGTCATATAGATTATAATGTTATTAGTAATTAAGTTGAGACGAAACCAAATGATAGCAATATTTGGTCACGACCTCTGTAAGTGCAGTTCAGAGGGGGGTATTAAAATGATAAAACATCTCTCGGGCGACTTTGAGACTGTGGAGTATGACACCCAAAAATACGCCATGCTCTACGACAATAACGAGAATGAGGCTTATCCCGTTCACTGGCATAACGCCGTTGAACTCCTCATGCCGCTGAAAAATGAATACACAGTCACTGTGAACGGTATCGACTATATTATTCCCGAAAACGATGTTCTCATCGTTCCCCCGGGCGAGCTTCACAGTATGCCTGCCATTCCCGGAAGGCGTATAATCTTTCAGTGCGATAACAGTATCCTCGGCGAGATATCTGCTCTCGAGCCTGTTATGCGTTCACTGAATTCGGCTGTTCTCATCAATGCGGATATGGATAAGGAGCTACACGTTCTGGCAAAAAAGACCATGCTGGATATCCTTTCTCTCTATAACTCGAAGTCGGAGCTTGCCGACGTCAAGATATACGTCAAGGTCATCGAGCTGTTCATGGCTCTCCGCGAATATCAGCTGGAGCAGCAGAAGATAGTTATGGACTGCGATGACGAGAAGATAGACGAGTACAGCGAAAAGTTCGGTACCGTACTCAAGTATATCGACAATAACTATATGTACGATATCACACTTGAACAGCTTGCCGACGTTGCAGGCTACAGCAAGTACCACTTCTCGCGTATATTCAAGCAGTATAACGCTATGTCCTATCTCCAGTACATAAACGCAAGACGTACCAAGGCGGCGGAGCTTCTCCTCCTTGACCCAAGCATTCCCATTACAGAAGTGGCTATGCGCTCGGGCTTCAAGAGCCTTACTACCTTCAACCGTATCTTCAAAGAAATCAAGCACTGCACTCCGACTGACTTCAAAAAGCTATATTCACTAAGATAAAACAATACCGCACATCATATGATGTGCGGTATTTTTATTTTATCCCTGTTTTGCTATCTCATTAAGCGATTTTTTTCGCCAAGTCTGTAATATCTGATATTCTCATTTGCTTCAGCCATGCCTGAGTGGTTTATTTCGATGCAGATAGTATCAAAGCTTTTGTCAAGATATTCGTCGTCGATCACATATCCGACCCTGAATGTCCTACTCTCTCCTGCCTTATAGTCTGTCTTAAAGTAATCTGCTTCATAAACAGAACGATCTCCGTTGAAAGTGTACGCCGTAGCTTCCATAGAGTTTTTAAAGTCCAGTTCATCACCGTTATAATTATACAGATCGACGCGTGTAGAGTTCATATACAATGACCTGTCCGTATCAGTATTGTTAGTCAACGCTATATCTGCAATGATATAGGAACTGTCACCGATAAGATCGCCGTTTTCGTCACAAGCGTAATGCCCCTCGGGAAAAACGTCCATTCCATCGCCGCTCTTGGTCACATCAACTGACTTTATAACGTATTCCCAGCCTTCGGTCTCACATCTCTCTCCAAGCTCTGCTGTATTTCCCGTATTAAACTCATCATCCCCGAGTATCCCTCTCACTCTGCTCTCAAATTCCTCGATATTGATAGAGTAATTATCCGCAGTGTAAGGTAAAAGATCGTTGCCAGTACCCATATACTCGCTGCTGCTCACAACACCATTTTCATAAATAGTGAAGTTTTCAGTGTGCCTTTGACCATCGTCGGTCTTAAATTCAAGCATCACGCTATATTTTAAATTGTATCCTTCGGAAGCATTATCAGGTACACTTCTTTTCAGCATATAGATAAAGCCGTCCCTAAGGAACTCATTGAGCATTTCCTTTGCTTCCGCCCTATCGGGTTCTATCCTGACGTTATTACTATCGGTCAGCTCGGATAATACGAAGGAGCCGCTGAGAAGTCTGTCCGCCTCCTCCTGACTGATGTACACATCCTGAGCAAGAATATTTTGCAGCCCTTTGTCAAAGGCTTCAAAATCTATGCTGTATGACCTTCTTTCGACCTCATCCGAAGTCAGATAGTCCTCGGAATATTTATTTGCAGAGTAGGAAACAAACCCGTCATCTGCTATATAAAGCCACGAAACGACTCTGTTTTCTTCCCACGAAATGTTATAAGCATAATCAGTAACAACAATTTCATCCCCTCTGCCACTCGTGTCTTCCACGGGCTCGCCCCAGTCGAAGGTGTTGAGATAATCTGCCAGACCCGTATATATAGCTGCACTTGTACTCTTATTATAGTTCCAGACACCTGACTGAAGATCAAAGTCAAATGCGGTGAAATCGCCGAAAGGTGATATTCTGGCTTCGGCAGATGACTCAGCTCCACCATGACCGAGTATTTCCTTTATCCCCCTATCGAAGGCTTCAAAGTCTATCATGTAGTACTTGGTGAAGGCGAGATCCATTGATAGATTTTCAGTTTCTCCACTAAAAATGTACCTCTTATAGCTGATAAAACCGTCCGTTTCTATGGTAATGGAATTCTTGCCCTTGTCATCGTCCCAGTTTATCGCGCCGTATCTGGTCAGAGAATCCTGTTGAAACTCTCTGCCCTCTGCATTCTCATACTCTTCGCCCCAGTTGAAACTATTGAAGAAATCGGCAAGTTCAGCATAGGTCTCGTCTGAGAATCCGTCGTAGTTTTCGTCAAAAAGATATAAATTGAAGTCCACCTTGGTAAAGTCTCCGAAAGGACTGCGCAGCTGTTCATTACTATCAACGACGTCACTGTCTGCCAGCTGGCTTCTGTGGTTTTTATGGAGGAGCACTCCCGTAGTTCCAATACCCGCAGCAAGCACTGCACAGGCTGCAGCAGCGCTGACTACGCGGATAATGTTGTTTCTTCTGCTAATGCGCTCGGTACCGCTTACGACTTCGGTATAGCCATCGTTATCGATACGCTCTATGTTCGTTTTGTCTATGTTTTCGCAGGCTTTTATGATACGCTCTTTCATATCCTCGGGCATTGTTATCTTTTCAGCCGCATTTCTGAGCTTCTTATCCATACTACATATACTCCTTTCTGTATTTCTCCTCCAGCAGCTTCCTGCCCCTTGACAGGCGCATTTTGACTGCCGAAACGCTTACTCCTGTTATATCCGCGATCTCGTCTATCTTGTACTGTTCAACATAGAACAGTATCATTATTATCCTGTATTTGTCGGAGAGCGCCATAAGAGCCTCAAGTATTCCGCTGTCGCTTTTCTCTACAGCGTATGTATTCAGAACCTCCTCGCTCTCAGTCTCGTGGCGTGAACGATATCTGAGCATATCGCGGCATCTGTTTGTGGCTACAGTGATGAGCCATGCTTTTTCATGTTCTGCGTCTGTGAACTCCGGTGCCTTCGTGAAGTATTTTATGAAGGTCTCCTGCACAGCGTCTTCTGCGTCGGCAGTGTTTTTCAGAATAAGCAGGCTTATCCTGTACAGCATATCACCGTATTTCTCGACCGCCTCGCGAGCGCAGCCGCATTTTTGCATTCATCATCAGCTCCTTTCACTATATACACGCTTGGAGTAATACAAAAAGTCACATAATATTATAGCATTTTTCTGAAAAAATGAAAAGACAGCCGATTTACACCGACTGCCTTTCAGGGGATATTAAAATTTGGAGAAATCTTAATTAGTGTGCCGACCACCGAAATGATCGGCACATTTGAAACTCTGATAAGAATTATTACTTATCAAACGCGCTTGTAGATAACGCCGCCCTGGAGAGTCTTGCCCTTTGCAGCTGCCATATCAGAGATGGTTACGTTCTGGTAACCATTCTGTGCGAGCCAAGGAAGAACTTCTTCCATAGCTGCTGCTGTTGTAGCATAGTTCTCGTGGCAAAGTACGATAGCACCCTGCAGTGATCCGTCGTTAGCTGCGTTCTTGATTGTCTGAACGATCTGATCCTTAGAAGCATTGCTCCAGTCTCTTGTATCGATTGCACAGTCAATAAGGGGTACATCATAGAGAGCTGTTGTAACCTGTCCGCCGCCATCGAGATAAGGAAGTCTCATGAGGTGTGAAGGCTCTGTGCCGATGATGCTCTTGAGCTTGCTGTTACACTCAGACCACTGATATCTGATCTGGTCACTGCTGAGCTTGCTGAGGCCTCCCTCGGGATGTGACTTAGTGTGGTTTGCAACTTCCATACCGTTCTGGTATGCGAACTTAACCTGCTCGTTTGTCTTGATCCAGTCACTTACATAGAAGAATGTAGCTGTCATGTTGTTCTTGATGAGAGCGTCCATGATCCTGTAAGCCGGGTCTGTTCTGCTTGAAGCTGATGCACCGTCGTCGAATGCGATAGCGCAGAGCTTCTTGGAAGTATCAACACCGGGTGTTGTTACTGTCTTGGCCTCGGGTACCTTACCCTGACCGCCTGTTGTTACTGAAGACTTTGTGCCCTCAGCTGCAACTACTACGTTGTCGATATAGAAGTCCATGAGATCACCTGAATCCTGAACTGTCTCTACGTAGAGGATCATATCGCCTGAGTTATCAGGAATTGTGAATGAAGTATTCTCGATCTTTGTCCATGTGCTCTTCTTGCACTCAGCCTTAGCGATAGATGTGTATGAAGCACTGTCGCCCTCGCCCTGCTGGAGTGAGATCTGGATGGTTGCATTGTCCTTAGCGACCTGAAGAGCTGCTAAGCTTACGCTGTATGTCTCGCCAACCTTGAAGTCGGAGCCGAGTGAGATAGCTGCGCCGTTCCACTCCTGTGATCTGCCTGATACTTCAAGAGCCTTACCGGATGAACCGTAGTAAGCATCAGATGTTGCTGCAACTGAAGCACTTCTTGCTGACCAGCTGCCTGCGCCGCTGTCGAAGTTGCTGTTTATTGAACCCTTGCCTGCTGATGAAGGGGTATTTGTTACCACTGTCTGCTGGCTCTTGGTTGTTGTTGTCTGAACCTGAGGTGTGTTGCCGGTAACTGTAATAACCTTAGTTGAAAGCTTGCTTGAATAGCTCTCGGGAAGTGTATTGATGAGACCGAGGAGCTTCTTCTGGATAGCAAGAGCATCGTTAGCTGTTATACCTTCGCCTGCCTCGTAAACGTCACCGTTGTACTTGCCCTGATCTGTGAGAGAGTACTTGTTGGGGTTAGCAAGTGCCTGCATGATGTAGATAGCATCTGCCAGCTCTGTTGTGCCGTCGTTGTTAGCGTCGCCCCACTTGGAAACCTTCTTGTTGAGCTCTTCCTTCTCGTCGATGACCTGAGTAACGATCGTAGGTGTTACAGAAGTTGTAGTTGTAGTTGTAGTTGTTACAGGAGTCTGTCCGCCTGCTGTTGTTACAGGGGGTGTCTTATCGAGAATGCTGAGGATCTCGTTGTAGAAGGACTTAGGCTGATAGTTGCTGAAAGGAAGCGGTGAACCACCGTTCTGATCCTTTCTCCAGCTTCTCTCGTCTGTTGTACCCCAGAGGGTTACAGATGAGATGTTGTTAGCGTGATCAGCGATCTTCTGGAATATCTGAGGATATGCCTTATCGTTTCCGCCTAACTCGTTTGTTATATCAAGCTCTGTTACCTGAACGTCAAGACCAAGGCTTGCGAAGAGCTCGATTGCTTCCTCATACTCAGAAGCTGAAGGATATCTGTCAGAAAGGTGTGACTGCATACCGATACCGTCGATATAGTCGCCCTCTGCCATGATCTTCTTAGCCATGTTGTAGAGGTCCATTCTCTTCTTGGGCATATACTCGTTGAAGTCGTTCATGTAAAGCTTACAAGTAGGAGGTGCATACTGTCTTGCATACTTGAATGCATTGATGATGTACTCGGGGTTATCCTTACCGTAGATACTTACCCAGCGTGAACCTTGCTTGGTTCCCCACATCTCGCCGCCGTTCTCGAGAGTATCTCTCATTCCGCCGCCGTCGTTGATGAAGAGCTCGTTACAAACATCATATGCATAAAGCTTGAGGTTAGGATACTGAGAATTGAGAGCAGAGAATGTATTCTTGATCATGTTCTCAAGACGCTTATCCATTGTAGCCTTTGAAGCGTAGCCGTTTCCGTCCTTGAAGAAGAACTCAGGAGTCTGCTGATACCATACGAAGGTATGACCGCGGACGCCGAGACCGTTCTTGCTTGCGAAATCAAGAGCAGGCTTTGCATCGTTGAGGCTGATGGTAACATCTGTACCGTTTACGCCCTTAACTGTTGAATCAGGCTTCATCTCGTTCTCACAAGTGATGGAGTTGTAGTTCTTGAGGATGAAGTCCTTACCTGTATTGCCTGAGTTGAGCTCGTACTGGCTTACGGAAGTACCGAGTCTGAAGAGGTGACCTGCGTGATCCTTGAAGCCTGAGCCGCCCTTTGTGTATGTGTAATCACGGTTTGCGTGACCTGTTGAGCCGCTGCTTACGGTAGGAACAGGATCTGTTGTGCCGGGATCTACTGAACCGGGATCGGATGATGAACCGACCTTGCCCTGTCCTGTTACAACAGAGGACTTAACGCCTGACTTTGAACCCTGAGCAACGTCTATATAGAAGTCTGTGAGCTCGCCGGAATCCTGGGGAGTCTCAACATAAAGAGTCATTGTGCCTGAATTCGAGGGGATCTTGAATGATGTATTCTCAAGCTTTGTCCACTCGCCGCTCTTAGCATCTGCCTTAGCGATAGATGTGTAAGAAGCGCTGTCGCCGTCACCCTGCTGGAGTGAGAGCTGCATAGGAACTGTGCTGCCTGACTTCTGGAGCACGCCTACGCTGAAGCTGTATGTTTCGCCGGGAACGAATGCTGCCGAGTCAAGCTCGATAGCTGCGCCGTTCCACTCAGCTGTTCTGCCTGTAACTGCGAGAGCCTTGCTGCCGTCATAGCTTACATCAGAAGTAACTGCGACCTTTGTTGATCCGCTGCTTCTTGCTGTCCAGCCGCCTGTGCCGCTCTCGAAAGTGCTCTGGAAGTAATTTCCGTTTGTATCGGGCTCTACTGTAGGTGTGGGTGTAGGTGTAGGCTCGGGATCGGGTTCCTTGCCAAGAGTAATAGTATTCTTATTTACGCTTGCCTCACCGTTGCTCTCCCAACCTTCTACGTTGAAAGCAACCTCGTACATTTTACCCATCTGAAGTCCCTTGGACTCCCAAGCCTCAAAGTGCTTGGATACGCTGATGGTACCCTTTGTTCTTCCGCTGCTGCGGACACTGAAGTACTGTACGAAAGGCTTGTTACCCTCGATAGTATAGGAGTTGCGGTTCTCCTTATAGATGTAGTAGTTAGCTCCGTCGAGGCTTACTGTGCCTAAGGGGCTTCCTGCTCCGGGTGATCCGTTAGGAGGACACCAGTTCTTCCAGTCCTCAACTATATAGTACTCTACGAGAGGATTCTGCGTCCAGCCGTAGATACAAAGACGTGAGTTACCTGAAGAGCTTGCTGACCAGTTTACATCGAAATCGCAAGTGATTCCGCCGTAATCCTGGAACTTCTTTGTGCTGCCCATATCGATACCGCGGCGGGCAAGGAAGTTTCCGCTGGGTCCAGCGCAGTTCCACTTTGTTGTGAAAGTACCGTTGTCGCCAAGTGTCATTGATGACGGCTGGTTTGTATCAGCAGCCCAGATCTCATAGCTGTAGCCATCGGGGCCAGTACCCTTGTGCTGTCCTGCACCGTTCAGAGTATATGTCTGACCGGCAGCAGCATTGAACGCTGTGAAAGGTACTGATGAAACGCATACGATGCTGGCTACGAATCCGAGTGCAGCTCTTTTAACACCTCTGAATTTCATGTTTAATCATTCCTCACTTTCATTTCGTGATATATGTTTTCTTCGTGACACTAAGAAAAAGCGCAAAAGCACAATACCTGCTTTTGTGTCCCTCCTTTTCCTCAGCTTCTGTCTTAATTTTATTACATTTCTGTGAACTATTCAAGTCAAATGTTGCTAACAATTTTTGGGCTTGCTCATTTTTTGCTCTTTTTGCACATTTTAGCTTCCACTTGTTGCGTTTTTTTATACATTTCACGGTTCTGCGTTGTTTTTCCGTTGTTTTGACAGCACAAAATGATAAGTGGCATTGCACTTTTGCGCTACTGGAAACCTACCGATATTTGCGGTCGGATCAACGTATCTGCGTGCATTAGTATATTTAACAAAATTTTAACCTAAATAAGCAGGAGCTACCTCATTCTCCGTGACAAGACGGCACTCCGTTATTCGTTTATTTATTTCCGTGAAACAACTGCCCGTATATTTTCTTTTGTGGTTTTGCACAAAGCCAAAACCGTGATAATGTAACATTCTCCAAAAAGCTCGCTAAATCCTTTATTTTTTCCGCAGAAGTGGTATAATTGTATCAGGTATATAACTCCATTCACAAGAGGGGATAGCATGGATTCCGAAAGAATTATCAACATAGCCGTCGTTGTCTCCGGACTCGACGAGGAGTATCAGTACAACACTATATGCGGGATCAACAATTTCGCACTTGAGCACAACATCAATGTGTCTTATTTTGCTGCCTTCGGAGGTATGGTCGGAAGCAGGACCTTCGATATCGGCGAGGTGAGCATTTACAACTTAATAGATTATACCCGTTTTGACGGAGTCCTTCTTATGACCAACACCTTCGGCGACAAGGAGATACGCACACGCATTCTCGAAAGAGTCCGAAGCGCTCATATACCCACCGTCATATTCGAGAGCCACGAGTTTCCCGAGTTCTATGACATCCGCATCGACAACTTCTCTGTCATGAAGAAGCTGGTGAACCATATCATACAGTTCCACGGTGCCAAGGTCATAAACTTTGTTTCGGGTCCCCTGCCCAATCCCGAGGGCAAGGCTCGATATGACGCTTTCAGAGCCGCCATGGAGGAAAACGGGCTCCCTATCGACGAGGAACGCATATACTACGGCGACTTCAAAAGCTATGACGGAAAGCTAGCCGTGGACGAATTTGCCGCTTCGGGAAAAGAGCTTCCCGACGCATTCATCTGTGCCAATGACAGCATGGCTCTGACAGTTGTGTCATCTCTGGAAAAGCTGGGATACAAGGTCCCCGATGACGTTATGGTCACAGGCTTCGACAATACATTCAACGCAAGAAACTGCAGCCCTGCCATGACCTCGGTCAAGCGTCCGCTGTACAAAGCAGGTTTTCAGGCTGCGGAGGTGCTCCTCAATGTCATAAACGGCATAGAGCAGCCTCACAGCATCACTCTGGAAGCCGCTCCCGTATTCAGCGAGAGCTGCGGATGCAGGAACGAGGAGCACGATGACCTCATCGCATACAAAAAGGTCACCTACCACAAAACAGAGGTGACCAACAGCAATATACTCATGATAAACCGCCTTACCGCAGGACTTGCCGAGACCGAGACCGCTTCGGAATGCTTCGACGTTATCGAAAAGCTCATCGGCGAGCTGGAATGCGAAAAGTTCCAGCTCTGTCTCAGTGAGGACTGGCAGGACGCCTTTAACTCTGCGCCCGTCATCTCCGAGCCGAATGCTTATAAGAGCTACATGACCGCTCCCCTTATCTGGGACAAGGGTCAGCGCAGGAGCGTGGGCTATTACCCCAGCAGCAATATGTTCCCCGAGGGCTTTGAGGAAAGGAGCTGCATAAACTATTTCCTCCCTCTCCATTTCGGCGACCGCTGTCTGGGCTACTACATAATCACAAACGGAGACTTCCCTATTTACAGTCTGCTCTGTCACACCCTTACCATGACTCTGAGCAACTCCATAGAGAATATCCGCAAGCTCTTCCACCTCAACAAGGCTATGGACGAGCTGAACCGACTCTATGTCATCGACCCCCTCTGCAACATCTATAACCGCAACGGCTTCATCAATATCGCCGATGATATGTTCAGGGAGTGCGTTGCCAACAGGAAGGAAATGCTGCTCAGCTTCATAGATATGGACGGTCTGAAGTTCATCAACGACAACTACGGACACAATGAGGGCGATTTCGCTATACAGCGCCTTGCCAACATCATCAGCAGCTGCTGCGGCCGCGGAAGCATATGTGCAAGATTCGGCGGCGACGAGTTCATCATATTCAGTACCAACGCTTCACAGGGAGCTGTGGAGGCACTGGAGCACAGGTTCAATACCGAGCTTGAGAATATCAACAAGCTGGTGAAAAAGCCCTACGTTATTTCCGCAAGTATCGGAAGCATAGTCACTAAAGCCAATGAACATGATACCCTTTACAGTATCATCAAAATGGCAGACGAGAAGATGTATGAGATAAAAAGGCAGAAAAAGCTGGCAAGAAAGTCCGAAAAGGTCTGAATAAACAATAAAGCCATAGTATTTCCCATTTTAAGAAATACTATGGCTATTTTTATTGACAATGCCGATTTGAGTTTAGAGTTTAGAGTTGAAAGTTGTGGAGTCGCCTGCGGCGACAATATTTAAATATTGTGAGCGAAGCGAACACATTAACTCTCAACTTTCAACTATCAACTTAGCGCATACGCGCTAAATTATGATTTTTAAGTGAGAGTTATCAGCTCTTACGGAAGCCTACACACTGGACTGCCGCAACAGGATTGCCAAGCTCGTCCCTTATGTCAACATTGTAGCAGCATATTGTCCTGCCATCCTTGATGAGCTTTGCCTCGGCGATGATGCGCTCTGTCTTGGGAACTCCTATGAACGAGGCGTCACAGTTGAGCCCCACTACTCCTGCCTGCTGCCAGTTTGAAGCAACTGCAAAGGCAAAATCCGCAAGGGTGAAGTAAACTCCGCCCATGATACCGCCGACAGCGTTCCTGTGGTGTTCGTTGAGAACAAGGCTGCACTTTGAATAGTGGTCACCTAACTCATCAATAACCGCGCCCATTTCCGTGGCAAAGCGGTCGCCGCGGAAAGTCTCGCGTACTCTTTCAAGTGTTTCGTTATCAGTCATATTATTGCCTCCTGTTTTCATATTCATCGCGCAGTATGGAGAAGTAATGCCTGCCCACATACTGACCGTCCATATAGAAATAGTCCCTGAGAGTGCCCTCGAATGTAAGTCCGCACTTCTCTATGACCTTTCGGGACGGAGCGTTTATGGTCTTGCAGCATATCTGAACCTTGTGCAGATTCATTCTGTCAAATCCGTAGGCTATCACAGCCTTTGCAGCTTCGGTGGCATAGCCCATGCGCTGGAACTGCGAGCCTATGCAGTACTCTATCTCCGCGAAGTGGTTCTTGCTGTCCACAAGGAAATAGGCTATCTGTCCGATGCACTCGCCGCACTCCTTGTCGATGACTGCCCAGCGGTAATAGTCCTCACGGGCGTAGCTGCCGATGTACTTGTCCAGAAGCCCCTTTACCTCCTCCTTTGTGGAGTAAACAGGCTCCGAATACAAGGACTGCACCTTTTCATCAGCTACCCAGTATTTCAGCATAGCCTCGTCGTCGGAATATTCAAACCGTCTCAGAATAAGCCTGTCGGTCTCTATTGTCTGTGTACCGATATGTGTAAGCATTTTTACCTCCCCTTTATCAGATGTATCGTTGAAGTTGAAAGTTGAAAGTTGAGAGTTGAGAGTTATGATGTCGCCTTTGGCGGCATTTTTAAATAAAATGAGCGCAGCGAGCACATTGACTCTTCATTATTCACTTTTTCACTATTCACTCTTAGTGCTTGTGCAAGATCTTGATTCGAGCCGTTTGCCTGATGTAGGGCGGCAAAGCCGTTTCCTAAGGGCTAAAAGCTAAGGGCTTCGGAATTTAACACCGCAGGCGTTAAATTCCGACTTATCTAAAAAAGCTTCCCCCTCTTTCTTCAAGAGGGGGATCACGTCTTATACTAAAAATGACATATCATAAAGTCCGGCAGGCTGATCCTTGAGGAATACCGCTGCATTTACAGCTCCCGCTGCGAAAACAGCCTTTGAAGCTGCCGAGTGGGAAAGGGTTATCACCTCATCATGGCCTGCAAAAATAACGTCGTGCTCGCCAACGATAGTGCCGCCGCGAATCGAGTGCATTCCTATCTCGGACTTCTCGCGCTTCTGACGGCGTGAGTGACGATCGTAAACGTAGTGCTTGGAATTGTCAAGTGTCTCGTTTATTGCATTTGCCAGCATTATTGCGGTTCCGCTGGGAGCGTCTATCTTCTGGTTGTGGTGCTTCTCCACTATCTCGATATCGAAGCTGTCGCCCAGCACCTCGGCTGCCTTCTTTGCCAGCTGTACCAGCAGGTTGATGCCCAGTGACATATTGAATGTGAAGAACACGGGTATCTGCTGTGCGGCTGCCTTTATCTTGGCGGTCTGCTCGTCTGTGTAGCCTGTTGCGCCGATAACTATGGGAGTTCCCGTAGACAGGCAGTAATCAAGAAGTCCGTCCAGAGAAGCAGGATTTGAGAAATCTATGATAACATCGGGCTTTACGGGCAGCTGTGCAGGAGTCTCCACAATGGGGAAATCCGCATACTGCTTGGTGTAGATGTCGATGCCTGCAACTACTGTGCAGTCCTCTCTCTCGGCGGCACAATTGAAGATATTGTGTCCCATCCTGCCGTTAGCGCCGCAGATAGCTATATTAGTCATACTTTACACTTCCTTTTCGGTGGGGGGTTACTTGATAAAGCCGTGCTTTGCCAGAGTAGCTCTCAGCTTAGCCCTGTGCTCATCTGTCAGCTCGCAGAGAGGCAGACGGCAGGGACCTGCGTTCCAGCCCATCATATTCAGAGCTTCCTTTATCGGTATGGGATTGACCTCGATGAACAGGTCGTTGCAGATATCCAGATACTTTATCTGGAGCTTCATAGCCTCTGCGAAATTGTTATCGAGACAGAGCTGCACCATGTCGTGCATCTCCTTGGGGATAATGTGCGAAGCTACGGAGATAACGCCCTTTCCGCCCAGCGACATGATAGGAACCACCATGTCATCATTACCGCTGTATATGTCGATATCGTCGCCGCAGGCAGCTGCCAGCTTTGCAACATAGCTGATGTTGCCGCTTGCTTCCTTGATAGCAGCGATATTCTTGTGCTTTGAAAGCTCCTTTACAGTAGCCACATCGAAGCTGCAGCCTGTTCTGCTGGGAACATTGTAAAGGATAATGGGGATGTTCACAGCGTCAGCGATAGCTGTGAAGTGTGCAACGAGACCCTTCTGTGTTGCCTTATTATAATAAGGTGTGATATGGAGGAGAGCGTCTGCGCCTGCTGCCTCAGCCTCCTTTGAGAGCTCTACGGCATAGCGTGTATCGTTGCTGCCTGCACCTGCGATAACAGGAACTCTGCCTGCAACGTACTTAACCGCAAACTTTATGCACTCGCGGTGCTCGTCATCTGTCATAGTAGCGGACTCACCTGTGCTGCCGCATACAACAACGGCATCGGTGCCGTTTTCGATCTGCTGATCGATGATGCGTGCCATCTCGTCAAAGTTTATAGAACCGTCGGCGTTCATCGGCGTTATGATAGCCACAGCCGCGCCTGTGAAAATTGTGTTTTTCATTACACTCAATCCTTTCGTTCAATTCAGAATTCGGAATGCGGAATTCGGAATTATGGTGTCTGCTGCGCAGACTTATCAAAGCTTTCCAAAACCGCAGCCTATCCGTTTAATCTTTCTGATGCTTGGTTATAGATACAAGAATACTTATCAATTCCTGACATTCACGATAAATACCGCTAAAATACTTGTCTTCTATATAGCCGCATTCATTTAATAATTCCAGCCAGTATTCAGTTTCACTCGCTTCTTTAAGGGAAATGTTCAATTTGGAATAAAAATCTGCTTTACTTTGCCCTCGGAGCGCTTCTTTAACATTTGCCCCTATGCTCGTTCCGCTTCTTAAAAGCTGTTTCGACATTACAAATTCTTTTTTCTCTTTTACGAGATACTGATATAATCTAACGCATCTTATGGCAAATAACTTGCTTTTTGATACGATAACATTATCCTTCATTATAATAATTCCGAATTACGAATTTCTAATTCCGAATTAGTCAAAGTAGCCCTTTGCAGCAAGGAGTTCAGCAAGGAGGACACCGCCGCCTGCTGCACCTCTCAGTGTATTGTGTGAAAGGCATACGAACTTGTAATCGTACTGTGTATCCTCTCTGAGACGGCCTGTTGAAACTGCCATACCGCCCTCGAGGTTCCTGTCAAGCTTAGCCTGAGGACGATCGTCCTCCTCGAAGTAGTGGATGAACTGCTTGGGAGCGCTGGGGAGCTCAAGCTCCTGAGGAACGCCCTTGAAGTCCTTCCAGAGCCGGAGGATCTCCTCCTTTGAGGGCTTGTTCTCAAAGCTTACAAATACAGCAGCCGTATGTCCGTCAGATACGGGGACACGGAGACACTGTGTTGTGATGTTGGGAGTTGTTGCCTTTACGATCTCATTGCCCTTGATCTCGCCCCATACCTTCAGAGGCTCCTGCTCGGACTTCTCCTCCTCGCCGCCGATGAAGGGGATGAGGTTATCCACCATCTCGGGCCATGTCTCGAAGTTCTTGCCTGCGCCCGAGATAGCCTGATAAGTACAAGCCAGCACGTTCTTCAGACCGAACTTTCTCAGGGGGTGAAGTGCGGGAACATAGCTCTGGATAGAGCAGTTCGACTTGACTGCGATAAAGCCTCTCTTTGTGCCGAGACGCTCTCTCTGAGCCTTGATGATCTCGATGTGGTCGGGATTTATCTCCGGAACTACCATGGGAACATCGGGGGTAAATCTGTGTGCGGAGTTATTTGAAACGATGGGGCACTCTGCCTTGGCATAAGCCTCCTCCAGAGCCTTGATCTCGTCCTTCTTCATATCAACTGCACAGAAGCAGAAATCCACCATGCCTGCGATCTTCTCAATGTCGGACGTAGCGTCCATGAGGACCATATCCTTCATAGCTGCGGGCATGGGCACTGCCATCTTCCAGCGGCTGCCTGCTGCCTGCTCATATGTCTGACCTGCACTTCTGGGTGAAGCTGCAAGCACCTTGACATTGAACCACGGGTGGTTCTCCAGAAGTGTCGCAAAACGCTGTCCTACCATGCCCGTTGCGCCTATAATGCCTACGTTGTACTGTTTCATATTGACCTCTCCTTGATAAAAAATTACAAAAAATAATAAAAACCGGTTGCAAACCGGCTCATCATGCGTTATAATAGAAATGTTGACATATTTCGTGAACATATGCCGATAGCTCTCCATCACACATGATGACAGCTGCATATCTGTTTGACATACAGCCAGAGCTGAATTTACCAAAGACAGCTCTTCGGCGGCATTGCCTTTCGCTGTCCACCATCGGACGGGTCGTCCCGTGAACAGGTACTTTTCGCAGCCGCGCCTCTACCTTGTTTACATAATAGCACTTTAAAGATACGTTGTCAACAGTTTTTGATGATTTTACAAAAAATTATTTTTCACAGAAAGGGGTGTCATATGAGCATATTTACCCATATCGGGGCAGCTCTCGGCAGCCTCGGCGACGAAAAATACGCCCTTTCCCAGAGAAAGACCATTCCCGAGCTCGGGGCTGACCGCTTTCTCGGAGTCCGCACCCCCGACCTGCGAAATCTGGCAAAGGAGCTGCGGAAACGCGAGGATACAGACGATTTTCTGTCGGCTCTCCCCCATGGCAGCTTTGAGGAGAACCAGCTCCACGCATTCATCATCGCCGATGAGAAGGACTTTTCAAAATGTCTGGCTCTGACCGAGAGCTTTCTCCCTTTCATCGACAACTGGGCGACCTGTGACCAGTTCTCCCCCAAGGTGTTCGCAAAGCACCGCGAGGAGCTGCTGCCCTGCATACGCCGCTGGATAGCCTCCCACCGCACATATACGGTCAGATTCGGCATCTGTATGCTGATGAAACACTTCCTCGGGGAGCACTTCCGCAGGGAATATGCCGATATGGCAGCGGATATCCGCTCCGAGGAATACTACATAAATATGGCGAGGGCGTGGTACTTCGCCACGGCACTTGCCTCCAACTATGCCGAGATACTTCCCTATATCGAGCAGAAAAGGCTGGATATATGGACTCACAACAAGACTATACAGAAGGCGGTGGAAAGCTTCCGCATAACCGCGGAGCAGAAACAGTACCTCCGTACTCTGAAAATAAAAGGAGAATGAAATTGGAACTTCTCAAATCCGACTTCTATTACGAGCTTCCCGAGGAGCTCATCGCGCAGACTCCCATAGAGCCGCGAAATGCCTCACGCATGATGTGCGTTGACCGCGCTACGGGAGCCATTACCCACGACCACTTCTATAATCTATGCGACCACCTCAGAGAAGGTGACCTGCTGGTCATGAACGACTCCCGTGTTATCCCTGCAAGGCTCTACGGCGAGAAGATAGGAAACGGCACATTTATCGAGTTCCTGCTTCTTGAGCAGAAGGGCGACAAGCTCTGGGAGATAATCTGCCGCCCCGGCAAGAAAGCCAAGGTGGGAACAGAGTTCTCATTCGGCGGCGGAAGGCTCACCGCAAAGGTGGTCGAGGTCAAGGACGACGGCAACCGTATCGTGCAGTTTCAGTGCGAGGGCAACTTCTTTACCGCGCTTGAGGATGTGGGTCAGATGCCCCTCCCTCCTTACATAAAGGAAAAGCTGGAGAACCGCGAGCGCTATCAGACGGTCTACTCAAAGGAGCTTGGCTCCGCTGCGGCTCCCACGGCAGGTCTGCACTTCACGCCCGAAATGCTGGACGACCTGCGCTCACGGGGCATAAAGACCGCCTTTGTAACTCTCCATGTGGGTCTGGGTACATTCCGCCCCGTCAAGGAGGACAACGTGCTTGACCACAAAATGCACAGCGAGCACTACTTCCTGCCGCAGGAGACTGCCGATCTCATCAACGAGACCAAGCGCAATGGCGGCAGAGTCATTGCAGTGGGCACCACCACCTGCCGCACACTGGAAAGCGTGGCGACTTTCTATAAGGATATTTCCGAACATGAGGGGTATACGGATATATTCATCTATCCTTCCTATGAATTCAAGTGCATAGACGGACTTATCACAAACTTTCATCTTCCCGAAAGTACGCTGATAATGCTGGTCTCTGCATTCATGGGATACGATAACACCATGAATGCCTACAAGACCGCTGTTGAGGAGCGCTACCGCTTCTTCAGCTTCGGCGACAGTATGTGCATTCTCTGAGCTACTTATTATAGGAATGAGGGGAACAAATGAACACTGACATTTCCGATTTTTTCGTCAGCTACGCAGAGACAGAGGATTTTCCGCTGGTGATGTGCGATCTTGACTACAGGATCGTATACTTGAACCCTGCCGCGGTCAGCGCATATGACAGCTACGGCGGAAACGACCTTGTGGGCAGATCTCTTTCGGTCTTCATGGACGAGGAGGCTAAGAGCAAGGTGGATATGGTCATAGAGTGGTTCAAGGAGGACAGAGAGCATAACTGCCTTCTTGCAATTCAGGACAACCGCTCCGATAAGGACATATATATGTGCGCTCTGAGAAACGGAAACGGAGAACTTATCGGTTTTTGCAGCAGACACAGGTCCCGTATAAAGGACACCGCAGAACCGTATACAACTATTGACTGACTAAGGAGAAAAAAACAATGACGGAATTTGAATTAACTGATTTTTTTAAGGGGATCGTCGATTCGGAGGAGGGACCGATCGTCATCTGCAATCTGGATTACAGGATAATCTATCTCAACCCGTCCGCTATGGATTACTACAGATCGGGACACAATATGCAGGGCAAGCTCCTTGAGAGCTTCATGAACGAGGAGCTCATGAGCATGGTGCGTATGTCCGTGGAATGGTTCAAGGAGGGCAGGGACAACAACCGCGTCTTTGCTTTCCATGACAATAAAAAGAACCTGGATATGTATATCCTCGCCATCAGAAACGGCAGCGGTGACCTCATCGGCTTCTACGGCCGTGAGGAAAGCAGGACTCCCGACCAGAGCCGCCCCTTTGACCTTGACTGACAAAGAGGGAGCGCCTCTGCGGCGTCACTGTAAGCGATACACAGTGATAATATAATTATAAAGGAGAAGCTATGTTCAAACTTCTTAAAACCGACAACAAGGCTCGCCGCGGTACATTTGAGACCGTTCACGGCACCTTCCAGACACCGTGCTTCATGAATGTGGGCACTGCCGCTGCCATAAAGGGCGGTATCTCCTCAGTTGACCTGAAGGGTCTCAAGACTCAGGTGGAGCTGTGCAATACCTACCATCTGCACCTCCGTCCCGGAGACCATGTGGTAAAGCAGATGGGCGGTCTCCACAAGTTCATGAACTGGGATAAGCCCATTCTCACAGACAGCGGCGGATTTCAGGTGTTCTCGCTGGCTCAGCTGAGAAAAATAAAGGAGGAGGGCGTGTATTTCGCATCTCATATCGACGGCCACCGCATTTTCATGGGTCCCGAGGAGAGTATGCAGATACAGTCCAATCTGGGCTCAACTATCGCCATGGCGTTTGACGAATGTATCGAAAATCCGTCCCCCTACAAGTACGTTGCAGCCTCAATAGAGAGAACTACACGCTGGCTCATACGCTGCAAGGAGGAGATGGCAAGGCTCAACAGCCTGCCCGATACCATAAACAAGCATCAGCTGCTTTTCGGCATCAATCAGGGCTCTACCTTTGACGACCTCCGCATAAAACACATGGAGGACATAGCAAAGCTGGACCTTGACGGCTACGCTATCGGCGGTCTCGCCGTGGGCGAAGCAACTGAGGAAATGTACCGTATAATCGATGTTGTAGAGCCGTATATGCCTGTGGAGAAGCCCCGCTACCTCATGGGCGTGGGTACTCCCTCAAATATAATCGAAGCCGTGGCAAGAGGCGTTGATATGTTCGACTGCGTAATGCCCAGCCGAAACGCCCGTCACGCCACAGTTTTCACATGGAGCGGCATCATGCACCTGAACAACAAGTGCTATGAGACAGACCCCCGCCCCGTGGACGAGCAGTGCGACTGCCCCACCTGCAGGAACTTCACCAGAGCCTATATCCGCCACCTTTTCAAGGCGAATGAGCAGCTGGCAGGCAGACTGGCAGTCCAGCACAACCTCTATTTCTACAATACCCTTACAGAAAAAATAAGAGAAGCCATAGACGAGGACTGCTTCGAGCAGTTCCGCGGCAAATATTCGCAGCTTCTTGCGACAAGAATATAAATAAATATTTACGGAGTTTTTATGAGTACTTTCCTGTTTTTATTATTACTTGCGGTCTCCGGCACTGTGACCGCGGTTTCCCTTCACGAAATAAAATGCGATATCAGGCGCGAGGAATCAGACAATAAAAAGCTGAAAAGCATACGCGCCCTCTCAAGAGGAGCTGCTGTGCTTCTGGCTTTCATTGCCGCTGCGGAAGCCTTCGGGCTTATCCGCCCTCAGGTCTATAAGGGCGCCTATGTCCTTCTCGGAGGTGCGGCAGCCTTTTCAATGCTGGTCTGTACCCTCAACAAAAAGCGCAGATACCATGCGGCAGCTGCCCTCGTAAAGGCTGTCCTCATTGCAGCAGTCCTCGAGGCTACGATATTCAATATCCCCACCTACCGTCTCTGGCTCGGCAGCTACGGTCAGATGGACTTCACCGCCGAGGAATTTGCAAAGAGCGGCAGCGCTGAGCTTCGCCCCGTCACAAACGATATCACCGTTACAAAGTCCCATGTCTCCACCTTCACCTTTGACGGCATGGACGAGGAGATAGCCGATGTATTCGTGGATATCGGCTTTGAAAAAGGCTCGAAATCTGCCATTCTGAAGATAGACTCCATGGACGAGACAAATACTGTCAATTACCGTGATTACGTTGCCGAGGGAATACTTATCAAAGGAAAGCCCCATTCTCACTACACACAGCTCCACCTGTCAGGCAGGGTGAGCAGCCTTAAACTCACGATCACCCCCGAAAACGACGGAACAGTATACATAAAGGGCATCAGCTTCAACAAACAGATACCCATGAGCATATCATGGATAAGAGTTTTCCTCATCATCTTCGGAATGACCTTCTGGCACCTGCTCATGCACAGCAAGACCATGCAGAAAAGCTATTCCAAGAGCAAGAACGTCTGCCGTACAGCAGCCATATTCATCACCGACCTCATCTGCCTTGCGGTCATACTCACCACCTTTGCAAAGCTTGACAACTACTCTATCATCGATATCATGAAATGCGATTCGGGCGACCAGATGACTCAGGAGCTTGTTGACGCCTTCGAGAGCGGAAGCACCAGCCTCCTCGAAAAGCCATCAGCCGAGCTCAATGTCTCATTTAACCCCTACTCCACGGACCTGCTCAACAGCAAGGGCATCTCATACAGCTGGGACCACGTTTACTATGAGGGCAACTATTACAGCTATTACGGCATAGCTCCCGTTGTGCTGGTATTCCTGCCGTATCACCTCATAACGGGATATTACTTCCCCGAATCCATGGCGGTAATGCTGTTCGCGCTCATCGGTATCATAGGTCTCACCAAGCTCTACATGGAGTTCATAAAGAAGCTTTTCCCAAAAGCTCCCGCAGGACACGTTATAGCAGGACTTATCATCATCCATATCACAAGCGGAATATGGTTCAGCGTGGGACGCCCCGAGTTCTACGAGATAGCCCTTTCCGCAGGCTTTGCCGTGCTGACATGGGCTGTGTACTTCTTCTTCTCCGCCAACATCATAGGTGACAAGAAGATATCCCTCCCCAGAACAGCCATCGCCTCAACTCTTTTCGCAATTGCCGTGCTCAGCAGACCGACTCTGGTGCTGTACTGCATAGCCGCAGCAGTTTTACTGCTCATGGCACTGCCAAAAGCGGCTTCCGACGGCAAGGCTGACAAAAAGTCAAAGCTTTTCAATGCCGCAGGCGTGAGATACCTCCTCTGTGCAATGCTCCCCATGGTCTGCATAGGACTTGTGCAGATGTGGTACAACTACGACCGCTTCGGCAATCCCTTTGAATTCGGCATACAGTACTCGCTGACCATCAACGACTTCACAAGGACACAGTTCCACCCACGTCTGTCACTGGTGGCTATATACAACTACTTCTTCAATCCGCCCATTTTCGTTCCGGGCGCCCCCGGAGTAAAGACCGACTTCCAGTATCTCAACAATGGCGGCTACTTCTACTCCGACGATGTCTGCACGGGCAATACCTCGGGCATATTCTTCATTGCCCTGCCAATGTTCGCATACCTGTTCTCCGGCAAGGCTCTCAAGCTGATACGAGGCAGGAGAAACAAGCTCAGAAAGGCAGTCTATGTTGGTCTGCCCTGTGTGATCATCCCCTTTGTAATAGTTGCTTCCGTCTGGGAGAGCGGATACGCTTCACGTTATATGAGCGATATCGCGTGGCAGTCGCTCCTCGGAGCATTCGCAGTATTCTTCTTCCTCTACGGCAGGATCAGCGACCCCACAAAGAAAAAACTGGCAAACGGCTTCATGTGGTTTGCCATGATGTGGGCTCTCGTAGTTGGAGGAGTTCAGGAGTTCAACCAGATGTTCAGATACGATTACTTCTACAAGGACTTCCCAGAGATGTCCTTTGAGATACAGCGTCTGTTCGCCTTCTGGACCTGATAGACACAAATATGTATTACATCTATATCTTAAAATGCGAGGGAGACCTGCTTTATACAGGCATCACCACCGATGTCAGCCGACGTATGGACGAGCATTTCGGCAGGACCGAAAAATGCGCCCGCTTCACGAGGTCACATAAAGCTGTCGCCCTCGAAGCATTATGGAGCTGCGAGAACCGCAGCATAGCCTCAAAGCTGGAATACCGCATAAAGCAGCTGTCAAAGCCGCAGAAGCTGGCGCTCATAGCGGATAACGACTTGTTCCCCAAGCTTTTCGGCAGCGATATGGCGGAGCTCTACCGCCGCGAGACTATTTGATAAGGAGTCACTATGTACGAGAACAAAACGGAAGACCTCCCCGTAAAAGCGGTCCTCGCCTGTGTGGACACGGGAGAATTCGACGCGGAGGTCTCTATAAACGAGCTGGCAGAGCTGGCTGATACGGCAAACGCCAAGGTGGTGGGCACCATCATACAGAAGCGCCCCGCATATGACCCTGCCACCTGCATGGGCGCAGGCAGACTGGAGGAGCTGAAGGAACAGCTGGACGCCCTCGAGGCAGAGCTGGTCATCTTTGACCACGAGCTGACTGGCGTTCAGGTGCGAAATATCGAGCAGATACTGGACGTCCGCGTCATCGACAGGACCACCCTCATACTGGACATCTTCGCTCAGCGCGCAAGGACAAAGGAGGGTAAATTGCAGGTGGAGCTTGCACAGCAGAAATACCGTCTCCCCCGTCTTACGGGTATGGGCACGGCGCTTTCCCGACTGGGCGGCGGTATCGGCACAAGAGGTCCCGGTGAAACGAAGCTGGAGACCGACAAGCGCCACATCCGCAAGCGTATAAGCTACCTCGAAGCGGAGCTGGAGGAGCTGAAAAAGCACAGAAGCTTCTCACGCTCACGCCGCAAAAAGGACGGTGTGCTCTGCGCGGCTATCGTGGGCTATACAAACGTCGGCAAGTCCACCCTGCTCAATGCTCTAACCGACGCAGGTGTACTGGCGGAGAACAAGCTCTTTGCCACGCTGGATATAACCTCCCGCGCAATTGAGCTCCCCGACGGAAGAAGCGTCATGCTGGTGGACACAGTCGGTCTTATCAGGCGGCTGCCCCATAATCTGGTAGAGGCGTTCAAGTCCACACTGGAGGAGGCTGCGGCTGCGGATCTGATCCTCAACGTGCAGGACCTCTCCTCCCCCGAGATAAAGGAGCAGGCTGAGGTCACAGACAAGCTGCTCAGCGAGCTTGGCTGCGAGGGCATACCCCGTATCTGCGTCATGAACAAGGCGGATGCCGCTCCCTTTACGGATACGGTGTTCGAGGACGACAACACCGTAATGATAAGCGCAAAGGAGCGCACGGGCTTTGACAGGCTGCTGGAGTGTATCGTGAAGAACCTGCCCGAGACTGCCAAGCGCATGAAGCTCCTCGTTCCCTACGACAAGGGTGCCTTCATCGGAAGGATACGTCAGGAGGGCAAGATTTTCTCCGAGGAGTACGCCGAGAACGGCACTCTGCTGGACGCCCTTGTGGACGTAAAGCTCATAAAGGAGGCGGAGAATTACTCCGTCTGAGCCGCTTTCAACGAAAATGCGTTGACATCGGCTTTTAAAAGCGATATAATCTAAGTGTACATACAAATCATAATTTCAAGCTGAGCCAGCTCGACCGCTTGCCACGTTGTCGCTCGTAAACTCGCTTAATAATATCAAAAATGATATTTGTACATCGCTTACAGCGCAATAAGTACGCCGAGCCTATGTAAGGGATTCCAAAGGG